>PJEL010005584.1_pt1 | contig 10139 bp, 17 predicted proteins | sample 1853271 | NCBI WGS metagenome assembly PJEL01 (sample SAMN08108733, study PRJNA415343) | Invertebrate metagenome, whole genome shotgun sequencing project. | host: Globobulimina | place: Sweden: Gullmar Fjord | collected 2015-08 | reverse complement strand
GGTTCAAAGGATATATGAATTGCTTTAATCCGCCCGCATAATTGCTTTTTGTAATATAACATACTCATTTAAGTGAGACAAGAAACCGTATTTTTTACCCTGCTGTAAAAATCTCTGATAGTCATGTTTTACAATATATGATATTATTTTTATTATATTGAGATACTAAAATGGATTCTGAAGAAGAAAATAATAATAACGGGGATAAAAAAGAGGAAAACAAAACCTTTATCGGATCTGACGGGATGCATTATTCTGAAAGGCGAGTCACTCCTGACAGGCGTGTCTCTGATGAGGATACAAATCAGAGAACTTTCATCGGCCTTGATGGCCGCAAGCAGACTGAGAGAAGAACCTTAAAGGACAGGAGAAGGCCCTGGGCATCTAATAAGCACAAAGGGCCCGAAAGAAGATACCATTTAAGAAGAAAGACAAAATACATAAAGGCTGAAGACAAGATAGAAGAAAGGCATTACGACAGAAGAAGGGATGATAAAAATGAATGATAATGATGATAAAGACCCTTCAGAGTCTTCTGATGAGTTCATTGCGGGTAAGGATAAGATCCTGAACCAGATGCACCAGCACCCGCCCGATTCAGAAGAGACCTTTGTCGGAATAGGAAAGCACTGTTCCCTTAAAGAGCGGCGCGTTTTTGAGCGAAGAACACGAAGGGACAGAAGAAGGGTCTGGAAAAACCCGAAGTTCAAAAGTCGTGACAAAAGATGCTTCAAAAGAAGAAGCACATTTAACAGGCGGCATGTTGAAGTAAATATTGATGACCTGGGTAAAAACATACCCTGACAGAAAAAAACTGCTAAAGGCCTTCCTCAATGACCCTCTGCATCTCAGCAGACCAGACCTCATAACCTTTATCGCTCAGATGCACCTCATCATCAAGCAGATACTGCCTGAAAGGCATTCCTTTCCCGTCAACAAATAGCCTGTATACATCCAGAAAGACCGCCCCGTGATCTTCAGCAATAACCTTCAGCTCTTCGTTTGCTTTTCTTATCCAGCTGGCAGGTATAAATGCGGTCAGGGTCGGCAGTATGCTGTTTATGTAGATCCTTGCCACAGGATATATTTCAGCCAGCACCCTTACAGCCTCCCTGTACTCACCCAGAAAGCTCTTGTCGCCCATAGCAATATCATTAAGCCCTGTCATGATAAAGACGATGTCCGGCTGCACATCATTACCATTTAAGTCATGTATCCTGGAAAGCATCTCGCCGACAGTCTCCCCTGGGACACCAAGGCTGACAACATCATGCTCCGGAAACCTTTCCTGCCAATTCTTAAAGGCTACAAAAGAGTGCCCGAGAAAAAGAAGTTTCAATATAACCCTCCTGCAAACGTGTTTTCATAATACTTAATATAATACAGATTCAAAGCCATATATTCTTAAACATCAACCATTAGTTTCCTGAACCGATACTATGCGCTATTAATATTTTTGTTATATAGATATAATATTCAAATCCTGACATCCCACTATCGGTAATGAGCTAATGTACAACGAATACTTCGGATTTGAAGAGCTGCCCTTCTCTATCGCACCTGACCCGCGCTATCTCTACATGAGCGAGCAGCATCGGGAGGCACTTGCTCATCTCGTCTACGGATTCAATAGTGACGGCGGATTTGTTCTGCTTACAGGCGAGGTCGGCACAGGCAAAACAACCGTCTGCCGCTGTCTCCTTGAACAGGTCCCTGCCGGCTCTTCTATCGCTTTCGTACTGAACCCTAAGCTGAGCGTCATCGAACTCCTTGCCACTATCTGCGATGAATTCCATATCGACTACCCTGAAAACAATACAAGCCTTAAAGTCTTCATTGACCTTATCAATACATATCTTTTCAAGGCTCATAAAAACAGCATACGCGTTGTCCTGATAATCGATGAGGCGCAGAACCTGAACGCTGATGTTCTGGAACAGTTAAGGCTTCTCACCAATCTTGAGACGACTAAGAAAAAACTCCTTCAGATAATTCTTTTAGGGCAGCCTGAGCTTCGTGACATGCTCTCTCAGCCTGAGCTGCGACAGCTCTCACAGAGGATAATCGCCCGCTACCACCTCGGCCCTCTTTCAAGGGAGGATGTAAAGGCCTATGTGAAGCACCGCCTCTCTGTAGCAGGCCTTAAAGAAGAGCTCTTCGCCTCCTCCACCATTGATAAGTTATTCAGCCTCACCGGAGGTATCCCGCGCATTATTAACCTATTATGCGACAGAGCGCTTCTTGGCACATTCACTCAGGGAAAGAGGAAGGTCACAAACAGCATATTAACAAAAGCTGCAAATGAAGTGCTTGAGCGGAATGTACGGCAAAGAAGTAAAATATCACCAGCTTTTCTGGTAGCTGCCCTAATATTAATACTTTTCGGACTTGTCTTTTCAGCAGCATATCTTAACAGAGCCTCTGATCACCCTCCTGAGGTGATTGAAACAGTTGATGCAAAACCAATAGACAAAGGTATGCCCGCAGCGATATCTGTACCTGTACATCTACCAACACCTGAACCTTTAACTTTAACGGTTAAACTTCAATGGCCTGTATCATCTTCAATGGATGAGAGCAAGGACCTTGCATTCAGATCACTTTTCAATATTTGGGGGAAAGAGTATAGTGAAGCTGAGCCGGCATCAGTATGCTGGCAGGCGCAGCTGCAGGGCTTGAACTGCCTGCGGGGCCTGGGCAGCCTTAACAGCCTGCGAATTATGAACCGCCCCGTGATACTTCGCCTCTTCAATGATGCAGGGGATGAATACTATGCTGTGCTCATATCCTTCGGAATTGATACAGCATCCCTTTATGTCGCAGGAAACAAACTTACCGTCTCACTTAAAGACCTGGAATCTCACTGGCTTGGGGATTACACACTGCTGTGGAAGGCCCCACCTGATTACACAGGAGAGATACAGCCGGGAGATTCAAGCACAGCCGTAGTATGGCTTGACAGGCATCTATCAGCAATGAACGAAAGAGCTCCGAGGCCTGAGAATGAAGCCGGCTTATACGATAACAGCCTCGTTAATGAAGTAAAAAGGTTTCAGCTTGCCGAAGGCCTTGTGCCTGACGGCATTATCGGAACTCAGACTATCATACACCTTAATACTGTGATACTTGATAATGTCCCGACCCTGAAAGAGGAGATAAAAGGATAGCAATGTCTTTCATTCTTGACGGTTTAAAGAAGCTTGAAGAGAAACAGCACAGGGATTCGGTCCCTGACCTTCTGACCGTTCATTCTCCGGTACCGCAAAGATCAAAGAAGGACATATGGCCCTACCTTCTCATTGCTGTCCTGCTCATTAATGCATTACTGCTACTTCTTTGGCTGCGCCCATGGCAGAGTGAGGTGCAGGTCACAGATGAGAAGATCGCCCTAAAAGCTGGTGCAGGCAATTCAGCGGCATCGCATGCCATTAACACTCCAGCAGCTGAGACCGGTGCAGCAGTTCAGGCTGATGAGCAGACAATAGAAACAGATACTATTGCTCCTGCAGCGGTTGAAACCCCTCTTGAGGTACCTCTTAATGAACCGCCAGCCCCTGAGCAGCAGAACGCCATTAAAGCAACCTCCATTCAGGATGAGACGGCATTATCTGACAGACCCCTTAAACTGAGCGAACTCCCGCCCTCCATAAGACAGGAACTTCCGGAGATAAACATCTCTGCTCACATCTATTCAAACAATACTTCTTCAAGGATAGTAAACATCAACGGAAGCGTTATTCGTGAGGGCGGTAAAATATCTCCCGGGCTGTATGTAGATGAAATTACCGTAACTGGTGTAATATTAAAGTACAATGAATACCGATTCAGCATGCGTGGATTATAGATCATGATAAAAGAGAGAAGAAAAGCTAAAAGATTTACAGACAGTTTTGACGGTGACCTTATGTGCTGCGACACAGCCTATCCCGGCATGATACTAAACCTTTCTGCAAACGGGCTTCACTTTGTCACAGCCACACTTAACCGTGTCAAGGACTTCACAAAAGAAACTATCGTCGAGATATTTTTAAAGGCCCCTAATGTTAAGTCTCTTAATCTTGTATGCAGGGTAATATGGTTCAGCGACAAGGCTACTGACCACGGAGAGACATTCTGCCTTGGACTTGAGATAATGAAGCCGTCTGATGAGTATAAAAATCTTTTAGCTTCAATGAAGTAGAACCGCAGCCTTCTATTCCGACTCCTGCCCTGCCTTCTTTCTACTCCGCTTGTGGCATTTAAAGCATTCGAACTTGGGAGGATGTTCTGCTGTTACAAGTGTCTCGCCTTCAGGTATGTGACACTCCTTACATACCGCTATATCAATGACCTTAATATGGTCATCATCTATCGGTATCTGATGCATCTTTTCGCCGGAAATTGCCCAGAAGAACCCGAACACCGCAAGAACTCCCAACACAAAAAGCAGATTTTTATGAGTCATAGTCATATGAGATTTTAACATAAAGAGAAAAGTATGGCAGTACGTCAGAGATAGTTCACCTGTCGTATTGTCCTGACCTGAGGCTTGCCTCTGCAAGGATAATGCTTACGGTATTTGCAAGGTTGTAGCTCCTTACCTTTCCGAGTATCGGAACAAAAACCGTCCTCTCTTTCCAGCGGTCAAGCCATTCGGGAGGAAGGCCCTTTGTCTCATTGCCGAAGATGATAACATCCTCATCCTTATAGGAAGGGCGGTCATACCTTACAGCCCCGAACTTTGTAACGAGCCAGGGCTCCCGGACATCCAGCCACCTGAGAAACCCGTCAGGGTCATCGTGAACGGTCATCGTCAGGTCATCCCAGTAATCAAGCCCGGCGCGCTTCGCCTTGCCGCGGTCAAGGTCAAAGGTTATCGGCTTTATAATATGAAGATGCGCATCCATCCCCACGCACTGTCTTGCAATAGCACCTGTATTCGGGGGGATCTCAGGGCAGTATAGAACTATATGAAGCATTACTTATTCTTTATCATATTCTGTTTTTTTCCTCTGTTGTGCTGTCGTAGCGTCAGCCTGTTCGACCCGAGCGGAGAGTCGATTCGACTTGCTCTGCGGCACTATTTTTCCGAAACTATCTTCAAAGGAAATGTTAGCTTTCGTACAGCAGTATATACCTCTTTCCTGTCAATGATACCAGGGTCATACTTCACAACTACTGAATCGTCCTTATAGCTTACAGAAGCATCTACTATCCCTTCTTTATCCTTGAGGATCTTCTCCATGTCCTCTGCACAGGAAATGCAGACGATCGCGTCAGCCTGAAGTCTCATCTCCCTCAAATTATCACCCATCTGCACCACACCTATACCCTGTCCGAGCCCAGCAGCTCCTGCCTCAAAGACACAAGGTGCTGGAAGTAATCAATGAAAGCCCTGTAGAGCTTGGCATTATCATTCTCAATACTCTTAAGAAGATCGTCACAAAAGAAGAAGGTGCAGCGGAAAGGCCTGATCCACCTGTCAAGAGAGCAGCCTGCTTCAAACATAAAACGGCATGAGCCTTCCTCATCAAAGCCTTCTGTCTGCTGTTCACAGTCAACACCGAGCTCCTTAAGGAAGAGCATGTCATCACTGTCATAGCGCCCGTGCTTGTCAGCGCAGCAGACCTTCTTACAATCAGGACAGACTATTGATGTATGTTTCTCTATGAACGGGGAGACGGTTTTGAATGATTCTTTTATCTGAAGCGCCAGGTCAACCCTGTCAGCGGCATCTGTTTCTGTCAAGAGATAAACCCCTTCTCCTTAAGTTCATCCACCATCTTAATGAACTCAGCCTCGTTCCTGCGCCCAAGATTTATGACAGCGTCATATGTCTCCATGTTAGGGCTGGAGTCATCGCCCTTAAGATACTTCCCGAATATAGAATTAAGTCTGTTAATTTTATTATCGTCAAAGAAATTGTCTTCTACAGCATGGCTTATAGACTGTGCAATAAGCGCTATCTCATCATAAGTCATCATAATGTCAGCTCCCCTCCTCTTTATTGTTCTTCCATAAATTCATCGATCGTCTTTACATGCCCTGTTTCGTAGGAGACAGCCGTTTCCTCTTCTTCGGCTGCAACCTCTCCACCTGTATCAATAAGGTTTGTTGCAAGGTCATCCCTGTTCCAAAGCACAACACCATTACGTGCAGCCAGGTCTCTTGCCCTGCCTGAATAACTCTTATTTGTAACAATGATCACACCATGACATTCATGAATGGCCTTCAGTTTCAAGGCATCGTTTATCGCCTTCAAACCTACCTTGCCTTTATTTCTTATCGTCCTCACCATTACCTTCACACCATCCTTCAGTGCGATCAGATCAAGATTGTGATCATTCGTGTGATGGTGTGAATCAATTCTATACCCCATCCCTTTGAGCACATTCTCCAGAAGTTCCTGGAATTCCTTTGCATTTTCTATATCGACCCTATCGATCCCTGAGCGGGAGTTCCTCCTCTCAACACATATACCCACAACGGCACAGCCGAGAAAGAAGAGACTGGCAAGGGTCCATATATACCAGTAATTGACCAGAAAGTCTATGATGGCAAGAAAGTATTCTATTAAATATTCAAAAAGCATCCTTCACCTATTGTTAAATAAAAGCAGGTCAATTTTATGGATAATATTAACATACTGTGCAGAACATAGGAATAATCGAAGTCAAATATCAATATGCTTGACTTAGTGATGCTGTTTGATATACTTTTTCATATAACCTGACAACTCATACTGACCATGGAGGATATTATGGCAACTACCAAAAAGAAGACCACAAAGAAGAAGACATCATCAAAAAAGTCTGTTAAAAAAAGAACCGTTAAAAAACCTGTAAAAAAGATATCCCATTCAGAAAAGAGAGAGATGTTCGATCACATTACCGATGCCACAAAGACACAACTGAAAAAGATCGGAAACAAGACAGGCTCTTCAAAAGAGAAAGAGATCGGCATTCTTAAAGATCTTGCAAAAAAGATCCGCCTCTTTGCAAACGATGCTACAGAGCTTACAAAGCTAAAGATAGAGATACATAACCTTAAGCACGACCATGATGCCATGTTTAAGGTCATGGGTGAAAATCTCTTCAACATGCACAAGTCAAAGAAGGTCAAAAATGTAGACTCCAAGTTCAAGTTTGACTTTAAGGCGCTTGAAGAACTTGAGAAGAAGATAGCTGAAAAAGAGGAGAAGGTGTCAGAACTGTCAGCTGAGCTTAAATCTATAGAGTAGAGATAACCTACCCTACCTCCTCCTCGATACCGAGGGGAGGCTAGGTGGGGTGTTTTTAGATATATATTTCAGGTTAATTCAGCAACCGCTTCTTCCAAACCTTTTGCATCCCCGACATTGAGCGTCTTCACATCTTTATTGATACGCCTGATGAGTCCTGAAAGAACATTCTTCGGCCCCACCTCAACAATGGTATCTACACCCTCATTAACCATCAGGTTTATAGTATCTTCCCATAACAGAGGCTGGTTAAGTTGTCTCACAAGCGAAGCCTTGATCTCTTCAGGATCTTTAAGAGGTTTTGCATCCGCGTTATTTATGATAGGAACTATCGGAACATGAAACTCAAGTGTATCAAGAAGTTCTGAGAGCTTTTCAGATGCCGGGGCCATAAGTTTACAGTGTGATGGGACAGAGACAGCAAGCGGAAGCACACGTTTTGCTCCTGCATCCTTTGCCACTGCCATCGCCTCTTCAACAGCCGCCTTCTCTCCTGCAATAACGATCTGACCGGGACAGTTATAATTTGCCGCTGCTGCGTAACCTGACTTTACAGAAGCGCATATCCCGTCAAGCCTCTCACGTTCAAGCCCTAAAATTGCAGCCATAAGCCCCTCACCAGCCGGAACTGCCTCCTGCATGAACTCCCCCCTCTTCTCTGTCAGCCTGAGAGTATCCCTTAAAGAGATAACCCCTGCAACAGCGAGTGTGGAGTACTCACCAAGACTGTGGCCTGCCATCATTTCAGGAGAGATCCCGTTCTTTCTCAAAAGTATCAATGCAGCAAAGCTTGCCGTAACCAAAGCTGGCTGGGTGCGGAAGGTCTTGTTCAACTCCTCCTCAGGCCCGTTAAAGCTCAGATCGGCAACGTCATACCCTAAAGATTCTGACGCCTCTGCATATACATCTCTTGCCTCACTGAAATTATCAAAAAGGTCCTTGCCCATCCCAACAGATTGGGAGCCCTGCCCTGGAAAAACAAATGCTATACTCATCTATATATCTCCTGTTATCGTATTTTGAGTGAATATAATACCACAAATCTTTTTGATTATAATTGTTAGGTTGGGCAATCTCATATATAATTAGAACAGATATGAATATCAGGAATTTCACATGAGAAATATTATCGCTGCATTCACTATCCTGTTTTTTCTCTTCACAAGTATAACGACCGATCTATATTCTCAGGAAACAGCTCCATGCAATGATAAAAAGGATGTTTTCAAGCAGCTCAGCTGCTTCGTATCAAGCGCCGTTGAAATGAATAGTGCTGAGATATGCACCCCGGCAGATCATGAAGGTGTAAGGCTTCAATGCTATGCCATCTACGCAGAGAAGAAGAATGACCCGGATATCTGTGAACTTATAACAGCCTCTTCAAATGAACACATTGAGCTCAGATCTCTCTGCCTGTCTGATGTTGCGGTCAAAAGAGCTGATGATGCCATGTGTGACAGGGTCCAGACGGATGGAATTCGTGATGGCTGCTACTTAAAGATATTCAATAAGACCAATAATGCTGAGCTTTGCAGCAGGATCATAGACCCCGGTATCTTCAGCCTCTGCTCTGGCAAGCCTGTATATGTTGAGTAAGTTATGCAAAACGTTACAGTAATAGAAGCCTGCACGATAGTCATGCTTACAACAGGGCAGTTTTAACATATTAATCAAAAAAGGAGACCGGTATGAGTAATCGCCTTGAAAACAACAAAAAGAATGCCATGGCGTTCTATGATCTGATCTTCAACCAGAACAAACCTGAAGAAGGGATAGAAAAATACGCTGGCGATAAATATATTCAGCACAACCCTGAAGTAGGTGACGGCAAAGAACCATTCATAGAATATTTCAAAAGGATGGCAAATGAGTATCCCGGTAAACAGGTACACTTTAAACGTGCAATTGCCGAGGGTGATCATGTGGTTCTGCATTGCCATCAGGAGTGGCCGGGAGACCACGAGTACGCAGGCATTGATATATTCAGATTTGACAACAAAGGCAAAATAGTAGAACACTGGGATGTCCTGCAGATAATCCCTGATCACTCAGCAAACGATAACAGTATGTTTTAGCCGGCAATACTAATGAAGAAACCGAGTGAGTTCATAGAGTTCCTCAATGAGGTCTTTGAGAAGTTTGGCCCTATCGAAGAGCGCAGGATGTTCGGCGGGTACGGGATATATCACGAAGGCCTGATGTTTGCCATCGTTGTAGATGATACTTTATATTTTAAGGCTGATGAAGATACGAAAGACCACTTTGAGTCCAGAGGTCTTTCACAATTTACATACAAGCGTAAAGGTAAAATAATAAGCATGTCATACTATCTTGCTCCTGAAGATATCTTTGATGATCGGGAAGAAGCAGCTGTATGGGCAGCACGTGCCTATAAGACAGCTATTAAAGGCCGTGCCGGGAAAACAAAAGGAGAATAAATATGAAAAAGATTTCAATGATACTAATTGGTATATTTCTCTTATCAATAACAGCCATACCGGCTTTTGCCAATGACTCAGAACTTATATCAAGGATCGACAATATACTAAGCAAGGGGCCTGACAATGACAATTATCACGTAACCGCTATGCAGGTCGATAAATGGATGAAGGCTGGCAAAACCGACTTTCAGATAATCGATGTCAGGATCCCTCCTGATGACGGAGAGTGGGGAAAGCCTGAATTCGGACGTATCCCAGGGTCTATCTACATCCCTTACACAGAACTCTTCAAGCCGGAAAACCTGAAGAAGCTCAACAAAGAGAAGAAGATCATACTTGTAGGCAACATGAACATTTATGAAAACTATCTCGTAGTGCCCCTTAGGCTGATCGGACACGATGCATATATTCTGCTCATGGGGATGTCGGGATGGCAGGAGGATTACCCTGCCGTAGGACATATAGGCATGCCGATAGGC
>PJEL010005583.1_pt1 | contig 10139 bp, 4 predicted proteins | sample 1853271 | NCBI WGS metagenome assembly PJEL01 (sample SAMN08108733, study PRJNA415343) | Invertebrate metagenome, whole genome shotgun sequencing project. | host: Globobulimina | place: Sweden: Gullmar Fjord | collected 2015-08 | reverse complement strand
TCTTTTATTCGCTTTACTCAAGAAAAGCAATTATTCCGTAATGTGTTGGAAATTGAAAACTTAAACAAAAGCTTTGACGATAACCATGTATTACAAAATATCAACCTTATGGCTGAGGTTGGCGAGCGAATCGCGGTCATTGGTGAAAACGGTGTCGGTAAGACTACTTTTCTACGTACGCTGATGGGTGAGCTAGAGCCAACATCAGGTATGTTCAAGTGGTCAGAGAATCATAATATTGGTTATTATGCGCAAGATCATGCTCATGAATTTGAGCAAGATATGACTTTATTTGAATGGATGAGTCAATGGCGCGGCCCAGAAGATGACGAACAGAGCATTCGCGGGTATTTAGGACGCTTACTCTTTTCGTCTGACGATATTGGCAAATCGGTAAAAGTACTCTCAGGTGGTGAACAAGGCCGTATGTTATTTGGTAAGCTAATGATGCAAAAACCAAACATTTTGATGATGGATGAACCGACCAATCACTTGGATATGGAATCAATAGAATCACTTAATATGGCGCTTGAACAATTCGAAGGCTCTTTAGTCTTTGTCTCACATGACCGTGAATTTGTCTCGAGCCTAGCGACCAGAATTATCGAGCTTAAGGACAATGGCTTTGTCGACTTTGATGGCACTTATGATGAGTACCTTGCGTCGCAGGAATAACAACTACGTAAAACCATGACATAAAAAACGCCCATTTTCGGGCGTTTTTTATTGTTTATTTATTTTAAGCGACTTCCCTAGTTCAGCTCAAGATTGCCAACATAAGGAATAAATAACGCGAGTTATAGGGCCGTTACTATGTCTTTGACTAAATCTGGACCTTCGTAGATAAAGCCACTATAGAGTTGGACTACTTTGGCACCAGCGGCGAATTTTTCTTTAGCATCGGCAACCGTATGAATACCACCAACACCAATAATAGGTAGTTTACCGTCAAGAACAGTAGCAAGCTGCTTAATTACTTGGGTGCTTTTATCTGTCAAGGGTTTACCGCTTAAACCACCAGCTTCATCGCCATGCTCCAAATGAGCAACTTTGTCACGATCTAATGTTGTGTTGGTTGCAATGACACCATCAATTTGATTATCAATTAGGCACTTAGCAATACCGTCAATTTCTTCTTCGCTTAAATCAGGAGCAATCTTAACCGCGATCGGAACGTATTTATTATACTTTTCAGCTAACACTTTTTGCTCTGTTTTTATTGCTGACAACAATTCATTTAGGGCCTCTCCGTATTGCAATGAACGCAAACCAGGCGTGTTTGGAGATGAAATATTAACCGTAATATAATTTGCGTAGTTATACACTTTCTGCATGCAAATGAGGTAATCATCTTTGGCATTTTCTTCAGCGGTATCTTTATTCTTACCGATGTTAATACCGACTATCACGTCTGGATTAGCACGGCGCACTTGATCGACTAGGTAATCGACGCCTTTATTATTAAATCCCATACGATTAATAATACCATTGGCTTCTTCCAACCTGAATAAGCGAGGCTTTTCATTGCCTGGTTGTGGTTTAGGTGTAACGGTACCTACTTCAACAAAACCAAAGCCCATGCTACTAAAAGCATTGATACATTCACCATTTTTATCTAAACCCGCAGCCAAGCCAACAGGATTAGGTACTGTGATGCCCATGATCTCAGTAGGCTTGTTAGGAACATTATTTTTGTATAACAGTGAGAAAGGGCCACTCCCCATATTTTTTAACGATTTTATCGTTATGTCATGGATTGTTTCTGCGTCGAATTGGAAAAGCGCCTTACGGATCAGTGAGTACAAAGTTTTCGCTCCTAATTTTTTGATTAAATAACAATTATAAAAAAATCCCCTAAAGAGGGGATTTATTATACACGATTTACAAGCGCTTAAACTGTATCACTGTGTAAACTTAATAACATTAATTCGCGCAAAGCCACCGAGAACTTGGCGAACTCATGGGTTTGTGACGACCTAAACTCTGCCAAAATATGCTGCCAACGTTCCAACGGTTGGTTATTTTGTTCAAACCATGTATCAAGCAACTCATCAATGTTTTTACTTTTCGGATCAACACGAAGAGCAACCATGGTAATTGAACGTTGTTGCCAGTCAAGCTCTTCTCTAAAGGAAGCGCGGGCCAATGCTTGCCAATGGTTCGATACTGGTTGCTTGGTAATTTGATCAAGGAACCAATGTAGCGATAAACGTTCACCTAAACCGAAGTATAATTCAGCAACAAACTCTACCGAACGACCATCAGCATCAGCAATTTCAGCAATATCCATGACTGAGAACAGTGTACTTAACTGAGATATACGCGCGCCAATCTTAGCGGGTACACCAGCATTGACTAAGTCACTTTCTACACGTTTCAACTGTTCTACTTCTTTTTCAACCATAAACTTGTCTAAGTTTTTGGCCACGCTTTCAAAAGCAGGTCTGTAGAAATCAATACTTTCTTGAATACCCATGGCTTTGTTTCGATGACGCAAGAACCAGCGTGTCGCTCGACGAACGTTTCGACGTAACTGGAATAACATTTCGGTTTGCACCAGTGTTTTAATGTTATTGTCTAACGCTTCAATGCCTTGCCAAGTAGCTTCCATTTCAAAAACTTCACTCGCCATTGTGTAGCAATTAGCTATTTCGTGAACAACCGCGCCGGTTTCTTCCTTCATACGGTTGACGAAATTAAAGCCCATATCATTACCCAATTTATTGGCTAATTTTGTGGCAATGATTTCAGCTCGCAGCGGATGGTCTTGCATTTGCGCACTGTATTTTTCCTGAAGTTGTTTCGGGAAAGCATTCAACAATAAACGATCGTGAAAACTATTATTGGTCACTTCAGGACAGACTAAGTCTTCCTTAAGCACCATTTTACTGTAGGCCAATAATACCGACAACTCTGGTCTAGTTAAGCCTTTCCCTTTTGCTAAACGGTCGGTAATTTCATCGTCATTAGGAATGAATTCTAATGCTCGATCGAGCTTACCTGAGCGCTCCAATTCATTAATAAAGCGCGTTTGCTCTTTCAATGACGATGCGCCGCGCATCGCAGTGATAGACAGTGAATGGGTTTGACGATAACAGTCTTCAATAACTATCTCGCCTACTTCATCAGTCATGTCATACAACAATTGATTACGCTGTTTAACAGTTAAATCACCGGCTTGTACAAGTACATTAAGTAATATTTTAATGTTAACTTCATTATCTGAACAATCAACGCCACCGACGTTATCAACAGAGTCGGCATTTATTCTGCCACCTTTGGCTGCATATTCAATACGACCTAACTGGGTTAAGCCGAGGTTACCGCCCTCGCCCACTACTTTGGCATTTAGTTCTCCACCATTGATACGCAGGCTATCATTAGCACGATCGCCGACCTCTAGGTGTGTTTCAGCTTTGCCTTTAACATAAGTCCCTATGCCGCCATTCCATAACAAATCAACTTTCATTTGTAATAGAGCTTTGATTAACTCGTTAGGCGCCATCGATTGCTTTTGTGTACCGATCATTTTCTTAATTTGAGGTGTCAACTTGATCGACTTAGCAGAACGGCTAAACAAGCCACCACCTTCAGAAATTAACTCTTGGTTATAGTCTTCCCAACTACATCCTGGCATATTGAATAGACGTTCACGCTCTATATAGGTTTTGGCTGCATCTGGATCAGGGTCGATAAAAATATGCAAATGGTTGAAAGCTGCTTGCAATCGAATATGCTTAGATAGCAGCATACCGTTACCAAATACATCTCCCGCCATATCGCCTACACCAACAACGGTAAATTCTGTTGATTGACAGTCAATATCCATTTCACGGAAGTGACGTTTAACTGATTCCCATGCACCTTTAGCAGTAATCCCCATACCTTTGTGGTCGTAACCGACACTGCCACCCGAGGCAAATGCATCGCCTAACCAGAAGTTATATTCTTCAGAAATACCATTGGCAATATCAGAGAAGGTCGCAGTACCTTTATCCGCAGCAACAACTAAATAAGGGTCATTTTCATCTAAACGAACCACATTTTCGGGATTTACCACCTCTCCTGCAACGATATTGTCAGTGATATCGAGCAAGCCTCGAATAAATGTTTTATAGCATTCTTTACCTGCTTCAAACACTTCTTGTCGTGAACCATTAACAGGTAGCTGCTTACAAACGAAACCACCTTTGGCACCAACAGGAACAATAACCGTATTTTTAACTTGCTGTGCTTTAACTAGGCCTAGCACTTCGGTACGGAAATCTTCTCGTCTATCTGACCAACGTAAACCACCACGAGCAACTTTACCACCGCGTAGGTGAACACCTTCAACCTGAGGTGAATAGACGAAAATTTCAAACTCTGGCACCGGTTGCGGCATTTCTGAAATCGTTTTCGGTAATATCTTGAAAGATATGTAAGATTTTTCTTCGCCCGCTTCATTTTGCTGGAAGTAGTTAGTACGAATCGTCGCACTAATCATCTCACCAAAACGACGAATAATACGGTCATCATCCAAGTTAGCGACTTTATCTAGGGAGGCTTCTATATCCTCTAACACCTTAGCTTGAGCTTTCGGACTAGGCTTTTTGTTCGGGGCAAAACGTAAGTTAAATTGCTTAATCAATAACTCGGCAATATTGGGATAACGTGCAAACGTATCTTCAATATAACTTTGACTAAACGTACCTCCGATTTGGCGCTCATATTTAGCAAATGCACGTAAAACTGATACTTCACGGCCCCCAAGACCAGCACCAAGTATAAGTCGGTTAAAACCATCATCTTCTAAATGGCCGGACCAAACTTTAGCGAAAGCGTCTTGAAATAACATTTGTACTTTTTCAAGATTAAATTTGCGATCACCGGTTAACAACATTGAAAAGTCTAAGATCCAGTGCATTTCACCGTCATCTGTTCTAACCGCATAAGGGCTTTCACCGATCACACGCAGACCAAAATTCTCCAACATAGGTAAAACATCGGACAAATGTAACGGCTCACCTTTGTGGAATAATTTTAGCTTAACAAAACGGCTATCTGCTGACTCTTCTTGCGGTTGATAGAATAACATCTCAAGGTTATTCTCCGGCGAAAGCGATTCAAACTTTTCAATGTCGACAATCGCAGACCCTGGTAAAACTTCGTCTTTATATGATTGTGGGAACTTAGCGTATTTTCGACCCAACGCTTTGCCACGAGCCTCACCTTTATGTGATTTCAACGCGGAAGCAAGTTTATCGTCCCAACTCCTAGCGGCTTCATTTAAATTCTTTTCAATTTCTTTCACGTTAATATCTGCTTTAGTGTTGTCGACGCGCACAATATAATGCGTTCTTGCTTGTACAGATTCTGAGAAGTATGTTGTAAACTCAACTTCTTGATCACTGCCAAACGCTTCTTGTAATAATTTTTGAGTCTCAATTCGTAACTTAGTGTTGTAACGCTCTCGAGGCACATAAACCATACAAGAGTAAAAACGATTAAAAGAATCACGACGAACGAATAAGCCAGAATAATCGCGTTCTTGCATCTGTAAAATGCCTTTTACGTTTTGTAAAAGCTCACTAACAGAAGACTGCAAAATTTCATCGCGCGGATAAGTCTCGAGTATATTGATCAATGTTTTGTATGCGTGACTGCCGACCGAAAACCCTGAAGAGTCGCATACAGATTTAACTTTAGATTTAATCAGTGGTAAATCAAGTGCGCTGTTGGTGTAATAAGCAGAGCCAAATAAGCCAACAAACCGTTCTTCACCTGTAACATTGCCTTGCTCGTCAAAGCTTTTAACACCAATATAATCAAGGTGTGCGGGGCGATGAACGCGAGATTGAGAGTTAGTTTTAGTTAAAATGAGTAAATTATCACCTAAAGCAACATCTCTTGCTGATTCACTTAACTTAGACAGCAATCGTTGTTTAGTACCTTTGGAATTTTTCATCAGGCCTAAACTCGAACCAACATCGGCAGATAACGCTATATCACCCTTAAGCGTGTCAACGTTATATGAACGATAGCCCATGAGGGTAAAATGGTTGTTGGCCATCCACTGTAAAAACTCTAAAGCATCATCTTTTTCTTGTTTTGAACAAGGCACTTTAGCTTTTTTCAACTTACTTATAACAGAGTTCAGCTTCTCTAACATGGTTTTCCAATCTGAAACCGTTAAAGAGATATCACTGACCACTGAATGTAACTCTTTAGTCAAAACTTGTAATACTTTGGCATCATCTTGGCGGTCTATCTCAATGAAAAACACAGTTTCAACGGAAGTTGATTTTGTCGATTTATCCGTTGCTGCAGATAATTTACTGATTTGTTTATTCTTATCTCGAACAATGTTAATGGGGCAATTAAGCATTAAATGAGGTGATAAACCCTGACGATTTAATGCTATTCGCATTGAATCAACTAAGAAAGGCATATCACGCACGATGATTTCAATGATCGTGTGACTCGATTTCCATCCATGTTTAGACACTTCAGGATTGAATACTTTAATCACAGGAGTATCGTCTTGATGCCCATTAAGCGAATTCCATAGGCTTAAAGTAGCCCCATATAAATCGCTATCGTTTCTATGACTTAAATCTAAGGTTGAAATATTGCCGTAAAGAAGGCTTGCAAACTGCTCAACCAAGGGTGCTGTTTCTTTGGGTACTTTTTGGTGAATAAAATTTGCTACGTTTTTTAGTAATACTGAGGGTAAACCATCTACGAACGCCATGCCGCTTTCCTTTTTGGATAACACGCTTTTGAATAATTGTTATTTATTTTGCTTTTTACTTATCATGCGATGACCATTATTTCACCCAAATGCTTGCCACTATTTTTGTTCTTATGACCAAACACTTATAAGGATGAACATCACACGCATTTTGTTTGTAATTTCAGCAAGTAAAGCCTTGTTCTTACAGAATAGACTATAGCTAGCAATTTTATTAATAAAATGATGGTATTGCGAGGATTATTTTATGGTAAGACCTGTTAGAAACAAGGGTTTATCGAATTTTAAGACAAGTAATTAAATCATTATTCAGTCTATATAAATAGAAAATGGCCTTTCGGCCATTTTCTCGTTTAATTATTCACAGCAATTATTTTGTATTTATTTTATCACTGACCTGCTTTTGCTCTTTATCTTGCCATAGAAATGCAGCGATTGCCGGTAAAACGATAACCGCAGCAAGCATATTAACCAAAAACATAAAGGTTAACAGGATTCCCATATCTACTTGGAATTTTAGATCCGAGAAGAACCAAGTTGATACGCCGATAGCCAAAGTAACACCGGTAATCAGTACCGCACTTCCTCTTTCGTATAAGGCTTCAAAATACGCTTGTTCAACAGTATGACCATCACGCAGTTTATCGCTCATCGTCGAGAGAATATAAATACCATAATCGACACCAATACCAACACCCAAGGCAATTACCGGTAATGTAGATACCGTTAAGCCTATATCTAATCCTGTCATCAGTGCTTGAGCAAGCGTTGATACCACATATAAAGGTAAAACCACTACAATGGTCGCTTTAACACTTCGAAAGCTTAATAGACAAAGTATGATAACTGCACCGTAGACGTAAAGCATCATAGGTAACTGTGCTTCTTCTACCGCTTCATTGGTTGCTGCCATAACACCGACAGGACCAGAAGCAAGCTTAAAGACTAAATCGTCACGATTTAGCTCAGCGGCAGTCTCTTTAACTTTATCTATTACTCGATTAATAGTTTCCGCTTTATGATCTTCTAAAAACACAACGATTGGCATAACGCTACAATCTCGGTTTAACAAGCCACTTGCAGTAGGCACTCTAGCAATTGACTGAACTAAAGTTTGTTGGTTTCGAGACAGTGTTCGCCATTTAGGGTTGCCTTCGTTATAACCTGCATTCACTATTTTAGAAATCGACGCTAAGCTTACTGCTGATTGCACACCTTGGACATTTTCAATTCGCCATTGGAATCTATCAATAACATCCAAGTTCTCATGTGAAGTACAGGCATCAGGAGTTGTTTCAATAATGATCGACATGTAATCAACACTGATGGCATACCGATCTGTAATTAAAAAGGTATCTTGATTATATCGAGAGTATTCATGCAAGGCTGGCGCACCGGCATGCAATTCACCAATTTTCAAATCTTGAGATTTATAAGCACCGAACAGGTATAAAGCGGCAGTCAGTATTAGAATAACCGTAGCTGGTCCTTTTGTGGCTAACTTAGCCATTGCATGCCAAAGATCACTTTTGTGAACCTTATGCTTAGGTGGGATTTTAGTCTCAATTTTCAAATACGAAATAATAACAGGAAGCAAAACTAAGTTAGTTAAGATGATCATCGCAACACCAATAGATGCAGTAATAGCCAGCTCACGAATAATACCAATATCAATAGACAATAAGGTCAAGAAACCAACAGTATCTGACAACAAGGCAATACCGCCCGGTATACACAGAGCTTTAAAGCTATTTTGTGCCGCCTCTTTACTTGTCGCTCCAATGCGGACCTGTTTAACAACCGAGTTAATCATTTGGACACCATGACTAACCCCGATGGCAAAGACCAAAAACGGTACCAAGATCGACATAGGATCAATACCAAAGCCTAGAGATGATAATGCGCCCATCTGCCAAATAACCGCGACTAGTGAACAGAATATTGGTAGTAGTGTTAAATTAATTGAACGACAAAAAATGTAGACCATCACCGCAGTTATTGCGATAGCAATAGCAAAGAAGGCAACAACCCCTTTGGCTCCTTCGGCAACATCGCCAACCATTTTTGAGAAGCCGATGATATGAATACTGATACGTTCACTTTCAAACTGGTTACGTATTTCATCTTCCAGTTGTTGAGCTAATTTTAAGCTATCTAATTTTTCATTAGTATTAGGATCGATTTCCATCAACGAAGCGGTAACCATGGCACAGCTATAATCATCGGCAACAATACGCCCGACAATACCCGCTTTTTCTATGTTACCTTTAACAATCGCCAAACCTTCTTCATTGGGAACAAAATTGGCCGGAATGACAGGCCCGCCGGCAAAACCGTCTTCGACTACTTCGACGAAACGAGTACTCGGAGAATATAAAGATTTTACTTGGATGCGGTTAACACCAGGTATAAAAAATAGCTGGTCATGAACATTTTTTAACGTCTCAAAGAAGACACCGTTAAAGATATCCCCTTCTGTATCACAAACTGATATTAAAATATTATTTGCACCACCAAAGTCTTTTTGGTGTTTCAAATAAGTCTGCATATAAGAATGGTTTAACGGAATATTTTTGGTAAAAGCGGCATCTAGTTTCAGGTGTGTCGCTTGGAATAAGAAATAGCATGTTGCAAAAACAAATAATGCCCAGACAAAAACTCTATGGCGAAAAATAATGATTTCTAATTTATTAATCGTGGAATTTATATTCATAAGACTACTTAGCAATTGTTATTGTTTTGACACCGACTTCAGAAACAGCATATAAAGTATCTCTGAACCACGTACCTGCAATTAAAGACTTTCCATCACGCTGCACTCGACTAGTAAACGACAGGCCGTCATCATTACTGATCAAAAGCGCGCCACTATTTCCTAAAAGAAAAATCCTTTCATCGTCTGTAAGCACAATGTCATTGATCAGTGCTGTTGTATTTGTCTGTATATGTTGCCAAGGCGTACCATTTCTTAAACTTCTAAATACATTACCACGTAAACCTGCAACTAATAGGTTACCGCTTTGTGTTCTTTCCATGTCAAAAAATCTAGCAGAGGTGATTTGAATCTCATAATAGGAGAAAGCAGATCAGATTATTCAGGTTCTTTTCAGAATGAATCTATAAAAATCTTTGCAGAAGATGTTGAAGCTTTTGTAAAGGGATTTAAAAGATCTGTTGATTTTATTGAAAATAAGAAATCATGAAAAAAACTCAGGAGTATTTTTCTTCTGAGTTTTTTGTTGATTACAATCCCTGCGGGTGTGAATGTTTTTTTACAAATATTCAAAACTCCATTATTCTCTAGAGTTTTTTATTGATTTAAATCCCCACTTGATTGAAAATTAAAGTATATGGATTTTACCTGTGTAGAAATAAAAAATGTAAAATATATCAAACTTCTTCAATT
>PJEL010005582.1_pt1 | contig 10141 bp, 7 predicted proteins | sample 1853271 | NCBI WGS metagenome assembly PJEL01 (sample SAMN08108733, study PRJNA415343) | Invertebrate metagenome, whole genome shotgun sequencing project. | host: Globobulimina | place: Sweden: Gullmar Fjord | collected 2015-08 | reverse complement strand
CCATGGCATCATTCTTTTGGGTGGCGGTACCATGAAGGTTGATATAGCTGATCTTATCGGCACCAATCCCTGCATCATCGATTGCCGCACGTATTGCCGATATGGCGCCGCGCCCTTCCGGATGGGGCGCCGAAATATGATGGGCATCGCTGGACTCGCCGATGCCTGCTAACATGATCTCCGCCTCGCCTCTTTCGAGGGTAAACAATGCCGCCCCTTCACCGATATTGATCCCATCTCTACTGGCACTAAAAGGCTGACACTGGCCCTTTGAAACGGATTCTAACGAGTTAAAACCGTTGAGCGTTAATCTACAAAGGCTGTCACTACCACCGACGATGACCAGGTCGCACAGATCTGCCTGCAATAAGCGTCTGGCACTGGCAAATACCTTAGCACTCGAAGAGCAGGCCGTAGAAACGGTATAACAAGGCCCGCTGGTCTTAAAGTATTGGCGTAAAAAGTCACTGCCATTCCCCAGCTCCTGCTGAGAGTACTGATAATCTGAGGGAAGCGAACCCTGCTCGGCTAGGTGTTTTAATGCTTCCTCGCCCTGAGCAATACCCGAAGTGCTGGTGCCTAATATGATTCCGATACGCTCGGGACCGTACTGCTCGCGAGCCTGTTTCACCCTGTTCGCTACCTGCTGTGCGGCGCAGAGTAACAGCTGATTATTGCGGGTACTGAATTGCGCCAGAGAGTCTGGGAGTTCTGGTAGTGGCAGGTTAACCTCGCCCACTAAGGTGTTGCTCTGCGGGATCAGATCGTCACGAAGTTTCATCGCACCGATATCGCCTGTAACGAGTCGGGCTAATACCTGTTCCTGACTCTGGCCTAACGGAGTGCATAGTCCAAGGTGTGAGATGGCTATTTTAGTCATAATATTTTCATCTAACTAATGTTGTATAACTTGAGTGATAATGCCTGTGTCGGGCAACAGAACGAACTTAAACCGGGGTTATTTTAAGTTCAAATTTGGCTTGAGGGATCGCGAGTTCGACCTCTGCCTGCCATGGATCTCTCTTATCAAAACGAATCATCAACAAGCTCTCTTGCTGATTTTCTTTAGTGTCATTCCCCGTAGCATATATTTTTCGGCATCGCGGCGCATCACACTCGGGAGATGTGAGTCTTGCTCCTTGTAAATGGGCATTTACATCCTCGAGTGGCCAGTATATCAGTTGGATGAGTGCAAGCAGGTATTCGGCTTTAAATTCATCACCTAACAGCATACTTTGTTGGCTATTCAGATTCTCGCCATCGAAGACCAAAGTAAACAGGGCTTGCCCTAACGGAGCCAAACCGACCAGCGTCAGCTGCTCTCTATCCAGTTCTAACTGACTCAAGAGTTCATGACGGGAATTGTTTACGTTAATGGCTACCTGTTGGGTCACCGAACGTACCTGACTGTCCGATGGGATAGGCGCAAGACAGTAACTGACACCTTTGGCCAGGGCAACGCAGGTCTGTCGTTGCAAGGTCTGGCTGCAGGCGCTAACAAGCAGCGCCAGACAGATAAGTATGCAGAACCGTTTGCCACGCTTCACGCTGTCAGTAATCGTGTTGTGAATTTGGGCCATAGTGTACTCTCTACTTCAATCACAGCGTTTAGCGGCATAGCTCAACAATAAGGTTGAGTCTTTTTTCTGATTCGGCGACTAAGGGGTTAGCTTCATCCCATGCATAGCCGGCTAAGATTGAACAGACCATCTGTTTTATCTTGTTATCCGGGGCATCATAGAAGATGACGTTCTGGAAGCGGCCATCATACCAAGCCTCAACATAGGTGCGGAAGGTATCGACTCCCCGCATCAAGGGTGTTGCGTACTCACTCTGCCACTCGAACTTTTCACCATTGAGTTGCCTTACGACACATTTAGTTGCCATAGAGGCAGATTGCATAGCGATGGTAACGCCGGAGGAGAAAACGGGATCGAGGAATTCACCTGCATTGCCTAAGAGGGCAAACTTGTCGGTGGCCAAGGTGCTGACATTGGCGGAGTAGCCTTTAAGTTCAGCACACTCCCGCAGAATTTCGGCGTCAGCCAATAGCGTCTTCAGGCCAGGTTCCTGATTGACCATATCCATCAACAGAACTTCCAGGTTAAGGTCTGAATTGCCCAGAATGTGGGGTTCACCCACGACGCCTAAAGAGCACCGGTCAGGGCTTAATGGGATCAGCCAATACCAGATATCCTTGTTCTGAGGATGAACACTGATCAATATTTTATTACGGTCGAAGGGTCTGCCATCGACCTCTTTATTGCCGATATTATCTTGGATGTGAGTAAATATGGCACTGCGATTGGCTAACGACGATGGCGTTTCAAGTTCGAGTAACTTAGGCAGAACACGACCAAACCCACTTGCATCTAAAAGATACTCCGCCTCTAGCTGGTACTCTTCTCCGTTGGCATCGGCTACCGTCAGCTTGGGTTTGCCGGTCAGGTCGAGAGCCTTTACCGTTTCACCGTAGCGAATTTCAACGCCCTGTTCGGTTGCCGTATCTGCCAGCAGTTTATCGAAATTGGCTCGTTCAACTTGAAAGGTTGTCCCGGGGCCATGAGTGAATTTATCGCTGAAATCGAAATCTGTGTATTGCTCTCTGTACCGAAACGCGGCGCCGTTTTTGAACTGGAATCCGGCCTTGTTAACGGCTTCTAGCATGTTCGCCTCTTCAAGAAATTGCATACAGCAAGGCAGCAAACTTTCACCGATGGAAAAACGCGGAAAGTGCTGTTTCTCGATGACGATAACACGCTTGCCTTGCTGGTGAAGAAGGCTGGCGGCGATGCTACCCGATGGCCCGGCACCTATGATAACAACGTCAATGCCAGTCAGATTCTCTGGCGTAGTTGAAGAGGCATGCATCACTTAAAAGTCCTTGTGAAAGTTTGAATAAAGGGGGATAGCATAAAGGTAAAGCCTATCCCCAACAGGAGCGTCAGTCCAAAGCTATGTATAGCCGGCGTACTGCTAAAAGCCAATAGTCCAAAGGCTAAAATGGTTGAGGAGGCTGACATAAAGACCGCCATCATCACGCCTCGACTCTGCTGTTTCGATTCAGCAAAAAATAGGCTGTAATCGACGCCGATCCCAAAGACGAGAATAAGGGCCAGAGCATGAAATAGTGTGAGAGGAGCCCCTATCAGCCCAAGTAGTGACAATGTCAAAACCGCTGACAGTGCCGGAACGGCGACCACGAAAGCGGCAAGTTTAATCCCGAAGCGAGTGCTGAAAATGAGAGCCGCTATTGCCATGGCTATGGCGAGGAGCCAGAGGGTTAATTGACGGTACTGGCCCATGACGCCGGAGATCTCACCGACTTTATCCACCAACTGAACATAGGGCTGTTCGGTAAAAAAACTCTCCAGTTTGTCTATCTCGGTTATTCCGCCAAGCAACACGATAGCCCCGTATTGATCTTGCAAAGGTGTGGGCTTTATCCATAGTGGCTTAAACAGTTTCCCTGCATCGGAACTGATAAAGGATTCTGCATCGATATAGCTTCCCTTTGCCTTCTGATAAGCCTCTACTAAGTCTGAACTGAGGGAGTCATCGAGCCCGAGGCTTTCAAAAATCTTGGCTAAATGCTGTTGATAAATAAGCCCCTGCAGATGGTAATTACTCTCTTGTTTACTTCTGCTTGGAAGGTAGTTACTCAGGCTAAAAGCATTACCAATCAACCCCTCTTCTACTGCATTGTTTAGCTTTGGGGTGAGTATTTCCAGGCGCTGCAGTAACTGTTCCTCAGTCTCGCCTCTAACAAGCAAAAATTGATTATCGGTTCCGCCACTGAGGATGCGTCTGAGTTGCTGCTCTTCATTTAATACCGACTCAGGGCTCTGTTGAAGGTTGCGAATATCATCATCACTCGTTAACCGATGCAGGCCAAATGCTGCAAGGATGACTGAGATGAAAAGCAGAGCCATGCCTGTTTTTATATTTAAAAGCTGCGATATGGAATTTAATTTTTTCAGGTATGCCGCAGCCATAGTCAGGGGCTTTTCACCCGAAGGAAGCGGGCCTGCGGCTAGTAGCGGATAGGCTAGGCTTAAGGTGATATAGGCACCGAACAGACCCGCAGCGCAGAAAACGGCAACCTGTTGCATTCCCGGGAAGGGAGCGAGACCTATCCCGGAATAGGCCAATACACTGGTAAGTAGTGCCAGGCTGATCGCAGGAAATATCTGTTTAATTATGTCGTTGGCACTTTTTCCAGCTTGAGCCAGTCGCTCGCAATAAAAATGAAAATTATAGTCGATGGCGATGCCTATCAGGCTGGTACCAAACACTAAGGTCAGCAGGTGAAGCTCTGAGAAGATAAGCAGTGTCATCACGACTGCAGATAGCAGGCTGGTGGTTATCGTCAATAACGCGATGCCCAGAGGCATGACGGAGCGAAAGGCGAGCCATACGAGTAAGCTCACGCCGATAAGTGAGGCAAGTCCCAGGGTGGAGACTTCACTCTTGGCGCTCTTAGTTGCGGCGCTGGCATGAAACAGGGCGCCGGCCTTGAGAAACGCGATCTGCTTGTTTTGAGACTCGACCGTCTCGAATGCCTCTTGTAGCACGGCCATCTGTAATTCTTGAGTGTTTGGATTAAAGGCGCTGCCTGAGCCTTTGGCCATCACTATCGCGGCCACCTTAGTCGGCGGGTTTGAGCTTTCGTCAGCTTCGGTGGGAGACCATTGGCCCAGCAGTATTCCCTGCTGCACCTGTAATGTCTGTTTCGGTGCGAGAGCCCGCAGGTTGTCCGGATAGAGCAGTAGAGGGTCGTTAGCGATTAAGCTACTGTTAGCGTAGCCGAACGCATTATATAGCTGACTCTGAGCCTGCTCTATAAGCTCGCTTAACTTGCCCGATGAGAGGGCGGTTGCCTGAGCCTGAGTTAACAGATTAAATCTATGATTAAAATAGAAATGGTTCAGTGCCTGAGCCTGATTGATATCGGCACTTCTTATATCAACGAATGCGCCTCGATTGTCTGATGAAAGGCTCTCTATCAATGTTTGAGCCGCAGTAATGGCTTGGCTTTCATCTTCGGCGAGTAGGGCGATATAGACTGTGTTTGATAGCTGCTCTTCGACCCGGGCGAGGGCGGTTTCGGTTAAGGGATCTTCCTGGATCTTTGGCAGCATAGCCAAAATATCACTTTGGATCTTAGCCCCGCCTTGCCAAAGCTGTATGCCTGTTAACGTGGTTATGCATAGCAATAATACCCAGAGGGCAAATTTGAGCCTTGCCGGGTATTGACTCAGCCTGAGTGCCAATTTATCTATCATGGATAAGGTTCTGGCTTGGCTTCGGGCTGAACCTTAGGAGAATCCTCACCCTGCTTATCTGACAGCAAGAGTCGCTGCTCTTGCGAAAGTGGTGCCTTGCTTATCTGCTCAAACTCAATTCTGCTACTGTCTCCATTGTCGCTGAGTAAGATCAGGGCCGATACTTGCTCCCCGCCTTCTAACACCATTTGAGGGATAGCCTTGACGAGCAGAGGATCTTTGGGGATTAACCCCAGCTGCCAATGAGCGGGTTCACCTTCTTGTGGCTCGCTTCGAGTGTCGTCGGCTTTGAGGTACAGGTTAAAGTGCTCACTCAAGTCGCTCAAGTTACCACTAAGCAGTGCCGACAGTAACTTCGGCATGGTTTGCGCGATAGCTGCGGCTCCCTGATTGGAGCCTGCCTGGGATACCTGCCTTCTGCCCGCGCTATCTATCTGTATCAACTCCCCCTCTTTCAATATCAGGGTCGTTTCAAAGGGCTGAGTCTGTTGCCAAACTAAGCCGAGTCGATAATCAAAGATAAAGCGTCCATGGCTGATCAAGGGCTTCTTCAACACCTTGAGTGTTCGGTGTTGAGTAAAGCTTCCGCTAGCGTTCTCTCCTATGATGAGCCGGTCGGCTAATACCTGCAGCCGTTCATTGTCTGCTGATGATTCAAAAAGAGTGTCATAATTGGAAGATTGTGTCGCATGACAGTTAAATATGCTCAGGTTCAACAGCAGGAGTAACCCAAAAACGCTTTTCCCTCGCAATAAACCTGTTGCGAACCATGTGCTATAAGGCCTCTCGCGTGTCTTCATCGGCTGTCTCCCTCAGATATTACCGGGTCTTGGGAGGCGTGCTTCTCTATCAGGTAGGCAATTTTTTCTCTGAAGATATCGGGCGTCACGAAGCAAAGCTCGTTAGTTTCAGTTTCAACGGCGGCTTGTATTGTGTAGCCCTTGGTGAGTCGCTGGTTAGTGGTGATATCTCTGACCTGATAGTTGATCTTGATACGATTCTCCCACTCGACGAGTGAGGCGATAACCTTAATCTTTTGCTCAAACGTGCTGGGTTGAACGTACTTTACCTGTAGATCGACGATAGGCCAGGAGTAACCCGAGGCTTGCATCTCCCGGTAACCGTATTGGATCTCATCTAATAGCTGACAACGCGCTATTTCAAAATAACGCAAATAGTTGCCATGCCAGGTGATCCCCATGGAGTCGACATCATGAAATGGGATCAGCATCTCTAACTCAGTGGTTAAGATGGCTTTTCCCGATAGCTTAGTCATGAACACACTTCCCATAAACCATGCTGGATCTTGTCTACGGTCTGCCTGAGGACGGATTCTAGCGGTCTATCCTCTGTCAGCAATTCAAAGTCTGCCTTAACTTGCTCCAGGGTCTTAGCGACGGATGGAGTCAGTGATGAGTGGCAAAGCTCCTCTTGTGAGATCCGTAAATTTATCCCTTGAGTCATGGCTAACAGCGCGGCCGCAGCAACCTGCTCCGTCAACTGGAGTACACGCATACAATCGCGAGCCGCTATCGTACCCATGCTGACTTTATCTTGGTTGTGACACTCTGTAGAGCGGGAGAATACACTGGCGGGCATAGTGTTTTTCAATGCTTCGGCGGTCCAGGCGGATACGCCTATCTGCACGGCTTTGAAACCATGGTTAATCGCGCGCCTTGCCCCTGTCGATGCCGACAGATTAGCGGGAAGGCCGTTATTGAACTTAGGATCCATCACCAGAGCCATCTGACGATCGATTAGATCGGCGATATTTGCCACGGTATTTTTCATCGAATCCATGACAAAGGCAATGTGGCCACCATAGAAGTGACCACCATGAAGAATATGCTCGCCTTCGGCGTCGACGATAGGGTTATCGTTGGCACTGTTTAACTCAGTTTCGATAAACTGACGCATGAAAGGCAGTGCGTCTTGCAATACCCCGATAATGTGCGGTGCGCAGCGGATAGAGTATCTATCCTGGAGTCTATCTGAATTTCTTGGATGCTCATGATGGTTGAGATCTTCGCGGATCCAGGCGGCTATCTGGTTTTGTCCCGGGTGAGGCTTAGCGGCGAACAAGATATCATCGAAGTGGTTGGAATTCCCCTTCAGAGTCAGTGACGCCATCGCGGTGATGCGGCTCGCTAATCGACTAAGATACTGGGCTCTGTCATAGGCTAAACATGCCAGTGCCGTCATGACGGCGGTGCCATTCATGAGGGCTAACCCCTCTTTCGGACGCAGTCTTAACGGGGTGATGTTGAGCTTGGCATATACGTCGGCGGTGGGCTGACGCACACCTTCATAGATGACATCACGCTCGCCCACGAGTACCGCGGCCAGATAGGAGAGTGGGGTCAGATCGCCACTGGCTCCCACAGAACCCTCTTCCGGGATCACCGGAGTGATATTGAGGTTAAGTAAGGTTTCAATTCTCTGCAGTAGTTCGTAACTCACACCGGATTTACCGACGGCGAGCGAGCTTAGGCGGCAAGCCATCACGGCGCGTGCCTGCATAGGGGAGAGTATTTCGCCTAAGCCACAGCCATGAAATCGAGTGAGATGCAGGGGGAGTTCATGGACCAGATCCAGACCCACAGTAACCGTGCAAGAGTCGCCATAGCCGGTTGTGACACCATAGACCACCCCCTCCTCGTTAAGCAGGCTATCGATAAAGTTAGCCCCCTTTTGAATATAGGTTTGATAATCGTGACTTTCTTTTAACTTTGCCTTGGCGCCTCTGGCTACCGCAACGACGTCTTCCAGGGATAAGGCCCTGTGACCAAAATGAACAATCATCTCGTTTGGGTTTGATTGATTAGTCTGAGTCATCTATTTATCTGTCCTGTCTTTACCCTGAAAATTGGTTCGCTGGATCTCGCTGTCCTTACGCCAAAAATCAAAAAAATTAAACCATTGCAGCGGTTCACGCCGCGCATAATATTCGAGTCGTGAGCTGTAGTTATTAACGGCGTCTTCGAGTCTCTGCATTCGGCCAGCTCTCGGGCCTTTCAGTGTATTCGAGAATGTTTCCAAGTGGACCCTGTAGCGCCCCTGCTCGCGAAGGCAAAACATCAGATATACGGGGCAATCGAGTAGCCCGGCAAGAATAAAAGGCCCCTGAGGGAAGGGAGCTTGTTTTCCCATGAAGGGGGCGTAGATCACCCGGCCTTGGGTGTTCGATGAGGTTCTATCCCCGGCGATAACGACCAACTCTCCCTCTTCAATCTTCTGCTGTAGCAACATCGAGGTTGTCGGGCCTAAGTCGGTGACCTGAATAAGGTTAAGAGAACTATCCGGGTTGAGTTGTTTTAAGACGCGATTAAAGTTTTCGGCATTTTCCGTTAATACCATGACGTTCACCTTGACTCGTTTCTGGTGAACGGAGATGGCGCGACATAACTCAAGGTTCCCCAGGTGAGAGACCAGTAACACCGCCCCCTGACCTGCCGCAAGTTGATCGGCCAGAAGAGCGCGATTGGGAAAGTCCACCTGACTGAGTTGAATGCGATCGCACCATGCATCGATGCGATCTAAGGCCGCGTTACCGAAGGCAAGGAAGTGTTTGAGGCTTTGACGCCAGCCTACATTACCTTGTAGTTGTGGCTGGTTCGGATCATAGCTTTTTACCTGCTTCAGAAATGTGAGCGAGGCTTCTCTGGCGCTGCGACCCGTTAAGAAGAAATAGAAGATCACGGGGTACATGATGGCCCTGCATAGCCAGTGTCCGCCGAGTTTATAACTGGCAGCCAGTAATTCTATGCCCCAATAACTGCCGCGCTCGGCGACTCCGGACCAATGAGTATCCCGGTTGTTCTTGATGAATCTCTGTGGCAGACGTTTTAGCATGCCGAAAAACAGTCGGGTGTGCATGCCTGAGATCCGCAGATTATCCCATAATCCCTGAAAGTGGCTGATGCCATCTTCGGGATAGATCACTTGTGTCGGTAGATGGATAACCTCTGTGCCAGCCCAGTGCAGGCGAACTAAAACTTCAATATCGAAGTCCATTCGCTCGCCTAAGGCCTGGCACAGGAAGAGCTTTTCGGTGGCGGCAAGCGGATAGACACGAAAGCCACACATGGAATCTTGTATATCGAAACTTAAGGTCTCAACCCAGACCCAGAAGTGGGTGAGATAGCGTGCGTAGAATCGACTCTTTGGCACAGAATCATCATATTGAGGCAGGCCGGAGATTAAGGCTTCGGGATTCGCCTCAGCCTTGGCTATCATGGCCGGGATATCATCTAAGTTATGCTGGCCATCGGCATCGACCTGAAGTGCATGGCTATAACCATCTTTATAGGCGGCTCGCAGTCCTGTGGTCACCGCGGCCCCTTTGCCACGGTTAAAGGGATGATGTAATAGCGTTACCCATGAATACTTATCGGCAAGAGAGATTAACAGGTGCCGCGTTTCATCATTGCTGCCATCATCTACTAGGTAACAATGAAGATTGAGTTCAGCCAGTGATTCAAGGGTCTTCTCGATCGCAGCTTGATGATTGAAGTTCGGAATGACCAATGCTAATTGCATCAGCTGGCCTCTGTATCGGCTACGGCTGGGGAACCAAGCAAGATCCGACCCGACGCGAAGCGGTTTTCATCATCAAAATAGCTAAAGAGTAATTTTGTTTTACTGCTGTTTTGAGAGATTTTCAGGTTGACCTCTGAGTTTGGCAGCATTAATTGCTGAAACTTGAGCACCTCTAAGCTGGCAACATCAACAGGATAATTGAAATGCTCACACCCCATACGAATCGCCCAGTCTAACTGAGTCACCCCCGGCAGTACGGCTTGTTCGGGAAAGTGGCCGTCAAAAAATGGTAAGTCAGCGTCGATGAATATGCGCCA
>PJEL010005581.1_pt1 | contig 10143 bp, 4 predicted proteins | sample 1853271 | NCBI WGS metagenome assembly PJEL01 (sample SAMN08108733, study PRJNA415343) | Invertebrate metagenome, whole genome shotgun sequencing project. | host: Globobulimina | place: Sweden: Gullmar Fjord | collected 2015-08 | reverse complement strand
ATAAAACCTGATGCAGAAAGATCTTCAAGAGAGCGGCTTAAATCTCCACCTCTGTCTCTTTTTAAAGAATCGGCAACATTGCTTAATGATTTTGACCCTTGAACTAAAGTAAAAACAATTTTTTTATAAATCTTTGCTCGCTTTGAAAAGATGTCTCGGAGTATTTGATCAAACTCAGAAAAAAGAAAACCTTCCTTGCTAAAGCAAATTTGTCTGATATTCTCTTCGGCCGACAATTTCGGATTGATCTCTTCCAAATACCTCGGCACTCCGCCTGTGACAGCAAGCAGCTTCAGTTTTTCTTTAGCGGCTACCCGGCTTGCCAACTTCCCCCAGAACATATTGCAATGAAACAGGCTTAATTCTTCCGGTGTCAACTTTAGCGATATACGGCCTACAAATCCAGCACTGCTCAGAATATTTTTATCTATCCACGATGATACTGATCCGCACAGAACAAGGATCAGTTTGGTGTTACGTTTGAATTCAGTGTCCCAGGCAATTTTTAATTGACCTGCAAAATCTTTATCGCGGATTGCCATCCAGGAAATTTCATCCAACAAGATGACAGTCCTTTCGTTTTTTACAATACTATTCAACAACGTGAAGGCCTGATACCATGATTCAAGATTGAGTTTTGGTAAGTTGGTCTGATTGGCCAACTGTTCGCTGAAAGCATTCAGCTGGTCTCTTGGGGTTATGCCTTCGCGCGGCGGCAGCCCTTGAAATTCTAAAAATGTTTTGGCATTCCTTCCGAACTGCTGAATTAATGTGCTTTTACCGATTCTCCTTCGACCGGCGCATACTGCGATGGCGGCCTTCTTCAAATCGAACAATCCTTTTAATAACCGGAGTTCGTATTCCCTCCCAATGAACATTTTAATCTCTCCTTATTTGCAGGAAAACACCTAGTCCGGATCCGTCTGAGACGAAGAATTGACGATAGAATATTAGTGGAAGTTGCCGTGTTTTCGTCATTTTTGTGGGCCATAAATTCATCCTATTTTGGCCACAAAAATAACATAATGTCATTTTTGTGTCAAGAATTTAACCAATTATTTGGCCACAAAAATAACGTTTTGTTATTTTTGTGTGAAGAACTATATCTTTTTTTTTGGCCACAAGATTAATAGTACTCTAATACTGATCTGGTAACTTACTATTAAAATGAGTCTATTTTCTTAGAAACGATCTATGTCTATTCTCACCAAATTGAGGGATTTAGGACTTGAGGGGTTAAGGGATTAAAGGAAAAAATAAATAATTTAAAATAGATCGTTCGACAAAAAAGCTCACGACGGATAGAATTCCTACAATTCCTCAATCCCTGAATTCCTGAATTAGACCCGTGTCCAATTTCCATGCAATTTCTTGACGTACAAAGGTATGCAGCCATTTTTTCAAACTAAATGGCGCGTCAATTTTCTTTTATAGGATAGTTCAGCAAATGGCCTTGACAATGTAAAGCACCATACATTATTGAATCGTGCAGTTGAACTGCTTCGTTTCGATCATCCGCCTAAGCGGAGAATATTGAAATAGTTGCTGAATCTCAGATAAGTTTACTTAACAGGGGGTGTATATGGGAGAGCCTAAATTAGATCACAACAAATTTTTTGATCTGACCGGCAAGAAAGCCCTGGTTACCGGTGCCGGGCGGGGAATCGGCAAGGCGGTTGCGCTGGGACTGGCGCGCGCCGGTGCGGATATCGGGCTGGTGGCACGAACCGAAACCGAAATTAATGCCGTCGCCGGGCAGGTAAAAGAAATGGGCCGCCAGGCAGTGGTTACGGCTGCGGACCTGACCGTAACGGCTGATATCCCGGCACTTGTCAGCGGAGTGGCTGGGGAGCTTGGTGGCATCGATATCCTGGTCAACAATGCGGGGACCAACATTCCCCAGGATTCGGTCGATGTCACTGAAGAAGCCTGGGACAGTGTCATTGCCCTCAATCTCAAGTCCTGCTTTTTTATGGCCCAGGCTGTTGGTAAGGTGATGATTGAGCAGGGGCGGGGAGGCCGGATCATCAATATGACTTCCCAGACCGGTTCGGTGGCTTTGATAAAACGGGCGGCCTATTGTGCGTCCAAGGCCGGCTTAAATCTGGTTACGAAGGTCCTGGCCATGGAATGGGGCACTCATGAAATACTGGTCAATGCCGTCGCACCCACTTTTGTCGAGACCGAGATGACCAGGCCCATGCTGGCCGATCCCCAGTTCAGGGAATACGCCTTGGCCAAAAACGTACTGAAACGGTTTGGGACCACCGAGGATGTGGCCGGGGCGGTAATCTATTTGGCTTCACCGGCTGCGAATCTGGTCACGGGCCACATCCTGCTGGTGGATGCGGGGTGGACGGCTCACTGATATTCTATTCCGGACCTGCCCAATGCTGAAACAACCAATTTGCTTCTTAGTTACTGCTTGGATTATTCGACCAATGCCTAAATTGCCAAAAGTGCCTAAATTGTCTAAATTTATAGTTTATGGTTCTGTATTTAATCATGAAGAATATTATTCGGAAATTTTTTCTCGGCTGCCTAAGTTCTTGATCTTTAAATCAAGTTAACTTATGGTTATCAAAAATTTCATTTTTATCCAATACGTTGGTTGATTCACTAAACTTGCGCAAATTCAATTTAGGTATCATGAAATTAATCCGCCTTCAGAAGCGATTAAAAATCAGCATTAAATTCATTCAAAAATTTGGTTTAATTCTGCTTGCAGCCGCCTTATTTTCATTGTTCCATTTTTCCACCACCGCATCCGCATCAAAAGAGGAAAAGGAAATTCTGATCCTCTTCCCGGGCCAGAGTGATCTCGCTGCCTATCCTTTGACTGAAAAAGGCATCAAATCAGCTCTTGCAGCAGGTACCGAGTTTCGCATCGAATATTTCATCGAATATATGGATCGCTACCGTAACTCCGACCAAACCCATTACCATCAGCTGCTCGATTTATATCGCCACAAGTATTCCAACAAAAAGTTCGACCTGATTATTTTGTTCAGCGCACCGGCTTTGGATTGGATGATCGCCCACGGTGATGATATCTTTCCGCAAACACCCGTTGTTTTTACCGCGATATTTAGAGAACAACTTAAGTTTGTCCAAGACGTTATATCCGGACTAGATGATCTGGTAAAAAAGAATTTGCGGCTTTCGGGGCAGCCGATGGATATAGCCGCGTTGGCCAAACAGGTTTGCAAAAAATACAATATTTCCTTGGGTGAGCTTTGTTCCGGCAGCCGCAGACGGGTTGTCGTTGAGGCACGCGGTTCAATATCCTGGATTGCGGTCAGAGAACTGGGTTGTTCTGGCGCTGATGTTGCCCGATTTTTAGGCGTAACCAACTCCTGTGTGACACGGCTTGTCTCATCCGGAGCAAAGCCTGATGTTGATGATCTTATCAGCAATTTATGAATGTTCTGCACGATGTCCCCATTAGGGCCTATGCTTTTTCCCATACTGCGCTCGAAAAAGTGGCCCCAGCGGGGCAGCAATAGCGCAGTTCATTGGTTTTAGGTTCCAGGTGTCAGGTTTCGGGTGTCAGGGAACCGAGGTGCTAAGTCCTGACACCTGAACACTGATCCGCCTGCGGCGGAACACCTTCAGTTTCTTACAACATGTTGTCAGAAAAAACCCGGTAAGGGCCTATCCGTCTATTCTAGTCCGAAAACTAAACAAATGAGTGAAGCTCCCCTGCTTGGACATGTGGGGACTTCCCAATAATTAAATTTGACTTCATATTCTCTATCAAATAAAAAAAAATGAACAGACATGCGCATTACATAGCGATAATCCTACTATTGATCTTTTCGATATCAGCTCACGCATCTCCTTTACAGAAGCATGCGGAAACACACTCAGTTTTTCGACCGACACCAACAAATATTCATTTTGATCATCTCTCGCTCGAATCTGGACTCTCAAACAATCAAATCACGAGTATTATCAGGGATCAACAGGGATTTATGTGGTTTGGGTCATTTGACGGACTGAACAGATATGACGGCTATGGTGCGACCGTGTACCGGTATGATCCAGGCAATCCCAACAGCCTGAGCGACAATGTGATTAGCTATCTGTTTGAAGACCGAACAGGGGTCCTGTGGATCGGTACCTGGAACGGCGGTTTGAATAAATTCGACCGCAACACAGAGCAATTTGTCAGGTATCGGCGCGACCCTGATAATCCGCACAGCCTGAGTCACAATCATGTGATATCAATATATGAAGACCGAACAGGCGTCCTCTGGATCAGCACGAATGGTGGTGGCCTGAATAAATTCGACCGCAATACGGGATTATTTATACACTATCGTCACGATCCAGAAGATCCCCAAAGCCTGAGCCATGATATGGCCTATTCAGTGTATGAAGACCGGGCAGGTGATCTCTGGGTTGGCACGAATGGCGGCGGCCTGAATAAATTCGACCGCAATACGGGACGGTTTGTCCGATATCAGCACGACCCAGAAGATCCCCGAAGCCTGAATCATGATATGGTCAGATCAATTTATGAAGACCAGACAGGTGTTTTGTGGATTGGTACGATGGGGGGGGGCTTGAGTTCGTTCGATCGGGATACGGAGCAATTTACAAGGTATCAGCACGATCCTTCTGATCCTAGCAGCCTGAACAGCAATATGGTAATGCGGCTTCATGAAGATCAAGCAGGACGGTTCTGGATTGGGACGTGGAACAAAGGTCTCAATCTGCTTGATCGGAAAACAGGTAAGTTTCTGCATTATCAGCACGATTCCACCGATCCTCGAAGCCTGAGTCATAACGTGATATGGAGCCTCTATGAAGACCCCTCAGGCATTCTTTGGATTGGCACGTTTGGCGGCGGGGTCAATCTTTTTGACCCCCATAAAAAACCGTTTCAGCATTACTATCATATTCCTGCCGACCCCCGGAGCCTGAGTCACAATGATGTCTGGGCGATTCATGAAGATCAGGCGGGTATCCTCTGGATAGGCACCGTCGGTGGCGGCCTGAACAGATTTGATCAGGATTCACAGCGTTTTCGCCATTATCGTCATGATCCCGGTGATTCCCAGAGTTTGAGCCATGATGCTATCTGGGCGATTGATGAGGACCAATCAGGCAATCTCTGGGTTGCCACTTATGGCGGCGGATTAAATCTGTTTAACCGGGACACAGAACGGTTTACCCACTTTCGGTACGATCCTGCCGACCCCAACAGTCTCAGCAACGATCGCGTGACGACGGTCTACACTGACCGGGCCGGAAGCGTGTGGATTGGCACCTATGGCAGCGGGTTGAATCAATTTGACGGCCAGACAAAACAGTTCATCCGTTATCGGCACGATTCCACCGATCCGGGCAGCCTGAGCCATGACCAGGTGGTGTCGATTTATGAAGACAGCAAGAAAGTCCTGTGGATCGGTACTGTTGGCGGTGGTCTCAACCGATTTGACCGGGACACGGGGCGGTTTAGGTCATACCGGCACCAAATCGGCGATCCGGGCAGCCTTGCCCATAATACCGTTACATCGATCCATGAAGACCGGGCCGGTGTTCTCTGGATTGGTACGTTGGGCGGACTCGCTGCATTCGACGGCAGCAGTGAGCGCTTCAGCAACTACACCATAAAAGACGGGCTGCCGGCCAATACGGTATTGGGGATCTTAGAAGATGATGCCCTACTTGATGGTGGCAAGAGTGGTAATCTCTGGATCAGTACGGCTCAAGGGGTGTCAAAATTCAATCCGTATCGGAAAATATTTCGAAATTATAATGTGAATGACGGACTTCAGGGCAATGTGTTTTACTTGGGCGCATACTTCAAAAACCGTAACGGCGAGATGTTTTTCGGAGGCAGCAAGGGATTCAATGCCTTCTATCCTGACCGAATCAAGGATAATCATGATATACCACCTGTTGTTATCACTGATTTTGAACTGATGGGCAAACCCGTCCCCATTGGTGGGGATTCGGTCTTGCAAAAATCAATCCTCGAAACCGACCATCTGACCCTGTCCTATTTAGACCGAATATTTTCCTTCGAGTTTGCGGCGTTAAACTATCGGGCATCAGAGAAGAATCGGTACAAATATAAAATGGAGGGTTTTGAAGAAAAATGGAGTGAGGTGAGCAGCACCCGGCGTTTTACCACCTACACCCATTTGGATGCGGGCGAATATGTCTTCAAGGTAATCGGCGCCAACAACGACGGAGTCTGGAATAAACAAGGAGCCTCCATTAGGGTTACCATCATCCCTCCCTGGTGGAAAACCATGTGGCTCAAGATCTGTATGATTGTAGCTGCCATAGCACTGATTTACGGAGGATTCCGCTGGCGAATAAGCGTAATTAAAGCCAGAAGCCGTGAGCTCGAGAGCCAGGTGACGATTAGAACCCGAGAGTTGCAGAAGGCGAAAGAAGATGCGGAAACCGCCAACAGGGCCAAGTCCATCTTCCTGGCCAACATGAGCCATGAGCTTCGAACACCTTTAAACGCCATCCTCGGCTTCTCCCGGATGGTGGCCTGGGAACAAAACGCCACCTCCGATCAACAGGAGAAGCTGGCCATCATCAACCGCAGCGGCCGGCACCTGCTGAGCATGATCAACGACGTACTGGATCTCTCCAAGATCGAGGCGGGAAGCGTTGAGCTGCGGGAGGATCCCTGCGACCTGCTTGCATTGATAGGGGAAATCAGCGCGATGATTCAGTCCCGCGCCGCGGAAAAAGGGATTTCCGTAACAGTGGAAGCCGATACGGTAAGCTTTCCGTATGTAAAGGCCGACGTGGGGAAACTGCGCCAGATCTTCATCAATCTGCTGAGCAACGCGGTCAAGTTCACCGATGAAGGCGGGGTGACCATTCGATGTGTCACCGAACCGATCCCGGAAGAGCCGAACCACTGCCTCATCGTGATTGAAGTCGAAGACACCGGTCCGGGGATCGACCCGGCCAGACAAACGCAAATATTTGAACCTTTTGTGCAGGGAATCGATGAACCCATGCGCAAAGGCACGGGCCTCGGGCTTTCCATCTGTAAAAATTATGCTGACTTAATGGGCGGCACCATAGAAATGGAGAGCGAAGTGGGCAAAGGGTCCCTTTTATGGGTACGATTGCCGGCGGTAATCGTCGAAGCGGTGGAGGTCAAGAAATCCGCTGACGACAAACCGAGGGTGATCGGCCTGGCTCCGACAGATAAAACATGGCGAATCCTTGTCGCGGATGACAACCGGGAAAATCTGCTCTTGCTGAAATCTTTGCTCGAAAAAGTTGGGTTCTTTGTCTTAGAAGCCAAAAACGGCCAGGAGGCGGTGGAGGCGTTCAAAAAGGGATCCCCTGATTTCGTCTGGATGGACATGCGCATGCCGGTCATGGACGGGTACGAAGCCACAAGGCGAATTCGGAAGTGGGAATGCACTAAAGGGAAGTCGGAAATCGGAATGCGGCCTTCGACGAGCTCAGGCGAGACAACGGCGGACGGTGGAATCAAAGCAGATGACAAAAGTCAGGAGTTGGTGTCCAAAAATAAAATTGGAGAAGATTCCAATTTAAAATCCGAAATCCAAAATCCAAAATCCAAAATGGAAGGGATACCCATCATTGCGATCACTGCCAGTGCTTTCGGCGAGCAGCGCCGGGAGATTCTGGCGGCCGGCTGCAACGACATGGTTATCAAGCCTTTTCGGACGCACGAAATCTTTGAGATGATGGGCCGCTTTCTGGATATAGAGTACATCTATGAGTCTGAAGAGGAAGCGGCGCCGGATCGGGTGTGTGAAGTAGAGCTCACCGCCGCCATGTTGGCCGACCTTCCTGAGGAGCTGTTGCACGAACTGCGGGAGGCAACGCTGGCGCTGAACAGAGAGGTCGCGCTTGAAATAATCTCGCGTATTGCCGGCCGGGCCTCCGAAGTGGCCGCAGGCCTCAAAGGCCTCGTGGATAATTACCAGATGGACGAATTGCGGAACCTCCTGGGAGAGGTAGACTGAGGTTCCGGGTTCAGTGTTCCACGTTCACGGTAAAAGGAAAAGAGCAATTTGAGGTTCAAAGGTTCACGGTTCAGAGGTTAAAAGATGCGGATTGAACGATTTGAAGATATTGAGGCCTGGCAATTGGCACGAGAGTTAACACGGAAAGTTTATAGGCTTGCGAAGAAGCCGGAACCCAGAACCTTGAACTCAGAACCCTCAACCCATCTCGGAAAAACACATGCAGAAAAACCATGATACAAATATCGATATGGCCGACATCCTCATCGTCGATGATGAAATCTCCAACCTGCAACTGCTGGCAGAATTGCTCGGCAGGGAAGGTTACCAGGTGCGTCCGGCCAATAGCCCGCAACTGGCCATCGACTCGGCTTTGGCGCGGCCCCCGGCCTTGATCCTGCTGGATGTGAGGATGACGGATATGGATGGCTTTGAGGTTTGCAACTTTCTAAAGCAGGATGAGCGTACACGAGACATTCCGATTCTTTTTATCAGTGCACTGCAGGATGTGCAGGACAAAGTCCGGGGTTTCGAAGCCGGAGGCGTAGATTTCCTATCAAAGCCCATTCAGGAGGAGGAAGTCCTGGCCAGGGTGCGAACACACCTGGAATTGCGCAACATGAGGCTAAACCTGGTGGAATTGGTCACCGAACGCACGGCTGAGCTCGCCAGAAGCGAAGCCAAGTATCGTGGACTAGTTGAAAATGCCCTTGTCGGGGTTTTTAATTCGACCCCCGATGGTCGATTTATATTTGTGAACGAAGCCCTGGCTCGGATGTTTGATCTTGAATCCCCGGAACAAATGACAGCCCAGGGATCTCTTGATCGCTGGAGTGATCCAAAAGATCGTGAACGGATGCTGGCCGAATTTCAGCAGCACGGCAAGGTCACAAATTTTGAAGCGGAAGCCATTACCCATACCGATCGGCACATCCACGTACTTTTCTCGGCGCAACAGGTTGGCAATGATATCATTGGGATGGTGATGGATATCACCGAACGCAAACAGGCTGAAACCAAATTGCAGAAGGCCAATACCGCAATCGGGCGGCTGCAAATGCAGCTGCAGGCTGAAACCGCCTACCTGCAGGAGGAGATCAAGCTGGAGTACGATTTTGAGTCTATCATCGGCAACAGTCCCGCCCTTCAACACGTACTTTTCAAGGTGGAGCAGGTAGCCGGTACCGATGCAACGGTTTTGGTACTCGGCGAAACCGGGACCGGTAAAGAATTGATTGCCCGCGCCATTCACAGCAGAAGTTTGCGCAAGAAACACCCCCTGGTGAAAGTCAACTGTGCCGCGCTGCCGTCAAATCTGATTGAAAGCGAGCTGTTCGGCCATGAGCCGGGCGCATTTACAGGTGCTCAGACCCGGCAACTCGGTCGGTTTGAAGTCGCCGACGGCACCAGTATTTTTCTGGATGAGATCGGTGATTTGCCGTTGGAGCTGCAAACCAAGCTGCTGCAGGTGCTTCAGGACGGGGAATTCGAGCGTTTGGGCAGCCCCCGGACCATTAAAGTCGATGTCCGGGTGATTGCCGCCACCAACCGTGATTTGGAAGCACAGGTCCGCAAAGGCGAGTTCCGGGAAGATCTTTTCTACCGCTTGAATGTATTTCCGCTCACGGTACCGCCTCTGCGGGAACGGATCGAGGACATCCCCCTGCTGGCCGAATATTTCATGGGAAAAGCGTCCAGAAGGCTGGGCAAGTCTATAAATATCTTACCGATGAGCGTCGTGAATTCATTAAAAAATCACCCCTGGCCCGGCAACGTCCGGGAACTGGAAAACGTGATCGAAAGGGCTGTGATCAACTCATCAGGTCCCAAGCTGCGACTGGCGAAAGAACTGGTTTCGCTGCAGAAGGACTTGCCGACCCCCCTCAAACCGATGAAAACCATTGAGTTCGACCACATCGTGCGGATTCTGGAGCATGCCGATTGGAAAATCAGTGGCAAGAACAGCGCAGCCGAAATTCTGGGACTCAAACGCGGTACGCTAATCGCCCGTATGAAAAAGCTTGGTATCCGTAAACCGTGAAAGGGTTCCAGCGCTTAACGGTTCAGAGTTCCAGGTCAAATGCAAAGGACTCTGGACTTTAAATAATAGATCAGTGACGATACATCGCCTGTTATCTCCAAAATATCTCATTTTGCT
>PJEL010005580.1_pt1 | contig 10143 bp, 15 predicted proteins | sample 1853271 | NCBI WGS metagenome assembly PJEL01 (sample SAMN08108733, study PRJNA415343) | Invertebrate metagenome, whole genome shotgun sequencing project. | host: Globobulimina | place: Sweden: Gullmar Fjord | collected 2015-08 | reverse complement strand
TTTTTTTTTGTTTTTTTTTTTTTTTTTTTTTTTTTTTTTTTTTTTTTTTTTTTTTTTTTTTTTTTTTTTTTTTTTTTATCCTCTTTCCTTTTTTCTTTTTCTTTTCATCTTTCTTTTTCCCATTATATTTTTTCTTTTTCTTTTTCTTTTTAACTATCTTCTTATCATTGTCAGAATCAACGTCATCACTGCCATCCACATCCATTGTAAGAGGATCTCCTTTCGGTCCTTTGGCTAAATATTATATAAATATATTATAAATAGTATATAAATAGTATATAAATACTATATAAATAATATATAAATAACTTTTTTTTGATGGGGACTCTTCATAAAATGCACTGTTATTACTGTCATTTTCATTTTCTTCATTTTGGTTTCTTGGCCATTTATAATCGTCGAGCATTTTCTTTGTTTCGTTTACTTTCTTATTATCATTTGCTTTTTTTGTCTTTTTCTCGGACACATATTGTTCTTTTTGTCTCCTTAATTTTTCGCGTTTGACTTTATATTTTTTAGCAGACAGAGTTATGTTATTAGCTAAAAATGGTTTAGCAACGTCTTGTGATAACGGTTTTTTTAACAGAACTTGCTGACTTAAAACAGGTAAACATATAACACACTTACTTTCTGTTATTGTCGGTGGCGGTGGCTCATTCCTTGTCCACTGATCAGCGCGGTAGGCCATCGGACACTTATTATCTATATTATATTTATATCTTATTTATATCTTATTTATATTGTGTTTATATAGTATTTATATAATATTTATAGTTTATATACATACTATCAAATTTAATTACGTCCCGATAGCCTTCATATTCTTTAGTCATACGCGCAGGATGAAAAAGTCTTCCATCGACCACTGCAAATACAAGCAAATTTGGAAGATAATTTGTAGTAAACGCGTCTTTTTTTGGCATAGGCGCACTCTTATTAATAACGCCAACTTTCGCTGGGCAATGCACTATGCCGAAATCCAAACATTCGTTTAATTTTGACACTTTCAATTTATATTCGACTTTAACCCATTTTTCTGTAGCGGTGCCTGGATTTATTTTTTGTTCATATTTTACTTCAACAGTCGGTTCATTCTGTGCGCCAACACTATGACCATTAAAATCAATTAATATTTGGTCCTTTTTTTGATATTCATTACCAAGCACCGGTAAACTCATTGTATATTTAATACAATCCGGGGGAATGGACTGTTCCAATATAACTTTTCCAATATATTTCTCGACGGCGTTATCAATAACAATGGACGTAATGTGTCTAGTTGTTAAATAGTATATAAATAGTATATAAATAGTATATAAATAGTATATAAATAGAATATAAACATTATATAAATATATTACCTCAGTCTTGGACCAAAATCATCATGCTCTTGCACAAACACTTTGCCGTTTGTTTTTATTTTGCCATAATAATGCTTCCCCAACCCATTCTTATTATAACTAGTTTTATTGACCCATTGCTTCCCTATTTTAAACCTGGCATAACCATAATGGCAATTCAATTCTAATGCCGGAATAATACGAACCTCACTTTTTTTCTATTTAAAAATATAGAGACAATGTAAACACAATATAAATATTATATAAATACTATGTAAATACTATATAAATAGTATACATGTAAATATTATATAAATAGAATATAAATACTATATAAATTGTATATAAATAATATATAAATACTATATAAATATATAAAAATAGTTAACATTTAAATATAACATTGCCGATAGTCCGTCGACATTAAACAATGATTTCTTGTTGCCCAGGCAGCATTTTCTAATCACATCGGTAAAATGCACCCACCAAGACCGGCGCGGAACAGCTAACAAATTCACCAATTTCGGTTTTAAATCCGGACGACACTGAAGCGTAACGTGATGTGCTACCCAATTATTCAATGTCGATTTATTTTTCTTTTCCGCAATTTCTTCTTTTTTATTCTTCTTCTTTTCCGCTGCAGTCAATGGTTGTTTTTCTTCTTCTTTTTTTTCTTTTTATTTATATATATATATATATATATTATATATCGCAAAATCGCATTAAATTTTATACGCAAAATCGCAATACCTGAATTATCATTATTTTTATTATTATTATTGTCATTTATGCCACTCTCCATAGGCACCGGTTTCACCGCTTTCACCGCATCGGGTCTGTCACTTAATTTTTTGTCATATATTTTAAAAAACGACCCTTTTTGGTCCACCCACTCAGACAATATTTCCTGCAATTCATGACATCGCTCGTCATAGCCGTCTACATCTACATTGCATATCGATTCATATAATTCATTGTATTTTTTTTTTATTCTTTTAAAACAATACTGTTCAATGGATGCTTCATACGCTGGCCCGCCGTCATCAATTAAATGGACATGTTCGTTTAATACAGCACTTAATTTTTCCATAAAACAGGCTTTATAGATTTTGGCATCATTCAATTTGGTCGCCAAACCGATATGACATTCACTGCCATCAAATGCCTCCCGCAATTTATATAATCGAAATTCATTGACACAGTCAAATCCACTGACGTCGCCTGTGCTTATTAAACATTGTCTGTCTGTCGCCTGTGCCATTGTTTTAAAAAAAGGAACAATTCAAAGGTTTTTTAAATCTGTGTTTAAGTTGTCGTGTGTCGTCAGTGTACTATGGCAGACAAAGGTAGGACAATATCAGATGGATTAAATTCATTATCACTCCTACCAAAAGCAACTGTAAAGATGATTCACGAATATAATTGCGTCAAAGGAAAGTTATTTTTTGATCGCCCCATCTCTGAAATTAAAGGTTTCTGTGGCCGTGAAAGTTGTGATGAATATACTGGAAATTACTGTCCATTGCAAGTACGTAAAAACAAGGATGGTTATGACACGATTATTGGTTTAGAGACAAACATAAAGGTTAAACCTATACGCATTCGATGTCCACGAAGTAACGCTGTCAAACCTGCACTACACTTTTGCCGTAGTATTATTGTATTAGATGAAGACATCAAAGATAATCCTAGAGTGTTTGTTAAACATGGAAACGGTTTAACTGAACAAGTATTTAGTGTTGGTCGTGGAAATATGTTTATTACAGCAAGTTTGGTATGTCATATAAATACTATATAAATGCTATATAAATATTATATAAATACTATATAAATAGTATATAAACAGTATATAAATATTATATAAATATTATATAAATATTATATAGATTATATGGTTACTAAAAAAGACATTAAAAACACAAAGGTCCAAAGTAACTCAATGGGTTGCTGATTTTGTTAATCTTCGTGTGGGAGCAATTCAGAGAATATTACGGCATAAAAAATTGTATTTTTCAGAGCATGAGTTGGATACTTTTGTGCGCGCAAGCATTTGTAACCGTAAGCAATTGGATAAATTTAAAATATGGATGTTAAAATTTATATTAAATCCTGCAAACAGTATGTAAACACTATATAAATATTATATAAACAGTATATAAATATTATATAAATATAATATAAACACTATGTATTAGGAATGATTGTGCGTACTTTAATGAGAATGAATTTTATGATATTTATTGCAGATTGGACAGAAAAATCATTTCGTAATTTGTATGCGAACATTGATGCTGCGATATTATCTGAAAGAAATCCATATAAATCACTACAAGAAAACACAAAGAGTAATGAAGAAAAAGAGGAAGAGGAAGAGGAGGCAGAAGAAGAAAAAGAAGATGAAAATGAAACATTTGATAACAGTGCAGCTTTATCAACGACCCAATTATTACCAGCTTCATATTTATTGATTACGTGTGGCCCCAATTTTGTATTACATCAAGGATTAGTCCCTAAGGGTGAAGGGCATGGTACATTCCTCCCACCATTGACAAATGTGATTGAGGCAAATATGAAGGAATGTGATACACAAAAAACAATGTTTCAAGTCAGAACAGATGGTATAGGAAATCACAAATATGCCGCAAAGAAAGTGATTGAAACGTTAGAAGAAAGATATTTCGATCCGAATACAGGAAAATCGATATTAAAACCAGAAAACAAAGAATGGCATTATGATATTGCTGAATGGAAAGACGGTGATTGGGCTGTGGTATGATGTAGTATATAAATATTGTATATAAATAGTATATAAATACTATTTAAATACTATATAAATATTATATAAATACTATATAAATTGTATATTGCACTGTTCAGTCCACTGCTTGTGGCTTTCACCGTGAAAGTTTACATATTACCGCCAAAGGCAAATACAAAATGAATAAAGGTTTTAGAAGATCTGTTGAAAATAAATTAGCATTCTGGGCTCGATGCGCAATTACGAGACGTCATGACATGCCACATGTTGATCATTATAAGTGCAATAAAAATGAAATGGGTTTGACGCAATATTTACAATGTCAACAGAAAGTATATAGTGGTGACAATTTGTATTCGATCCGTGTATATGTTAAAAACAAGAATATAACGCGATTGGCCGATCGTCCCTTTCATAAAATCTGGGCTAAATCCGATAAAAACATCGCCAGACAGGTAAGGTATTATAAATACTTTATAAATATAATATAAATACTGTATAAACACTATATAAATACTATATAAACACTATATAAATACAGTTAGATGATGATGATATTGCAAGTATTAAAATAATTATCCAACAAGGAATAATGCATATTGCGGCTATCGATATTCCAAATTATTTTGCATTTCTTACGGGCAAATTTAATATGTACGATGTACAAAATGCATATAAAGAATGTGTACCGCATGAAATTGACACAAAGAGATATAAGGCATACAAAATATATATGGATGGTAAATATAGCAAAGGTAAATATGTTCATGATTTTAATCTATATTATCGAAGAACATTAAAGTTTCCAAATGGTGTCACACAAACTGACGTTATTCCCGGTTTTACTGCACCTATTTCTATGGCCCTTTGGTGGGCAACAAAAGTATTAGATTGTACGTATGCGGACATTGCAAAAGTAAAATCTTTATTAAAATTGCCATATTCCTCGCCAACCCAATTCCAATGCGAAATGGAGTCACATTTTCGATTTTGGACTAACTATGTGTATGTCATGCTTCAGTTTATATAAACACTATATAAATAGTATATAAACAGTATATAAATATTATATAAATATTATATAAATATTATATAAATAGATTTGAACCCAAAGATTGTAAAGATAGAGATCAAACCCCTGTCTATGATGAGTTTTCATTTGGATATCGTAATCGTCGTAATATTGAATTGAGGCCAGACCATCTTATGATGCTGTTTAATTGCGGTCGATGTGAGCGCGCCATCCCAAACATCGGTACAAACTTATACTATATTACATTCACTCTATAAATATAATGGGAAAAATATTATTTTAGGAATAATGGGATTGGAGTCACGAAATAATCTGTTAAATATTTATCAATTAAAATTTGGTAAACAAGGACTAACATTAGCATATACGAATGGTGAGATTTTTCATTTTTCTGCAAATTACAAGGCATTCAAATATTGGGTGGATGAAGGAAAGAAAGAAAAAGCAAAAAGAAAACAGCCGGAATGGGAGCCTTACTCTTTGTCTAACCCAGAGATATTTAATGACTTAGATAAATTATTTACAGGAACATTTAATTTATCATTATTTGATGGGACATTTAAAGCTAAGGATGGGAAAAATCGACTTTTACCAATCATTGAGATTGATGAGGAACAACTCAGAAATGATATTTATGATGATATTTTGAAGAAAAATATGCAATTTAGTGATAACCAACAGTGGTCACATACTCATAATTGTGCGTTATGGGTTTATATACAGAGACAAAGATGGAAATATATTGATGATGAATCGCTGAAACAAATTAGAGAATTTTTTAATCATCAGTTTGATTTGAATGAGTTATGGAAGCATTGCAATGCGATGGGATGTGAATGGAAACAAATTAAATATAAATGATAAATTGTCATAATAACTGCTTTTTTGTTTTAATAAATTATTTAAGGAGGTTTTTATAATTCTGAGTTACTCAACTTTAACATCACATCATGAGCACAGGTAGAGTTGCATGTCATGCTAATTTTATATATGTTAAACAAGCATGTGCAGGTATTTCTATATCACGCAAAGTCGCATGTATCTATTTATGTTTGTCCTTCAAACAAATCAAAAAGGACAAGAGAGAGCAGCCTCTGGCAGTGCCGGTATCTACACCTTTTATCTACAAATTATTATTATTATTTACATTTACATATTTATATTGTATTTATATAATATTTATATAGCATATATTGGTCAGTCCACTGCTTGTGGCTTTCACCGTGAAAGTTTATATATTCCCGCCAAAGGCAAATACAAAAAGAATAAAGGTTTTAGAAGATCTGTAGTATTTATATAATATTTATATAGCATTTACATAGTATTTATATACTATTTATATATTATTTATATACTATTCACAGTCTGGTCACATAATCATTATTGTGCGTTATGGGTTTACATACAGAGACAAAGATGGAAATATATTGATGATGAATCGCTGAAACAAATTAGAGAATTTTTTAATCATCAGTTTGATTTGGATGAGTTATGGAAGCATTGCTATGCGATGGGATGTGAATGGAAAAAAAATAAATCGATGGGATGAGAATGCATTATATAAATAATATATAAATTCAATATAAACATTATATAAATGATATATAAGTGCTTGTGTTGTGTGCTTTAATGTTTTATAATTTATTTACTCAAGTTTTATAAGTCTGATTTACTCAAAACTTAAATTTTTTAAACATTTAAACCATGACCACAGGAAGACTGTCTTTAGATGTTGCCGATCCAGTTATTAGCAAGTTTGCACTGGAAATAAATGAATATAAATTAGCAAAATTGAATAGAAAATTTAAGCAATTTGATATTTTGACGGATGTAAGCATTGCACTATATAACGCGGGATTGTGGCGAGTAGCATATATTACAAAATTAGGAAGATTTATGCAAAGACCATTTGATCGCAATCAAACCAAAAGGGCGTATGTAACTGTCGTCTTAAAAAAGAGAGCGCCACAACTTTATTATTCATTATTTAATGAGGAAGAACCAGTGAAATTAAACGAATTTGCAGAAATATTAAGTTATTGGATTGATGAGTTGCAAATCACTGCATATAATTATGAGCAATATTTTAAAAAGAATCCGAAGGTATTAAATGAAGCTATTGCAGGTATTTTTATAGCGCGCAAAATCGCATGTGTATATTATTTATAAAGTATTAATATAATATTTATAAAGCGCGCAATATCGCACCCAAAAAAGAAAAGGTGAAAGCACGCAATGGTATTTATAATATATTTATATAGCATTTATATCTTATTTATATTATATTTATATTGTATTTATAAATAATATATTTAATACATATTAATATAATATTTATAAAGCGCACAAAATCGCACCCAAAAAAGAAAAGGTGAAAGCACGCAATGGTATTTATAATATATTTATATAGCATTTATATTGCATTTATAGTATATTTATATCTTATTTACATGTAAATAATATAATTAAATATAGCCCGCCAACAAAAAGATAAACCTCGCCGTGCCTGTATTTATATAATATTTATATCTTATTTATATCTTATTTATATTATATTTATATTGTATTTATAAATTATATAATTTTGTACAGCTGGAGAAGGAAAAGATGATACCATCGATGCAAAAGAAGGTATTTTTATTTCTGCGCAAAATCGCATGTATGTATGTTTGATTATATAGAGAAAGAAAGTGGAAACTTACCACCTGCTTATGCCGGTATTTATATAGTATTTACATACTATTTATATAGTATTTATATCACTTTAAATAGAATTTTTAGTTCCCTGTAAAGAAAAAGAATTATGGGATAAGGAAAAACAAATTTTGGAAACTGAGTTGTCCGCACTTCATAAAAAACATTTGGCCCAAATTGAAAAATTAGGAGCGGCTCAACGAAGACGCCAAGACACATATGTCTCAAGTATGTTTATGAAGGAGGCTTATAATTTAACAGAATGGCATTTGCGGAAAATTCATCCAAAAAAAAAAAAAAGAACATATACACAACATTTTCCAAACAATAAACGCATGAAATTCTAACTATAGCACTTCTTTATTTATTGTTTTGCGCTTCTACTATGTGTAACATCTTAATTTAACTTATTTAGGTACAGAACGAGAATTATTAAAGGAGTTGGTCGAATCACGGAAGGAGTGGAAGGAGTGGAAGGAGAAATTGGATTGGGAGGAGAAACAGATCCTGACTAAAACGGGTATAAATATAATATAAATAGTATATAAATATTATATAAATAGTATGTAAATACAATTTAAATATTATATACAGCTGATTTGATTAAGAACCGATCGAAAATAGTTCCGTGGTATGATAATCATATGAATTTTGCGCGCTATAAAAATGCAAACGATGATGACAAAGAGCATGAACATAATATGGAAATGCAATGTGAATTATTGTCGCGTTCTCTCGTTTGGACAGATTTTGTCATGCAAGGTAATGTACAGATGATATATAAATACTATAAATATAGCATTTACCATGCATTTATATAGCATTTACCATGTATTTACCATGCATTTATATAGCTGATTGGACTGAGAAATCGTTTAGTAATTTGAAACGAAACGAACCATGTGTTCATCATCCAAACATTGATGTTGAAATATTTACTGTGTATGTTATAAATGATATATAAATAGGATGTAAACATAATATAAATAGTACGTAAATAGCAGTACAAAAAGTGGCGTTCACTGTGAAAGTATTATGTTTCCAGTGTATGTTATAAATGATATATAAATAGGATGTAAACATAATGTAAATAGTATGTAAATAGGACTACATCTTGTGACTGGCATCGGGAACGTCTTTGTTTGTCAGTGAAAAAGAAAGGTAAAAAGAAAGGACAGATCGAAGAAGACAAAGGAAAAGAAAGGACAAGCGATGTGAAAGAAAATACAAGCAAATGATAATATTAATGGTAAATTTTGATTTATATCCTTGCTAACACTTTTGATTTAAGTTTTTTTTCTTCCAACCATCTTTTTTTCTTCCAACCATGACAACAGGTAGACTCTCATTAGATATTGCAGGTGGAGGTTACATGTTTAATTTTGGAATAAATATAAACGAATTTTTATTATCTAAATTGAATATAAAATTGAACAAATCGAATACATTTAAAGACATCGCTGTTAAATTAAATACTGCCAAATTATGGAAAGTTGCATATTTGAATAAATTAGTAATGGTTTTACGATTATATGTTGCGAACTTAAGTGTGGGCAAAAAAGATTTAAAAAGTCGATATGCATGGCGGAAATTAAAAAAAAAATCCACAGAAATTTATAATTTATTAAATGACAATGATAATGTTAAAGAATTTGAGGAAATATTAAGTTCGTGGTATGATAAGCAAAAAAGTCTTTCTGACAGTTATTTATTATTTTTTAGAAATAAATCAATCGCACAAACACAAGTATTTACCTTCAAAAAGAAGCCAAAATATTCAGGTATGTTTATATCCACGCAAAAGCGCATAATCTGCATTGTACATTAATAAACAGATAAAAACAAACAACAAATCTCAAATAGTTATTTATATAATATTTATATAGTATTTATATAGTATTTATATAGTATTTATATATCATTTATATTCTATTTATAATATGTAGATACACAACCACAAATGCCTGCACACACAACCACATCCACAACCACATCCACAACCACATCCACAACCACATCAACAACCACGATCACAACAACAACCGCAAAACATAAGGAAATAAAGAATGTTAAAACATATAAATTTGTCACATTTGTGGGAAAATCGTGGAAATTTAATATTTATCCACCACCTGTCAAAAAACGAAGAAAACATTGAGGACTTGCATTAATGTAATTTAATTTATTTTTTTTAGTTACTATTATTTTTTTTAAAAAAACTAACAAAACCAAACTGACTAGGTAAATGGTATATAAATAGGTAGGTAAATGCTAAACTCGAAAAAAAGTATTTATATAGCATTTACCATAGGTATGGT
>PJEL010005579.1_pt1 | contig 10143 bp, 6 predicted proteins | sample 1853271 | NCBI WGS metagenome assembly PJEL01 (sample SAMN08108733, study PRJNA415343) | Invertebrate metagenome, whole genome shotgun sequencing project. | host: Globobulimina | place: Sweden: Gullmar Fjord | collected 2015-08 | reverse complement strand
CAATTTGTTGGTTAAAAACCAAATGCTCGGTGTAACGACTGTCTGCTAGTTGTCTTGCATCAATTAGCGTAATGGTTTTTTCTAGGTTAAGTGCTTTTTGATAGTATTGATTTGATAGTATTTTCATTACTTCTAATGGATGACCTAACCCTGTAGGCTCTATTAATAACCTGTGTGGTTTAGCTTTATGTAGTAATTGATTTAACGCTATTTGCATCGGTAGCCCTGAAGCACAGCACATACACCCGCCCGGCACTTCCTGAATAAATATATCCTTGTTAGCGCCTAACTGTCCGGCGATTAAACTGCCATCAACACCAATTTCACCGAACTCATTTACTAAAACCGCCCATCGCTCACCCGCGGGTTTTTGTTTTAGTAAGTGCAATATTGCTGAAGTTTTACCAGCACCTAGAAAACCAGTTATGATGTTGGTTGGCAGCGCGACTACTTTTTCATTGTTCATTTTGCATGTTACTCAGTAAATATTTAATCGTTCAGTATGCCTATTCTAATGAGTACACGCATCTTGATATTGACATGATTTAAAGTTTTTTAGATGCGCGACTGTGAGCAGTAATGCGCCTACTGAAGTAAGAGACTTTTCGCCGATTTCACCCAGTATGTTGGCGCCTAGAATAACGGCGGATAATAAGCAGAAAAGTCCAAATATACCGATGATTAAAATTGACCTGTGAACGTTTTTTCTACAACCTAATGTCAGCGCATAAATGCTGGTTGGTATTGCAGAAATAACCATCCAAAGGTGAAAGTCTTCAGAGTTTAACCCTAATACTAAAAAACTAGGTGCTAGTGTAGCTAAAATGGGGAAAATAAGACAATGCGCTATGCATAGGCTTGATAAGAGAATTGCTAATTTATCAGCAAAGTATGTAGGTAAAGTCATGTTTTATCCTAAAGTGATTTTTGCATTTTATGCAGGGGTAACGTGGTGCTATTTGAACAAACATTACATAAACAGCTAAGTTCTATTTGTTGAGTACACAGCTGATAACCTGAGTTATTTACTTTGTTGATTAACTCGTCACAGGTTGAAGCGCTTATTGGAACCTCCTCAACACTTTGGCATTGCTGGCAAAATAGAAACTGTGATAAATCGTGACTTCCCTTGCCGCTAATTTGCGCACAGGCAACAAATTTGTTGGCTATTTTTAATTTATGCACTAAATGAACCTTTTCAAGATAGGCTAATATTCTATAAGTAGACATGGCTTGAATTTTTTTTTCAAACTCTCTTTCATATAAATCAATTAATTCGTAAGCCGAAATCGCTTTTTTGGCTATCAGTAAAATGGAAAGTATTTGTTTTCGTTTAAGTGTTAACCGACTGCCATTATTTAGACATTGTAGGGCTGCTTTTTGTAGGTATATGTCCATTGCTTTCATTTGCTATCAACGCTCTATATTATTAATCTATTACTTGAACCTTGTGCGCCAAGGTTCTACTTTTGAGAATTTAATTAATAAAGTCGAGTGTTAACAATAGCCTGCTTTCATTGTCGTTAACTTGTGGAGAGCGATGAACTAAGCCGGCATTACTGTTGTCGAACCAGCCTTCACCTTTTAATAAGGCAACATCTCCTGTTGATAGTTGATTAATATCACGGATACCTTGGATTAATCCTGAGTGTTCATCAGCTATGCCAAGACTGCCAGCACCTAATTTTGATCTATCGATTACCTCATGATTTAACCATTGGGTTGACTCACCAATCAATGTGGTAACAAGTCGACAGGGGATTTTATCTACATGAAATCTAGGACACATAGGTCGGTCAAGCGCCATTAAACGTAGGCCCGCACCATCGAGGTCGAATAAGGTACAAAACATTTCAACCAGCAAACTGATGTGCTGGCATAACTCTTCTTTGTTTGGTAAATCTACGAGACGTTCGTTCATCTGCTGATAGCAGTTTTGTGGTGTTACAGTAATGACTGCCTTGAAATTAGGCTGTTGCTTTACAAATTTTTGTGCACTTGCTAATAGCTTACTTGAAAGATCACTTTGCCAAATGGCCAGATTTACATCATCCTGGAAAATTTTGGTGAAGACCTCTGGCGAGTGTGAGGATATCGACAGCCTCTCTTTATTGCTTTGTCCGACACGGTTACTTAATTGCTCTGCATTATCCATTTGCTTTGTTACCTTATAGCACTATATTGTCTTTGTGTGTTTTGATTTCTGATGGTTTTTTTGTCTGACACTCAATGTAAGCGCCATTGTTGTGATAATGTAACACTTATTTCTTTGTGATAATATAACATTTTGAGTTTTGTGTTTATCAGTCAGTAAAAGCCTGTTGCTTGGTAAATAGCCTTGCAAGTGTGTTGTTATAAATGGTGCTAGATTGGCTGCTGCTCAACTAAGTAAATGTATTTAGGTAATGAAATAAACAATAAAAAAAGACTTTTAGCTACTTTTCTGTGTATAAAATGGAATACCTAATTAATTGCATTGCTATTCAATTTAACTAAATCAAATAACCGACAAACGCTTACATAGCTGAAAGCTCTCCAACTAAACTACACTAGAATTAATCCACCGATTTGTTACAGCTCTTTCTACAGAGTATAGGCGCTAGGGAAAACTATGATTTTAGCTATAGATCAAGGGACTACAGGTACCACAATTCGAATAACTTCCAAAGAAGGCAAGCAAGTTGCTACTGCTTATAATGAGTTTGCGCAATATTACCCTAAGCCCAGTTGGGTTGAGCATGATCCGCTTGAAATCTGGCAAGTGACTCAAGAAAGTATCGTACAAGCGCTCGCTGCTGCCAATTTGTGTGCGAGTGATCTCACGTGCATTGGCATCACCAATCAAAGAGAAACAACCGTTGTTTGGCATAAGGAAACCGGTAAGCCTTTATATAATGCCATTGTGTGGCAATGTCGACGTTCAGCTGAGCTTTGCCAAAAAATTATTGAACGAGGTAAAGCGGAATGGCTGCATCAAAAAACAGGACTTGTTGTTGATGCTTATTTTAGTGCAACTAAGCTGCAATGGATATTTAATGAAAAACCAGAATTAAAAGCTTTAGCAGAAAAGGGGGAGCTTGCTTTTGGCACTATAGACTCTTGGCTTATGTGGAAATTAAGCGGTGGGAGAGCACATTATACCGATCATACTAATGCTTCACGAACCATGCTTTATAATATTCATAAGCAACAATGGGACGATGAGTTGCTGGCATTTTTTGATATTCCACAATCGATACTACCGACAATTAAAGAGTCTGCTGGTTTGTTTTGTCATAGTGCAGAAGATGGCTTTCTTGGTACTCACATTCCAATCACGGGTATTGCTGGCGATCAACAGTCAGCTTTATTTGCTCAGCAATGCACTCAAGCAGGTATGATAAAGAATACCTATGGCACTGGTTGTTTTATGTTGATGTATACCGCAGATAAACCTTGCCTGTCAGACAATGGCTTGTTAACAACCATTGCTTGCGATAAAAATGGCCAACCAGCGTATGCGCTAGAAGGTGCTGTCTTTACTGCGGGAGCTACCGTGCAATGGTTAAGAGATCAGCTACAATTTATTGGATGTGCAGATGAGACAGAAGCATTAGCCTTAAGTGTTAATGATAATAATGGCGTATATTTTGTTCCTGCATTTAGTGGTCTTGGCGCGCCTCATTGGGACATGCAGGCGACAGGTTTGCTTACCGGCTTAACACAAGGCTGCACTAAAGCACATATCGTTCGAGCTACACTAGAGGCTATTGCTTTTCAAAGTTATGACTTAATGCAGTTAATGGTGCAAGAAAGTTCGATTGCTATTAAACAATTGAAAGTTGATGGTGGTGCTAGTGCAAATGACTTTTTAATGCAATTCCAAGCGGACTTATTGGCTGTTGATATTGAACGAGCAGCAAATATAGAATCAACAGTGCTAGGGGCTACAATCTTAGCGGCTATAGGGCAAAATATTTGGACATCAAAAACAATACCAGCAAACTTATATGGTGAAATAGCGTATTTTAACGGGCAACTTAGGTTGGCGGATAGAAGCCGTTTACTTTCAGGCTGGCGCAATGCTTTAAATAAATGTCTTAAATGAGTGCTTTAAGCGAATGCGATAGCTACGAAAATAATTGTTAATAATTAACATGAACTTAACTTCTTCTGGCGTAATTCTCATTGCCTGATAAATAAATTTCATGCTAGTTTATTGCATTCAATATACAGGGATGTGCTTTAATTGGAGGTTAATATGAATAAAACTGCAATCACCATTGGCATTCTCAGTTTAATGGTAACCGCTGCGCTTGTTTATAAGCAAGTTCAACAAGAGAGTAATGAGCAAGCTGTACTTGAGCAAAGTGGATCTTCGACATTAAGTCTTGAGGCTGTTAACGAGAATAGCGATATAACGCCGAGCCCAATTGAGCTTGCTGAACCGGTGATAATACAGTCAAGTGGGGCGCAAGCTGTTAAGGTGACTAGCTTAACAAGTAAGACGAATACTGCTAACTCTGCCGCTAGCTCTCATGATGAGCCAGCAGATCATCGTGGTGCTGCTGAGCCCAAACACCATGGCCATGAACATGCTGAGCCCAGAAGACGCCCTGAAGATAACTCAATCATTCCTCCTGGAGAGCCTAAAAAACCTTTGCCAGAATCTAAAGGGAATAACTAACCTTATTAACATTGACCGATAAGGATATCGGTTAAAAACTCTACTCACCTCTTCAATATTAATTACAATTTACCGCTTAACCTTGTCAATTTTAATTCCTGTCTATCCCAATCATCCCATCAAACTGGTTGTTTTTTGTTAAATCAAGCTATTTATTTTACATTTCGTAACATCGTGATAACAAAAGGTAAATGCGCTGTTAATCAAGTACGAAGTTGTTACTAGTAAAATTAATGCTTGAATATTGTATACAGGATCCCGTATAAACGTATTTGAAACATATTTAAACATGTGTTTTAACAAGAGATGGATGTGCGCTTTAGATGCAATTAAGCCAATAAAAAAAAATAATAAACTTATATTGCCACACGGACGAATTACCTAATCGCTTGCATAAGAATAGGCTTAAGAAATATGAAACTAACAGCAAAGAAAACATTACTAGCTAGCGCGATATTTTTATCGCTACATATGGGCAGTGCACAAGCCGCAGCAATGTGTGGCACAAAGACCCAAGACCGCCAAGGTGAAGTTCCAGCCAACCAAACCCAATGTATTACAGACTACGGCCATTATTTATTTGTCACTGTGCCTTATGACAACAGCAACGTTACCATCACCACTTCAGGTGGAACTTTCCTAGGTATGGATGCTGATATTACCCTTTATGATGGCAATGACTGGAGCGGTAATGTTGAAGCAAGTAGTGCGACCTCTGGTACTAATGAAGAGAGCCTGTCATTTGTTTCTCGTGCAGGTGAGCGTTATTTTAAAATTGACGGTAATGTTGAGCAAACTAGTTTAACGGTAACTATTACTGGTGGTGATGTTCCTGCGCCATTAGGTGATTATATTATTTATAACACCAAGGTTACTGTTGATGTTCCTGCAGCGGCTATTTCTTCAAAAGCGCAATATGGTTCAACAATCTCTACTATATTAGCGGCAAGTTATAGTGATTTTGCTGGCATTGCTAGTGCAACAAATGATCCAATTACAGATGTTGCTCAAGCGATTCACTATTTAGCCAAATCTGATAACTTAGCCGACCCTGATCTAAACCAATTATTATATTTTTTATCTGCCTATAAATATAACGCTCCAGCGATGACAGATGCAGAAGCATCGACATTAAGCACAGCATTATTAGCAGTAAGTCAAATGACTGATTTTATTGCTCCTGCTGGCAGTGTTATTCAAGAAGGTTATGCAGCAGCATTAACTAACTTTAGACATGATGCAGGTGCAGCATACTTTAAAGAGCATTTACCTCATTTATTAGCCATTATTCAATATTACTCAGAGCAAACTAATCCATTTGGACTTAGCAATGCGGGTGATACCACAATGGCATTGATGGGCGCATTAGGTGATGCTGTTTATTACGGTGATGGTAGTGTTGCATCAGCTGTTAATAGCAATATGCTTGATGTGTTATCAGTTATGCGTTCATTTATCTTCTTAGGTGAAACATCACTTGATATGCGTTGGAATACTGAAGCAGATAGAAAGTGGATTATGCCACATTCATTTATCACTATGGGTAAACTATCATCAGTTGCTAATGAAGAAGCAAAAGCACGTTTTGATAGCACTATTTTAGAAGCGCGCGAAAAAGTTATTGCAACCATATCTGTTGAAACAACTGAAAAAATCATTACTAGCAAATATTTAGAAAATGCTGGCCGAACATGTTCTCCAGGTGACCCATTATTTGGTAGCTGTGTTGTACCGCCAAAAGAATCAGATATTCTAACGGTTAGTTTTGACTGTACTGCTAACATCACTATTCGTGCACAAGCTTCTATTAGCCAAGCAACACTTGATCAATCATGTGCTGATATGGCATTACAAGAAACTGAATTTCATTCTTTCTTTAATACCGCAGGTGTACCGGTAACAGGTGACTTAAATGAACACATTGAAGTTGTTGCCTTTGCTAGCCCTGCAGACTATGAAAAATATGCCCCTGAATTTTTTGGTATCTCTACTGATAACGGCGGTATGTATTTAGAAGGTACACCTACAGCTCAGGGCAACCAAGCACGCTTCATTGCTATGCAATGTCCAGATGACTGGGTTGGTGGCTCTTGTCAGTATATCGATCAAATTTATAACCTCAGACATGAATTTGTTCATTACCTAGATGGCCGTTATATTAAAGCAGGTACTTATGGCTCATTTGATCATAATGTTTCATGGTCTGAAGGTATGGCTGAATTTATGGCGATGGGTAAAGATCACACTCGTACCTTAAATACCTTAAAAGGCCAGGTTATTCCGCCGCTATATAGCTTATTATTTATGAGCTATGAATATGAAGATTTATACCCATGGGGCTACTTTGCCATGCGTTATTTATCTGAAGAGCATAAAAATGAAGTTGAATTTATCACTGCTGCACTACAAGCTGGTGATAACAATGCTTATGTTGAAGTACTTAAAGGTGTAGCAAAACGTACAGAAGCAGGTTTTGAAGCTTACATGTTAGCTAACTCTGAAACTGTTGCTCCTGTTGCAGCACAACTACCGGCACAAGATACAATTGGTAGTTGTGATTTAGCGCAGCAATATGCACGACATATAGATGCTACTTCAACTAACTTTACTTTTACTAATACCACTGATACGCCAGTTTCTTTATTTTGGTTAGACAATAATAAAGGTACGGCTAACTTTGCTAAAAACTATAAAACCCTTAACCAAGGTGATACATACTCTTCAAGCTCTTGGAAAGTAGGCGACCGCATGATGTTGTCTGACAGCAACATGAACTGTGTTGGTGTTGCAGTAATGGCTGAAAATACAAATACATTCACTATCACTGCTGATTTAGTAAAAGATGTGGTACCAGAAGATATTCCGGCATTAAATGAAATGGGTAGCTGTGCTTTAGCTCAGCCTCATTTGATTATGGGTGAATCACATGAATTTACTATTACCAATACTTCTGATACAGCTGTGCGTTTATTTAGAATAGACAATACTAAAGGCTCTATCATTACCACAAGTGGTGCTGCAGACTTTACTCATGGTTACGGTGTATTAGCGCCGGGTGCAAGTTATAACAATGCTAAGTGGTATGGTGATCGTCGCTTAATGGTTACAGATAGTCGCTTAAACTGTTTAAGTGTTGGTGTATTAGATAACCCTGTAGCTAGCTTTACCGTAGACCAAGCAATGGTAGCAAGCGCTGCTCCAGCAGAAGTTATCCCAGCAGCTAATACAATTGGTAGCTGTGCGTTAATGGAAAAACATTTAACCGGTCCATTTGAAGCTGACTTCTCATTTATCAATAACAGCGATAAACCAGTACGTGTTCATCGTGTTGATAATGAAACAGGTGGACTAAGCGAAGGCTTTGGTTTTACCACACTTGCAACGGGCGAAAGCTACGACAGTGTTACTTCATGGAAATGGTTTGGTAACCGCCGTGCGGCTATTACTGATGAAAACAATCAGTGTTTAGGTGTTGCAGTGATGAGCGAAGAAATGACTAGCAATGATTATGTGATTACTAATGAGCTTACTGGTGGTACACCAACACCTGTTGATTCTGATGGTGATGGCGTGATTGATAGCCTAGATGCTTTCCCATTTGATCCAACGGAAACAATGGATAGTGATGGTGATGGTGTTGGTAACAACGGCGATGCATTCCCTAATGACCCAACTGAAACTAAAGATACTGATGGTGATGGTATTGGTGACAATGCTGATAAAACTCCAGGTGGTGATGTTGATACTGACGGTGACGGACATTTAGATAGTGTTGATGCGTTCCCTAATGATCCTACAGAATGGACTGATACTGATGGTGACGGCTTTGGCGATAACAGCGATGCTTTCCCAGGTAATGCAGGTGAATGGTTAGATACTGATGGCGATGGTCATGGTGATAACTCTGATGTGTTCCCAGCAGATGCAACTGAGTGGGCTGATACTGATTTAGATGGCTTTGGTAACAACAGCGATGCTTTCCCTACCGATAAAACTGAATGGTTAGATTCTGATAGCGATGGTTTTGGTGATAATTCAGATGCTTTCCCAACAGATGCTTCTGAGTGGCTAGATACTGATGGCGATGGTATGGGTGATAACTCAGACCCTTATCCAAATGATGCTAACAACGGTGATGTTGTATTCCCTGATTGTGGTTCAGCTACTATTACTAGTGGTAAGTTAACACTTGAAACTAATGAGTGTGTAGCAGGTGGTCGAGGTTCGTACTATGTATGGGTTGAAGAAGACAATACTAAGCTGTTTTTAACAACTAATGGTGGTAATGGTGACGTAGGCATTTATTTCAATGCGGACAACTGGGCAACATCAGCTAATGCTCAAGCATCTTCTGCGACTGTAGGTACTACACAATCTCTACAAGTTACGGCTAATAGAGGCTGGCGTTACATTACATTAGATAGTTCAAATAACTACTCTGATGTAACCTTTAAAGTTAGCTTAAAAGGTGAGGTTACACCGCCTACTCCACCAGCACCGACTGAAATAGCGAATGCTTGTGCCTCAACAGCACCATTTACTTACGGTGGTTTGGAGTCAGGTAAAGCAGTTTGTACGGGTAATGGTCATAACAGCTACTATGTTTACATTGACAGCACAGTTAGCAGTATTGAAGTAAACACGGCACATGGTACCGGTGAAGTTGCACTTTATACTGACTCTAGCTGGCCAACAGCTGCTAGCCATAGCTATAAGTCAACCACTGCAGGTACTACTAAGCAAAGTATTACTGTAAATAACCCACCTAAAGGTTGGTATTATATTGCGGTTGAAAGTGCAGGAAGTGATGTTGCTGTACAAGTTGATGTGAAATAGTTTATTGATATAAACAAATTAACTTAGCTATATATTAAGTTAGTTAAACTGAAACGGGCCATTAGGCCCGTTTTTTATGTGAACAATCACAGCTTAAAGATGAGACATTTAACTCTAACAGCAAATTAATTAAGCTCTCCCCACTCTTATTAGCTAATTTCTGTCAAAAAACTCACATCCTGTAACACCCTAATAACAAACAATAAAAGTTTTGTTAATAAACTACGAAAAAATTCTTATTAATTCACCTCTTGAATACTGTATACAAAATATCGTATAACGGTGTTGAAACAAATTTACACATTTGTTCGATAAGAGAAGGATGTACGCGTTAGAAGCAATTTGAGCAACCAAAAATATAACAAGCTTTACATTGCCGCACGGACGAAATACCTAATCAACATAATAAGAATAGGCTTAAGAATAATGAAACTAATAACAAAGAAAACATTACTAGCTAGCGCGATATTTGTATCGTTACATATGGGCACAGTGCAAGCTGCAGGGATGTGTGGTACTAAAACATTAGATCGCCAAGGTGAAGTCCCAGCCAACCAAACACACTGTATTACTGACTATGGTCATTACTTCTACGTTAACGTGCCTTATGAAAATAGTGACGTGACCATTACCACTTCAGG
>PJEL010005577.1_pt1 | contig 10145 bp, 7 predicted proteins | sample 1853271 | NCBI WGS metagenome assembly PJEL01 (sample SAMN08108733, study PRJNA415343) | Invertebrate metagenome, whole genome shotgun sequencing project. | host: Globobulimina | place: Sweden: Gullmar Fjord | collected 2015-08 | reverse complement strand
CAAGGAACGATTCAGGAGGTAGTAGTGGTCAATCGAATGATCGATGAAGCCACGGCCGCAGGAATAGCACTGGCAGTACTTCCAGCGGTGCGCCTCGATGTTGAATCAGTATTAAACTCAGAAGCGTATATCCAAGGTCTACTGAAAGAGCTTAATGCATCAGTGGGTGATATCAAAAAACTGGCTGCTGATACTGCCGCTGATATGTATGGTGTGATTAACCGAGGAATACAGGCCGGCAATTCTCCACGAACGATTGCCACCGCCATTAACGAACGATTTGATGTCTCAGTATCCAGAGCAGAACGAATCGCTGTCACGGAGGTGAATAAAGCCTATAACGACGCAAAAATGAATCTCGGAGAAATATCCTCGGAACAGATAGGCGTTAGGTCTGCCGTCCTACATATCTCAGCGCTGATACCAACAACCAGGGCAACTCATGCAGCGAGGCATGGAAATACCTATACCTACCAAGCGCAGCTTGCATGGTGGGATCAAGGAGCAAACAGGATCAATTGTCATTGCACGACTCAAACGGTCTTAGTGGATCGGAAAGGCCAACCAATCAGCAAGACATTACAAACAGAACTAAAAGAGGAAAAGAAATTCTTTAAACCTAAAGCTGTCTAGAATTGGGCTCTGTTTGCCAAATTTCCGATTAAAGGTATACTTCTCAACTAATGAGCAGCCAAATTAGAGAGCTTCATGGATAAAAGTCTGTTTTTTTGTACCATCGAGGTCAACAAAAAAAATATACGTCGAGAGTCTAGACGCGGTGTAGAACACATTGTCATTAACTCTTTGACGCTTCCCCCAAATATCGTAATGAACGGTATTCTGTTCGCTGTCTCCGAAGTAACCGACGAAGTAATTGATATGTTTAACCGCACTCCTGCGACGGTTGAGCATCCAGAAATCGAGGGCCAATTCGTTTCCGCTAATGATCCTGAAATAGATCTCGAAGGTTTCCGTATTGGCGCGTTCAACGAGAATGCACACCGGGTTTCTGATGGTCGTATCTCTCTCGATAAAGTAATCAATGTTCAGAAGGCTTTACAGCATGAAAAGGGCAAGCGCTTACTGGACAGAATTACGGAAATAGAAACAAACAAAGATGCCAAACCACTCCACACAAGCATCGGTGTTTTTACCAGTGTAGAGACATTCGACAAAGAACAGAAAACAGCGAGTGGTCAAGTTTTCAAACGTAAAGCAATTGATATAATTCCAGATCACGACGCCATCTTGATTGATAGTGTCGGCGCTGCTACTCCCGCTGATGGGGTGGGTATTGGCGTGAACAAGCAAGGCGTTAAGGTCGAACACTTTGTTGCGACCAAACAAACTGAAACTATCGCAACTAACGAGGGTGACCTGATGCGAAAATTACTTGTAGAGAAGTTGCTGGCTATGAAGGTCGAGGTTGACGAGAAGTTAACTGACGATCAAGTATTCCAGCTTTATCAAAAATCTGTTACGGATCAGAACAAAACCGAGAATGATGCCGCTACTGCTAAGGCTGTTGAATTGGCCGTTAACAAAAGTAACGACGAAAATAATGATGATGCCGGTGCAGGGTTCGAGAAAGCACTAGAGAAATTCTCTGGCGATCTTTTAGCGAAGGTCGATACTCGATTTGAGACTATCGAAAAGACTCTCACCGCTAACCAGGATGCCGACATTGCTAAGAAATCAAAAGTGATTATCGGTTGCGCCAAGTTCGCTGCTTTGGATGAGGCAATTTTAAAAACCATTCATTCCACGGATATCGAGAAGTTCGATAAAATGTATGCAGAATCAATTCCCGCTTATCAATTGGGGTCCACTGAAATACTAGCGAATGCCGAGAACGATGAGTTCGCAGATTACGACATGAACGCAATCGGAGGTGAGAAATAATGGCTAACTTAATCTATAGAGGACCAGCAGAGCGCGAGCCAGAAACATTGAATATCGCCGTGGTCGCTGGATTGCTGCCCGGTCTATTTGTGACTAAAGACGGTGTACTTGCTGCTGACGATAAAGGTCGTTTGTTCTTACTCGGTAACGTCCGATTTTTTGAACAGGATTTGGATACTGCCTACACTGCTGGCGATACCGGTGTTTTCTATCGCTTAGAGCCAGAGCAAGAATATCAAGCTCGTATGGCTGCAGATACTTTCGTTGACGGAGATCCATTAACAGTAAATGGTATTGGTCAAATGGCTAAAGCTACGACAGGCGATGTCGTTGTGGCTTATCTCGATCAAGCAGGCGTAACAACGACTTTGAATGATCTAGCTGATGTCGTTATAGCCAATTCATACGTTTCAGCGTAAGGGGTATTGAAATGCAAAAGTTCACACCAAAGCAAATGCAGCTCATCAATAATGAGCGTAGTAAGTTTAACCAGGAGCAGAGAATCATGGCTGCTCGTATGGGCGGAAATAGCCTCATCGGTTGTGCTGCTCCGATTCCCAAAGACTCTTGGGGCGAATGGGACTTGAATGGTATCGAGGTGGCTCGTTCTACCTTAGCTGTGTTTAACGATATCGCTTCGACCAATAGTAAAGCGATGGACTTAGCTGTGCTTGTCGATCACTTCCAACGTATCAGTGATTCCGGTACGTCTAACGTGACTATCGATGGTCGTGGTAAAGCGAAGATGGATCAGGCAGTTCTTGATTATGTTGGAACTCCCTTGCCGATCTTTGATTCAACTGCCGATTGGGGTTGGAGACAGATGCTAACTATGCAACGTGCTGGCGGTAATCTTCAAGTCGCTACCATAAGCAATAACCAGCGTCGTATCGCCGAAGATCTTGAGGATATGGTTATCAATGGTCTACCTTCAATCAAAGTCGGTGGCGATCAAATCTGGGGCCTTACAACGCATCCACAACGTAATACTCGTTCTACTGTTAATACTTTGAACGGTGCTACTGGTGCACAGTGGAAAGCAGATGTTGTCGCAACATTGATCTTGAATCGTGCTGCTAACTTCCGTCAGCCAGTTACCTTGTATTTGAACGCTGACGATTGGTTCTATGCAGAAACCACTTTGTATGATGTCGTTTTAGGTCCACAGACAATCGCTTCGTTTATCCGACAATTACCGGGTATTAATTCGATTGTTGCTGCTGATTCTATTGCAGCGGATACGATCATCGCTCTTGTTAAAGAACGTGAGACAGTTGAAATGCTTAACGGTATGCCAATGACTTCACGACCTATCACTCGTCTAAATACAGAGGATGATTTCAAGGTTAAAATCATGGCTGCACAGGCATTGCAATTGAAGTACGATTACAATGACCAAATGGGCTTGGCTGTTAGTTCATAAGGAGTAACGTATGAGCACCGAAGACAAGCCACGTAAAAAGGAGAAAGAAACTAAAACGAAGGTCGACGGATCGAAGGGGATCATCGTCGAAGTCACAAAGCAAGGCGCGCATCATGAAGGGGGAGCGCATGAGGTTGGCGAAAAGCTGACGATTAAAAATGGCATAATCCCCGGCTATTTGAAAAACAAGTGTATGATCTTAGCTAACGGGAAAGCCTAAATCCGAGGGCCGAAAGGCCCTCCCTTTTAGAGAGAATCCCCATGTCCAGACTCTATGGCTTTGAGACTAGTCCCGGTGTAATCGAGAAGCGATTCGCCACTCCCGTAGGAACCGTCACCCTCTACAGCGATAACGTTTCAATCGACTCACCTGAAACACAATTCTATATTCAATTCTATTCTGATGCTGGTTTTACAGTTCCTGTCGCGCCAGGCGCTGGCACAATTACGCTTGCTGGAACTCCAAGAAAGGATACAAAGTTCGATAGTCAATTATGGCTGTCTCCTTCTACCGGCACAGGTATTATCGACGCAACAGATGTCACTCCATCGCTCAATGCTTACACTGTACCGGCTTTTGGTGGTGCAGTTGATCGTATACGTGCAATATTCGACGGAATAACAGGAGCGCCCTATTGTGTGGCGTACGTGTGGCAGAAATGAGCGGATATCCCCCAATTGACGGTGGCGGTGGCGGTACTGATCCAAGTTTCACTACTTTGTCAGAAGGTCAAGTTCCCAAGGCTGATAGCTCTGGTGAACTGGTCTATGGTGGTGTAACGGTTGATCCTACAACCGGCATATTAACATTTGATAAATCGATTGAAGTTCCATCAGGTTCGGTGGCAGTGGGCGAAGTGCTTAAATTGTCCGAAGGTGGCTCCGACCTTGTATTGGTTAATAATATTCAAGGAACAATGGCTCTAACGGTTGCCTCACAGTTTGACGATGCTACTGGTGCAGACGCACCGACATATTTTGATTATGGCCCACCACAAACAATTATTTTACAGCCTGTTGACACGACAATCATCACGACTAATCCGATTAATATTCAGTTTGTGTCGACTGTTACTGCACCCAATTTCAGATTGACCGATAGAATTACGTTGAGAACCAATAGTTCTATGACCAACTTTGCAGCGAAAATCACTGATAATGCTTCGGGTATTGCCATTCGATATGTTCCTAGCAAACTTGCGTGGGATACCGGTGGAGATGGTCTTGATTTAGCTACTGGTGATAATATTTTCTACTTCGCTGCTGAAGGAATAGACACAGCGCAAGATCATTATCTAGGTTATATCCCTTTTATCAATAGCCCCGCTCAAGTCATTGATGTAGAAATTAAAGCCGACGCAATTGATTTGTTGGGTGATGCTTTTGGCAATCCGTACTTAGAGATCGAAGCCCATGACGGACCCGAATTAGTCATCACAGCGGGTGCATCAACAGTTCAGACAACCGGGATATTGGAAGGCGGTGTAATAACTGCGGCCAGTGGAACGACTGTTGATTGGACATCAGGGCATGGACAGGTAACGGATTATGCTGATCCAGAAAATCCGGACATCTTCGATGTTAGATGGGATGCAGTGACCGGTTTTACGCCAACCAATCTAGCGACCGATGGAACAACTGTCTTTGGTTATAATGATGCTGGTGTATTAGTCGAAAGACTTGATACAGCCGTGACTATAGCTGACTCACATGAATTAATTGTATTTGGTTCTGTTACCCATCTAAGCGGCACTATTAGCAATGTAATCCAAGCCCCGGCTAATCTGGGATATGACGGCATCGGTAGTTTTAGTAATTTTTTGAATTTGATTATTGGTCCTGCCAATGTAGACGGAAACGTTTATGGTCCTAATGGCGCGAATCTCAATATCGATGTTGTTGGCGGTAATGCGTTTATCATTGGATCGAACTTTAGAACCGATCCCACATTAGCCGATATTGTCACACTTCCAAATTCAATCGCATTAACATTCTTTAAAGTGTACCGAACGGCTGGTGCTGGTTTGAGTGTCGTTTATGATGGCGCTCCCACGGCTCTCATAGACCCGACACAGTACGATGACGGTTCTGGTACCCTACAATCTGTTCCTGCCGGTGAATGGACGATACAGCGCATCTTTAGAAGCCGTGACGGTGATTCGCTCGTCGCTTATGGTCAGGATACGTTTGCGTCCAAGTCATTGGCTTTAGAAGCACTTGGCTCAGAATCATTTGAAGAAAAAGTGCCGCTTCCGTTAACCCTTTTCCGTGGCTCATTGGTCGTTATCGAAAGTGCTACCGACTTAAGTGATACAGCAGAAGCCGAGTTTTTTGCACAATCCAGTTTCAGGCTTTCGGGTGCCGTTAGTGCATCAAGCACAATTCCCGGCGTTACTTCGCCCGGTGGTTCAGATTCGGCCGTTCAGTTCAATAATGGTGGCGTTTTCGGTGGTGATTCTAATTTCCTATTTGACTCCACGTTAAAAACTCTTGTCCTCGAAGCACCCGCCGCTGGTTCTGCTTCGTTTGAATTTGCGAATAGTTCTGATGTGGTAAAAGGCATCGTGCAATATTCGGAAGGTGATGACGAGTTTAGAATCAATGTCGCTAATGGTTTATCGTCATTATTCTTGAATGAAGTGGTAGAAATATTTAGAGGAACAACAGACGGCAGGATAGATGTCAAAGCTGATACTGCGTCCGGTAGCGCTCTTTTAACTTTATCTCATGGCGCTGGTGGTACTGGGTTAAGCCTTGAGTTTGATGACGCTGTAGATTCGGCTAATATCACAGCCGAAGTTGGTAATCTACTAATCGCCACTGATGAAGCGGATTCAGATATTAATATATCGCCTGATGGTGGGGTGGGGATTAGACATTGGCCTGCTGCTAATTATGCCCTTGATGTATTTGCCGTTAAATCTGAGATAGTTGGCTTGTATTCAACTAAAGGAGTCGTGCTAGAGGTTGGCGTATATGGGGATTCTGAATCTACAAACCTGATCTTTAATAAAGGTGATGTTGGTACTGATCAGTCTGAATTTGTTATGTACAACAATAATCACTCTACAGAATCAACCCGATATTTCCGCATGGGTTTTGCTGATGAGATAGCTACTCAAGGCGGTTTGAGTATTTCAGATGCTAATAACTTTGTGGGCATTGGAACAAGAACAGATCCTGATTCACCTTTACATATTTATCAAAACGATACTGAAACAGGCGATCAGGCCGGTCTCACTATTGAGCAAGAGGGTACAGGTGATGCCATTGCACAGTTTTTATTGTCAGGTGGTCAACGTTGGGTGATGGGTATCTCTAATGCTGGCGGTGATGCTTTTGAAATCGCCTCAAGTATTAACCTCGGTTCTGATACTCGATTCATAATCAATACAACCGGTGAAGCTAAAATACCGCTATCGCTTATGGTTGGTTCAACGTCTAACCCTGTTTCACCTTTGCACATTTACGAAGACACAACCAATACAGACGCGAGTGCTGGCGTCACTATTGAACAGGACAATATTGCTGGTGATGCGGTTCTTCACTATGTGTTTACAGGGATTCAAACGTGGTCAACAGGTGCGGACATTTCTGGTAGCGGTCATTATAAAATCTCAGGTAGTGATGATCTAAGTACTGGCGCTGTTCTGACGGCTACCATAGCGGGTCGGGTCGGCATCGGTTCCGAAACGCCAACATCTACGCTCACTGTCTACGATGACAATACTTTTACGGGTTCCACTATAGGGCTAACCATCGAACAAGATGGAACAGGTGATGCTTTAGCTCAATGGCATTTAACAGGTGGCACACGTTACCTTGCCGGTATTGATAACAGCGATAGCGATATTTTTAAGATAGAGAACGGTGGAAATTTATCGACTGCCGCAGCTATTCAAATAGATACGACTAATAAAGTCGGCGTCGGTATAGCACCCGTTTCTAAACTTCACGTTTATCAAGACGATGCTGTGACAGGAACTGGTGGTGGCATTACCGTTGAACAAGATGGTGGCGGTGATGCCATGCTGCAGTACCTGTTGACCGGTGGACAGCGTTGGGTTTCTGGAATTGATAATAGTGATAGTGGTAGATTTAAGATTGCCAATAGCACAGATTTAGGTGTCGATACTGTACTCAAGTTGGCTCGGACAAATGGCGCCTGTCTAACGATTGATAATACGAGCATTATTAATTGGGAGCTTGCTGCAGGTCTTGAGTTAATCAATGAGGATGGCACCGACGATACTTATACAAGTGTTGTTCATCGTGGTATTACTAATATCGCTGCGGGTATGTTGTTCAAAAATGATGACTACTCAGCCGATTATGCTCATATCATATTTGGCGCAAGGGATGCCACTGGTCTTGAAGATCACGCCCTAATTGTCAAACCAGCACACATGGAAGTCGTGAACTCCACGAACACGCCTTATGGTGGTCGTGGTCAAGTTCAGAACCGCCTAACCTATTCACAAGAATTAGATAATTCTGAATGGGTTCCCGGATCAACAGACGCTCCTGTTGTAACGGCTAATAATGCAATTGCTCCTGATGGAACAATGACCGCTGATACTCTTTCATTCGGTGGCCCCGGCGCTGGATTAATTAGACAAGGGACGCTGGGATTAATTGAAGACGACACTTACAACGTATCTGGCTGGGTTAGACACGTTAGCGGTGGAACTCAGCTTACAGCGCGATTAGATACAGATAACACAGACGCATGGATTGCTGATTCAAGATGGCAACGATTTAGCTCTGACATTGTTCAAGGATCTGGTGGGCCATGGTTTGACCTGTTCGTTTTTGCAGCACAGGCCCCAGCAGTCTTTGAAGTTTGGGGCTTACAAGTTTCAGACGGTGCAGGTGATAAGCCTTATCTGAAAACAGAAGCCGATGCACTATTAACAGCAACAACAGGCGCTACGGTAAACGAGAAACTTTTTGTAAAAGCTGCCAGAGAAGTATCGACAAAAGGACTAGAAGTGGTCGAGGTTTGGTCGCTTGATGATATGCCGCGAGTTGGTGGGCCGGGTGTTGGTGATGTAATCCCAGAATATAAACATTATGTGTTTATGCAGGGAATAGATTGGGGTACTACACGATTAAAACTTGAGAACGATGCTTATGCTCTATTTTCGTCAGCAGACGTATTCGTTACTTCACAGACCTATTCAGGAACAGACCCTTGGATTTATGGTGATGGTACTATCCGTTGTGTTAGCAATGGTATGACTTGGCAAATAAATTCAGACAACTCCACCATGTTCGATATCACTGCTGGTGGCTGGGGTATGGATTATTCGTCAATTATTGCAGCAGGTGATAACTGTTCGTTAGGAACAATCGTGTCGCCCGCCGTAACCGATCCGTTATTAGGCGCTCGGTTTATTTCCACAAGATCATTATTCCAAGGCTTTAAAACTGGATTGACTTTAGTTGACCCTGGCAATATTCATATTGATATTTCATTCTTCTATGATGCGGTTGATGCTGTCGGTCCGATGTTAATTGTCGATGGACTTGGAAAAGCGGCCAACATAGAAAGCACTGAAATCACTATGGTGAGTGCCACTTCTGACTTCATATACATTTCACCAAGAACAGAAGCACCGGTTAATTTAGCCACTATAACGCTTGCAGATGGTCAGTCGTTCTTCACAACAGGGACCACCGGCGCAGTCACTCTATTTGCAGATGCCTCAGTACCCGCAGAAGCGGTGACAAGCGTTACAGATAGTGGAGGTGTTGCACGATTTAATTTTGCAGCTCCACCGACGCTTTATGTTGGGCAGACAGTGGTGCTTTCAACGTTCACCAATTACGAGAATGTTACAGCCACAATCACAGCAACTGGTGCCGGGTATTTTGAAACGAATGCGGATTATAACGGTGCTGATACTGGAAGTTTCTTATCTGATTCGGTAACGGTAACGTCAGCAACGCATGGTCTATCAGAACTTGATGCGGTGTTGCTAACCGACACCATGGAATACAATCATGGTAGCGCTATTTACAATGTTCAAACGAACACATTCCAAGTCAACATGGAGTGGCATACCGCAGAAACGAGCGGCACGTGGAATGATGGCTCGCTAGATCACACCAGCAAATATGTCACCAGTTTGCACAATGGTACGCAGCAAGACAGCAACCCGGCACCATCGTTTAACGTTGCTGATAATGCTACAACCACGACCACGACTACGGGTTGGGGTGCTGTTGTATTTGGTACTGCTGGAAGTGCTTTATTAACGGGTAATACAAATGAGAACTTCACGCTACTCGATGATGTGAGCGGTTTAATACGATATGAAGGACTTGACCCGTTGACTATAAAACTGAATCCATCAATATCAATGGTCAAGACGGGTGGTGCTGTAGAGCATCAATTCAGATTGTTTAAAACAACTGGAACGCCAGCTTTTGACCCTCATACGGTGAAGAGAAGTATATCTACCTCAACCGGGGCGGCTTCATTAAACTGTTCCGCTTTTCTTAATCCGGGTGACGAGTTTAGATTGGAAGTAAAAGCAACAACAACAGGATCGGTGATTACTATTACCGATTTTTCACTTTAATTTTTATATGAAGGGTAAAAAAATGAAAAACAATATGACAAACAAAGATATTCACCAAGCACTGAACACCTTGTACGTTCTAGCCAGAAAAGCACCGGTCGACGCGGATACTGGTGACGTTAGAGAAAATTGTGCTAAAGTTGTCAACAACGCACTACTAGAAGCCTATCCAATTGAGTTGGCCAGCGTTCCGGTTGAGCCACAGGAAAACGAATCGGCTTAACCATTACCAG
>PJEL010005576.1_pt1 | contig 10145 bp, 8 predicted proteins | sample 1853271 | NCBI WGS metagenome assembly PJEL01 (sample SAMN08108733, study PRJNA415343) | Invertebrate metagenome, whole genome shotgun sequencing project. | host: Globobulimina | place: Sweden: Gullmar Fjord | collected 2015-08 | reverse complement strand
TTATCGAATATATGATCGCCGAGAGCCTTACGGACAAGCTCGCTCTGCTCAACCTTTTCAATGGCCTCGCTTAGGCTGCTCGGAAGCGACTCGATCCCCAGCTCTGCCTTTTCGTCGGCACTTAACTCAAAAATGTCTTGTTCAATCGGCTCAGGCAGTTCGTAGTTTTTCTCAATTCCTTCCAGCCCCGCTGCTAGCATTACCGAGAATGCAAGGTAAGGATTGCACGCAGGGTCGGGAGAGCGGATCTCGATCCTAGTCGCTTTTTCCTTGCCTGGCTTGTAGAGGGGCACTCTGACGAGCGCGGAACGATTTTTTCTTGCCCATGCGATATTTACCGGGGCTTCATATCCGGGCACTAGCCGCTTGTATGAGTTGACCCACTGATTTGCAAATGCCGTGATTTCCGGAGCATGCCGCAAAATTCCGGCAATATATTTCTTTGCAATGTCAGACAGGTAATACTTGTCGTTGGCATCATAAAAAACGTTTTGGTCTCCTTTAAAGAGAGACTGGTGTGTATGCATACCATTTCCGTTTTTACCGAACATAGGTTTAGGCATAAATGTCGCGTAACAGCCGTGTTTCGATGCGATCTCCTTAACTACTATTCGATAGGTCATGACATTATCAGCCATTTGAAGGGCCTCGGCATATTTCAGGTCTATCTCATGTTGTGATGGAGCGACCTCATGGTGGGAATACTCGACTTTTATCCCCATGTCCTCAAGGGTCAGCACGGTTTCTCTCCTTAAATCGCTGCCCGCATCAAGTGTAGTCAGGTCAAAGTATCCGCCCTCGTCCAGGACCTCGGTGCCTTTGGAGTCCCTGAAATAGAAGAACTCAAGCTCGGGCCCGAGATAAAATGTATAGCCATGTTCTTTTAATCTGTCCAGGTTTCTTTTTAATGCATAACGCGGGTCGCCTTCATATGGTGTGCCGTCGGGATTCAGGATATCGCAGAACATTCTCCCAACCGCCTGTTCACTGGGGCGCCATGGAATAAGCTGGAACGTAGTCGGGTCGGGTTTTGCTATCATATCACTCTCGTCGATCCGTGCGTACCCCTTGATTGAGGAACCGTCAAACCCCATCCCTTCATCAAATGCGGTGTCGAGTTCCTCACTAGTGATGGCAAAGCTTTTTACCTGACCGAGAATGTCGGTAAACCATAGCCTGATAAATTTCACATTGTGTGTATTTACCAGGTGCATTACGTCATCTTTTGTTTGGGCTGATTGAGCACTCATGGTTACCTCTCCTTTATAAGTATGTGTAATATGCCATGTCGAGCTCGATCTAAAATACACCTCACCGCATTGGCTGGTATCACATATTGTAATTAATATTTATTGGTTACTGACAAAACTTTTTCCCGCAGACTTTTTAAGTATATCATGAACTCATCCTTGTCCCTGTGGCCCATAAACGTTGCCAGCACCTCGGTTGCTTCTGAATCCCCACTTATAAATTGTTCCTCATTTAATCTCATCAGTGTTTCAAGCTTTCTGTAATATTTATACGCGTCGGTTAGAGTGCTTTTATCAGCCGCACTCAGAACATTTTTTTTGGTCAATCTGTCGATTGCAGCTGGTGTGTTTTGTACCAGGACCTCCGTGGACTTCCCTGCATGATTTAATTGCATGAATTGCACGAAAAATTCAATTTCTTCAATTCCCCCCGGCCCGAGTTTTATATCAATACCATCGGATTCGTGGGACAGCTTTTTTATAATGCGTTCCCTCATCGCCGATATATCACTCCGTTGAACGGAGCCGCCTCTTTCCAATATCACTTTTTTGATCATATCCATAAACAGCCTGCCGGTCGATTCATCTCCCCCGACTGGTCGAGCTTTCAGGAGGGCCTGTATCTCCCAGTTCTGCGCGCTGTTGACATAATAATTTCTGTAACCTTCGATGTCTTTAACCAGGAATCCCCTAGCGCCATCAGGACGCAGTCTCGCATCGACACTGTAGAGAAGACCCATATCTGTGTAGGCAGTGAGCGACTTAATGATCTGTTCTGCTGCCTGTGCCGCTTCACGTGTTTCTGAGATAAAGATGATATCGAGGTCCGAGCCGAAGGTCATTTCCCTACCGCCGAGTTTTCCGAGGGCGACTACCGCGAGGCCGCTGCCGGAGCAGGAGCCAGTAATTTGTCTAATAATTGCTTCTGCCAGATAGGACAGGTCCCGGGAGAGGGCATCTGTTTTAATAATTCCCTGGAGAAAGAGCATGCCGAGGCGGAGTTCTTCCAGCCGTCTGAATCTTGCGAGTCGGGAGTTAATGTCTTTCCCTTCCTCTACAACTCTTTCGAGGTTCGCCTCCGTTTCTTTGAGCGTCTTAAAGATGGACCACTTTTCAATAAGGATATTAATGTAGTATTGGTCGCTGAGGAAGATCCTTGTCAGATAGGAACTGAGTGAGAATATCTTAATAATGCCCGTCATCATCTCCTTTAGCTCTAACAGGGCTGTTAAATGTGCCGTTTTGATACCGTATGTTGTGAACAGGTGTTCGAGTCCGGCCATTGCTCTGTCCTTACTTTCTGCTGCGAGGGCATCTTCGACGAGCAGCGGAATGACTTGCCGGGCGATAGAACGCTCCTGCATTGTCTGAAAGACCCGCATATGGTCTCTGATCTTTTTCATGTTCGCGAGGCATTTGTCAGGATCCCTAACCCCTCTGAAGGATAAGTATCCGAGCCGCTCCTCGTCATTCAGGTCTCCCTCAATAAGATTTAACATCTCGGCATGAACGTCTTCCTGGGTCCCGAGCAGTGAGTTGTACATGTTTTTTATCTGCATTCTTTTAAGCTGCAGTCCGGCAAGGAAGCGGTCTGTGGATGAAAACCCCATGATTTTTGCAAGGGCATCCATAGCTTTGTCTGATGTTGGCAGAGTGTGCGTCTGCAGATCTTCCTTCATTTGAAGATACTGCTCGACCTGCCTCAGGTATAGATAGTTTTCCCATAGTGTCGTCAATTCGTCTTCAGGAATGATCTTCATCCACTTCAGCGCCTGGATGGCGTTGAGAATCCTGTAGGACTTCAATGAAGGGTTTGTGCCTGCATATAGGAGCTGAAATGTCTGAACAAAAAACTCCGCCTCCCTTATACCTCCGTAGCCGCGCTTAATGTCGTTGCGGGAAAAAGCGGAATCGATTCTCTTTTTTAACCCCCTGATTTCCTCCACTTCGGTAAAATCAAGAGTATCTCTCCATACAAAGGGTTTGATGGTTTCTAAAAAAGCATTTCCAAGCTCCATATTACCAGCAACAGGGCGGGCCCGTATAAGGACCATTCGTTCCCAGGTACGGCCCCATGATTCATAGTACGTACGGTATGCTTTGAGCGGGAGGGCTATTTCGCCTTTCTGTCCCTGCGGCCGTAATCTGAGGTCGACCCGGTACGCAATTCCGTCTTCTGTCTGCGATGTCAGCAGTTTGCTGAACAGTTCTACAACCCTGCAGAAGAACTCATGGGTGCTTATTTTGTTATACGTAATCCCCGAGGGATTCGGAACGCCGGATGTCTGACCCTCATCATTGTCGTACACGGCGATAATATCAATATCTGAACTGTAATTAAGTTCCTCCCCTCCCAGTTTACCAAGGGCTATAATTGTAAATGCACTATTATCCGGTTGGCCGAACTTTGCCCGGTTGAGCAAAATTGAGGCATTGAGTGCTGCTTCGATAATAATTTCCGAAAGGAAGGTCAATTCATCCATGGAAGTCCGGATGTCCGATTCTCCGGTTATATCACGAATGGAAATCAGGAGTAGGTAACGCTTTTTAAAGATCCTTAGAGTCTTCATGATACTGTCTATGTCAGCATCTTCAATCAGGAGTTCGTTGAGAGCTCTTTCCTTTAGTAGCCTTTTTGTGAGCTCTTTTTTTCTGCCCGCCAGTGCTGAGTAGAGTTCATCGGGATTGAAGATACTGTAATTTGCGAGAAATTGACTTGCGGAAAAAAGGCCTGACACAATAGTCAGCTGAGAGTCAGTGAGGCTATGACCAGGGTTTTGCTCAAAAAATCTCTGGAGATTTGTCTCAGCCTTGCCAGGGTCTGAAGAACCAAGTGCGGCTTCTGATATTTTTTTTAATGTTGTTTCGTCGAGAGCCATATTTAAACAATAATTACGAATTATTAATTATTAATTATGAATTATAAATAATCTTATGGTCTGTAATTTGCACCGGTGTTCTGTATTATTGCTGTTCTTTTTGCTAATATAACCGGATGTCCGCGTTGTTAATAGGATAATGGAAACAGGAGGAAAATTCTATGAAGATGATAGCAGCTATAATTAAACATTTTAAACTCGATGATGTAAGGAAGGCGCTTTCGGATATAGGGCTGCAGGGGATGACTGCAATTGAAGTAAAGGGATTCGGCAGGCAGAAAGGGCATATGGAGGTCTATCGGGGTGTTGAATATGAAGTGAAATTTCTTCCCAAGGTTAAGATAGAAGTCGCTGTCCCGGATGACAAGCTGGACCAGGCGGTAAGCGCGATCACGGTATCTGCCAAGACCGGGGAAATTGGAGACGGGAAAATATTTGTTTACAACCTGGAAGAAGTAGTGAGGATCAGGACAGGCGAACAGGGAGAGTCGGCGATTTAACACAATTGAACCATTTGAACATTGTTATCAATGAAAGGCATTACATAATGAAATACAGAATACTATCTTTTATATCTGCACTGATACTATCTGCGGCGCTCCTCGGCTGCAGCGCCGCATCTAATCCAACAGCCGAGCAGGCTGCGCTGGATGCTGCCACTGCATGGCTTGAGCTTGTGGATGCTGGCCGGTATGGAGAAAGCTGGGATGAGGCTTCCGAGTACTTTCAAACGGTAGTGACCAGGGAACAGTGGGAAAGTTCATTAAAGGGCATAAGGGCGCCTCTGGGTAACATTACTTCGAGAAACCTGGGCTCATCACAATATGCTAAAGAACTGCCCGGTGTTCCTGACGGAGAGTATGTGATGATCCAGTATCAGACCTCCCTGGAATTCAAAAAATCCGCGTCTGAGACCGTGACACCGATGATGGATATGGATGGTACATGGAGGGTGTCGGGTTATTATATTAAGTAAATATAATCTATAGTGGATGCAATCCTATATAAAAAGGCCCGGGCTGAAATAATCAGCCCGGGCCTTTTTTATTGTGCGATGTTTTTTCTTAAATATCGTAGTACATAAAGAACTCATACGGATGCGGTCTGAGTCTCAGTGCGTCTATCTCATTTTCCCTCTTGTAAGCGATCCATTTTGTAATGGCGTCTTCAGTGAAGACATTGCCCTTAAGAAGGAAGTCGTGGTCAGCCTCAAGTGCGTCCATTGCTTCTTCAAGAGATCCCGGCATCTGTGGGATATTAGCGAGCTCCTCTGGTGGAAGCTCATAGAGGTCCTTATCTATTGGCTCTCCCGGATCTATTTTATTTTCAATTCCGTCAAGGCCCGCCATCAGCATTGCAGAGAATGCAAGGTAGGGGTTGCATGAAGGATCAGGGAATCTTACTTCGATTCTCTTTGCCTTTGGTGATGCTGAGTACATAGGGATTCTCAGTGATGCGGACCTGTTCCTTGCTGAGTAGGCAATATTAACAGGAGCCTCGAACCCTGGAACAAGTCTCTTATAGGAGTTTGTTGTGGGGTTTGTAAGCGCGGCAAGTGCCGGTGCGTGCTTCATGATACCGCCCATGTAATGCAGAGCCATCTCACTTAGTCCGGCATAGCCATTACCTGCGAAGAGGGGCTTACCGTCTTTCCAGATACTCTGGTGTACATGCATCCCTGTGCCGTTATCTCCAAAGAGAGGCTTAGGCATAAATGTAGCAGTCAGACCGTGCTGATTAGCAACGTTTTTAACAATATATTTAAAGAGCATGACTTTATCACCCTGTTCTACCAATGGGGCAAACTTCATGTCAATTTCACCCTGACCGCCTGTAGCAACTTCATGGTGCTGAGCTTCAACATGGATTCCGCACTGCTGCATCATCATGACCATCTCTGTTCTGAGATCTTCAAACTGGTCTGTCGGGGAAACAGGGAAGTAGCCTTCTTTGTGCCTTGGCTTGTAACCGAGGTTTGGGCCTTCATCTGCACCGGAGTTCCAGATACCCTCTCTTGAATCTACAAAATAAAAGCCGCTGTTTGCTGTCTGGTCAAAACGTACATCATCAAAGATGAAAAATTCAGCTTCAGGACCGATATAGCAGGTATCACCAATACCTGTTGATTTCATATGCTGTATTGCCTTCTGTGCTATGAACCTTGGATCTCTTGTGTAAGGCTCTTTTGTGATAGGGTCGATAATGTTGCAGATCAGGCTAAGTGTGGGGTATTTTCTGAAAGGATCCATGATCGCTGTTGAGGGATCAGGCATCATGAGCATGTCAGATGAATGAATTGCCTGCCAGCCTCTGATTGATGATCCGTCAAAACCGAGACCTGTTTCAAATATAGATTCATCAAGCTGTACGATTGGTACTGAAAAGTTCTGCCAGATGCCGGGAAAGTCGATGAACTTGTAGTCCACCATTACGGCATTGTTCTCTTTTGCAAATGCTAGTACTTCTTTGGGTGTCATTTCTACTCCTCCTTTTAATTACTGAATCGCTAACCGTTTTGGCAATGCCAAATAAATTTATGTTTATATTGTTTCGGCCTCTGTGATACGGCCTGTCAACCTTACTGCTGTGTGAAAAATGCTTTGTAAAAGGTCATTGCCCTTTTTCTGTATTCAGGGTATATGCTGTCTGATTGCTTGAACATCGTGTCAATTCTATCACCTTTTCCAGCCGCAAACCACTCCCTGACCATTTCTGGAGTGACCTCTATATGAAACTGTATTCCGTATACACAGTCTTTATATCTGAATGCCTGATTTGGGTATGTTGCCGAAGAAGCTAGTCTGATCGAATTTTTGGGCAGGTCAAATGTGTCACCATGCCACTGAAAGACTTCCGCAACTGGCTCATTATTAACAGAAATGCTTGAGATTATTGGGTCTTCCATCCCTTCCGGAGTGATTTCAACCTTGTCCCATCCCACTTCAGGTCTGTTGCCGGCGTACACATTGGCACCAATGGCATAGGCGATCATCTGGGCTCCGAGACAGATGCCGAGCACCGGCTTTTTGCTTTTGATAAAAACCCTTATTAGTGCAGCTTCCAGGCTCAGGTACTCGTGTTCGTTTATATTGTAAACTGACATGGGCCCGCCCATGACTACCAGGTGAGAATGATCGCGTATGTCCGGTATCTCCGCATGGCAATCATGAATGTCCAGGATGCTGTAGGCCATTCCCTTCTCTTTCAGGAAATCCTCAATAGTCCCAGGTCCCTCACTCGCTACATTCTTTATAATAAGTACAGACATGTATAGTCCTTTATTGTCCTAGCTTTTAATCTGTGTTATCTGAGCAATCTGTGGATGTAATTTACAGGATATATCCTTGCTCACCATGGCCATAAACGTCAAGTCCTTCGACTTCACATTCTCTGCATACCCGCAGGGAAGTAACTGCGTTTACGGCCTTAAGAATACCATAGGTGGCAAACGCTGTGTAGGCACCTACTGCAATTACCCCGGTGAATTGTACGAACAACTGGCCCGGGATACTGCTGATTCCTTCTGCAAATCCTTGTCCGCTGAATACACCAAGATTTGTTGATGCAAATACGCCAGCAAGCAGAGTTCCGGTAATACCCCCGACTCCATGGACCGGGAAGACGTCCAGCGAATCATCGACCTTAAGCACGACTTTCATAAACAGCACGGCGTTGAAACAGAGAATGCCGGCTATGATGCCGATGACCAGCGCGCCGCCGGGTCCTACGAATCCTGAAGCCGGTGTAATGGTACCGAGTCCTGCCACCATGCCTGTAACTGTGCCTAGAGCTGTCGGCTTGCCAAATCTTTTCCACTCATAGAACATCCATGTAACTGCACCTGCGGCAGCGGAGATATGTGTTACCAGCATTGCCATTGCAGCATCTCCGTTTGCGGCAAGGGCGCTTCCGCCGTTGAAACCGAACCAGCCGACCCAGAGCATTCCCGCTCCGGTTACTGTCATTGTCATGTTGTGAGGAGGCATTGATGTTGACGGGAAGCCGTCGCGACGTCCCAGCACCAGGGCTGCAACAAGAGAAGCTACCCCTGCGGTGATGTGGACAACCGTGCCTCCGGCAAAATCAAGTAGTCCCATTTTCTGCAGCCATCCGCCGCCCCAGACCCAGTGGGCTATCGGGCAATAGACAACTATCAACCAGATCGAAGAAAACAGTATGATGGCTGAAAACTTCATTCTCTCGGCAAATCCGCCGATAATAAGTGCCGGAGTTATGATTGCAAAGGTCATCTGAAATAATGCGAAGAGCGACTCGGGGATGGTGCCACTGAGAGTATCTTTTAGTACTCCGGCAAATAGAACCTTTGAAAGACCTCCTATATAAGGATTGCCGTCTGCAAAAGAGAGGCTGTAACCTACAGTGAGCCACAGGACTGAAACAATGCCGGTAATGGCAAAACACTGCAGTAATACGGAAAGAACGTTCTTTGTCCTAACCAGCCCTCCATAAAAAAGCGCCAGCCCCGGAAGTGTCATAAACAGTACTAACGCAGTAGAAGTCAGTATCCATGCTGTATCACCCGTATCCAACTGCGCCGCCTCACCCGCAAAGGCAGGACTCGCAACCGCAGATATTGCTAACGTGAATAATAATATCATTAACTTCGTAATTCGTAATTTAAGTTTATTCATCATAATGCCTCCTTGCCGCGCTCTCCGGTTCTGATTCTAATAACATCCTCGAGGTCATAGACGAATATTTTCCCGTCTCCTATTTCACCTGTCTTTGCACCCTCCTGAATGGCTTTTAACACGTCATCAAGTTTTTCCGCGGCTACGGCCACTTCGACTTTGACCTTTGGAAGGAACTGCACTTCGTACTCAACTCCTCTATAGACTTCCATGTGACCTTTCTGTCGTCCAAAGCCCTTGACCTCAATAGCGGTCATGCCTACAACACCGATGTCTGTAAGGGCTTTTCTTACTTCGTCGAGCCGGAAATGTTTAATGACTGCACAAATCATTTTCATGAAACAAGCCTCCTGATGTAAATTTCATTTCGTTGTCCTTCTGGAAGAGTGACAATGTTGTGCTGACTACGATCACATAGTTATCAAGAATTGTGCCAGATCTAAAATTCAATAAAATCAGATGCATGATACTGGAAGGAGTGCTACAAAATTGTAGGCCATACAAAATTGTCGTACAAATTGTAGGAATTTTTAGTGACTACTACATTTATGGTGATTGGTGGTCGATATTATTGCTGTTCTTGACAAGGTGGGTTGTAGGTGGTTAATCTTATGCATTCAAATAGATCCTCCCATCTAGATTCAGTTATGACTCTGGATTTCAGGACAAGATTAAGGAGATAGTTGTGGATATAGATAAAATAGGTCTAATTGCCCAGGAAATTATGTTTGCATTTGAAGACAACTACAATGATGTGGGGAAGAGGCAGCAGTTTGCTGAACTCTTTAAATACCTGTTGAAGGTAGATCCTACTGATACCCTGCAGCACTATGAAGCGCTTGTCATGCTTGGGCGCTCACATCCCGATGCGTTCAATGAGATGGTAGAGAAGATGAAAGAAGCTTCTTTGATTACCGGCTAAGGCCGGGCTGTTCTGTCAATACAATTGTTGATTTCCGCACATAAACAGAAGCCCTGTGGATTACCACAGGGCTTCTGCTTTTGGTGAAGGACTGCTATAAAGCCTCTTTCCCTCTCTCCCCCGTTCTTATTCTTATTGTCTCGTCGAGTTCATATACAAAGATCTTTCCGTCGCCTATGTTGTCGGTCTTTGCATTATTCAGGATTACGGTAAGCACCTCCTCCAGTCTTTCGGCGGGGATGGCCACCTCTATCTTGACTTTGGGGAGGAATTTCACCTCGTACTCTACTCCCCTGTAGACTTCCATGTGACCTTTTTGCCTTCCAAATCCCTTGACCTCGGTGACGGTCATGCCCTGTAGGCCAATTTTATTTAGGGCGTCCCTGACCTCGTCGAGCTTGGAATGTTTAATAATCGCTTCTATCTTTTTCATGATGCCTCC
>PJEL010005575.1_pt1 | contig 10145 bp, 10 predicted proteins | sample 1853271 | NCBI WGS metagenome assembly PJEL01 (sample SAMN08108733, study PRJNA415343) | Invertebrate metagenome, whole genome shotgun sequencing project. | host: Globobulimina | place: Sweden: Gullmar Fjord | collected 2015-08 | reverse complement strand
ATCACTTCACCCTGCGGTGAAGCGGATAGCGCCGCACGCAATCCACCCACACCGGTACCGATCACGAGCGTATCGCAGAATATCTGGGGCAACAGCCGACTGCGAAACGGAATGAGATACCGATGATCTTCGGGGAATCGGGTCATAGCGCAGAATCGTAGCCCGATGAATCGTGTTCATGCGTTGGATTAAGACTGCAAATAGTCAGGAATCGTCAAATTATTCGACGTTTTGCACTTGCTCTTTGATGCGATCAATGCCGCCTTTGATCTCGACGATGTCGCGACTGATTTCGGCATCGTTGGATTTGCTCGCAATGGTGTTCGCTTCCCGCAGCATTTCCTGGGCAAGAAAATCAAGCGTTCTGCCGATCGGTTCATTGCGAGAATCGTTGTCGATCAGCTCACGGAACTGATCGAGGTGAGCGCTTAAACGCTGTACTTCTTCGCTGATATCGCTGCGTTCAGCATACACCGCAACTTCACGAATCAGATCAACATCATTAATCGCAACTCCGGCATCTGTGAGCATAGATTCGATACGTTGTCGTAATCGCTGATGAAACTCTTCGACGACAGACGGAGCGCGTTCGCCGATCTTATTCAATCGATCTTGGATCACTTCACGGTGAGCATGCAGATCTGTGTGCAGACCTTCGCCTTCTTTGGCCCGCATCGCCAGTAGTTTTTCGCAGGCTTCTCGGACAATGCCGAGCAACGGATCACGCATGGATTCCAGGCGATCTTCGAGATTAGAAGGAGGCTGCAACACGCCGGGCAAATCAAGCAGCGCAGCTATGTCGACGTGCGTATTCCTGCCATCGTCATCCTTGAGGGCATTCAACTGACTGCGGTAGGCGTGCAGGGCTTCGATGTTGATCTCGTAGGCCGCCTGCGCAGTCGTATCCGAGCAACGGAGCGTGAGGGTGATAGAACCACGTCCCAATCGACGGCGCAGCAGGCTGTCGATCTGCGGTTCCAAGCCTTGAAAATCGTCTGAAAGGCGAATTCCCGCTTTGAAGAATTTGTTGTTGAGGGAGCGAATCTCGACGGAGTAATGGACGCCGTCCACCTCGTGATGCGCTTCTCCGAATCCGGTCATAGAGCGTATCAAAACGAATCAGCCTCCGTCTTCGGGATTGTCGGTAGGCGGTGGAACGTCGTCGTCGCCGCCAGTCGAATTCTCTTCGTCTCCGGATGTATCGTCAGAACCTTCGCTCGCACCCGTAGGTGTATCCCCTTCTGCGGGATCGGCGGGAAGATCGAGACCAGCGGGAGTTGCAACTTCGATTACATCCGTCGGATCGGATGCACCGATTTCGTTGGACGCGATAACCTGATAGAAGTAAGTCGATTCCGCGGATACTGAAGTATCGAAATACTCTTCGATGTCTTCGGTTACCGTACTGATGGTTTCGAATGGGCCTTCAGCATCTGCCGACCGCTGAATTTCAAATTGAAGTTCATTGTCCGATTCATCAACCCAACTAAGCTGGACGGCGGTTGATGTTACATCTCCGAACGCCATTCCAGAGGCTGCCTCAGGGAGGTGCGGTTCGACCGCCGAATACCTCGCGGTGGTCATGAGGACAAGTACGATCGAAATGAAGATGAAAAAGATAAACACACCCACCGTTCCGATGGTGAGCATATCGCCCGTTTTGGTACCAAATGCGGTTTGGCTAGCCCCACCGCCTCCAGCCCCGAAGGCAGCGGACAATCCGCCCCCTTGTGGCTTTTGAATCAAGATAACGAGGACTAGCACCACGGATGACATGATGAAAAGCAGGGTGCAGACCGTGAACAGGATATTCGAAAACATGTAAAAACTCCAAACGTTAGGCGTCGACCTACCCCTCCCAGAGGGGAATCGGCGGGAATTATTCCCCCTTGGGACCCGCAGACCAACGCCAGCTCCGCAATTGGGGGCTCGCGGCAGACTTTCTGCCCGTTTGATTGATTTCGAGGCCTACTTGATCACGCGCCTGCGGCCACGATCTGAGCAAAATCGGCGGCTTTGAGGGCAGCCCCGCCGATCAAACCTCCGTCAATGTCGGGTTGGGAGAGCAATTCGGCCGCATTCCCGGGCTTCATTGAACCGCCATATTGAATCCGAACCCCATCTGCCGCGGACTCACTAAACACATCTGCCAACGTTGCTCGAATGGCCGCATGAGCAGATTGGGCATCTTCTGGGGTAGCGGTCAGCCCTGTCCCGATTGCCCAGACTGGTTCGTACGCAATGACGATATTTTCGATGCCAGTTGCATCAACGGTATTCAGACCTGCTCGAAGTTGGGCATCATTAATCGCGTCCGTTTGGCCGGCCTCACGCTGTGCTTGGGTTTCGCCGACACAGAGAATAACCTTCAGTCCGCCCGCCAAAGCCGCGAGTACCTTTCGATTCACCAGATCATCCGGTTCACCCATGACATGCCGTCGTTCACTATGACCACACAGAACCCACGAACATCCGCAGTCTTGGAGCATTGAAACACTGACTTCACCCGTGAATGCGCCTTCGGGCTCCGCAAACACATCTTGGGCCCCCACTTCGATTCCTGTGTCGACCAAAGTTTCTGCAACTTCCATGAGATAGGGGAACGGCGGAAACACGACGACCGCAACACCGTTCGCGCTAGGCGAGCAAGCCTCTCCTACGTCTTTTGCTAACGCCGAAGCTGACGCTCTATTGGTGTTCATTTTCCAATTACCACCCACAATACATTGTCGCGCTGCCACTGAAGCCTCCATCCGTTTTGGGTATTCATGTCATGGCCTATCGGCGTCCTTTGCCGATCGTGGCATCGTATCCCGCTCCGAATGGGTTACGTCCACGATTAATAGAAAAAGGCACGTTCATGGGCCCGCATTTGAGCGAATCGAATGTGTTAACGGGGTCAAAGAATCGCGATTGAACCGCTCATCATGGTTGATTTCGCCCTTTTTCTTCGTCGATCAATGAGTAGCGGCTTATGTCAGAGGGAATTCAACCCGAACCGAATGGCAGTGGGTAAGCCGATTGCCCGCACTCGACTTCGCCCCCTTTTGGGATTCCTACCTGCTCATGTCCTTCGACACCCCATCCACATTATCGCCTTTGCCCAATCATGCCAAGACGCTCGCTGAGGATGCCTCTGGTGAGATTGAGGATGATCGGCTTCATTCGCCGGGCAGGATTGTCTTGGCTATGTCCGCCGCAGGCGCGCTGACGGCAGGCATGACGCTTGCGGGATTCGGTCTACATCTCGGGGCATCAGAATCAAACATATTGACTCGCCTTGACACGTTGAAAATCACCCAACTCGATTCGAAGAACCTAGGGTATTTTTCAACACCGATCTCCAAGGGGAACGAAAATTCTGAAGGATTTCTATCTGCTCTCCCAGCGATGCCGTCAATTGTTGAACCATCAACTCAATCGCCCAATGAAGTGAATGGGCGAGCGAAAGAAGATGATCTCACTCAGCGAATGGCAGCATTGCGAAAAATCCTCCAATCACTTACATCAGAAATCGATACGCTTACTTCAAACACAAGCACGATCTCAACCGGAAGCACACGCAATGTTGCTCCCATGGATTCGACGAAACAACTCCGACTCACCCACGTTGTGGAGCGAGCTGAGCATATTTCGAAAGAGATAAATGCTCTGCGTGCAAGCCGTCATTCCATTCGGGCCACCCGCCAACAGGCTACTCCAACAGTTAGCTCACATAAACTGGACGAACTGCAAGTGTTGCGTCAATTTAGACTGAATGCAAAATCAACTACTGATGACATCGCAATTCGAAAGCGCGATTTGCTATGGACGCCGGCTGATCATGTTGCTCTGCTACTTCGCCGGCTTGATGCATCTCAAGCAACCACGCAAGCACAGATTCTACTTGCGACTGCAGAAACTCAATGATCCGCACATTGCGACTTTGGTTTTCAAAACTTTGGTTTTCAAAAGAAGGCTGCTATTACAGCGGACGTCCTACCCCAGTCTCATCACCCTCCAAGTGGGCTGACGGTGAACCAGGCCTGAACAAGGGCAGTGAAGCAGGATCGGGATCGGTGCCTGTTGCCCGCAACGGTAGCGATGTTGGAGAAGTACCAACGGGAGGTTGATGTAGCGGATTGGTGGAACTAGATTCTGCACCACTCGTCGCCACATCCATAACGGTTCGGAATGCCCCGTCTGCTCGTCCGGAACCACCCACTGTCCCTGCTTCGCGGTCTGTCGCTTCGTTTTCGATTTCGATTTCGAACTTCGATGGCTTGCTGCTTACCAGAGCTCCTGCGACGCCGCCATAAAACGACCACGCCACTAAGCACAAGATACTAAATCCCAAGCCCGGCAAGACGAGGAATTGGCCAAAGAAGAACAGTGGGTTCGCACCTTCGCCCGTGCCACTTTGGTAGGCATCAACCAATCGGATAGTTTCATCGTAATCAATAAAGAACCCCGAATACGGAGCATCTGTTAGAAATCGTCCCCATGGAAACAACGTTGCAATGAGAATGAGCGACCAGAATTGCGCACGCACAACATTGCCGATGCCAAACGTCGCAACGCCGCTTGCGACCACGACGCCTAGAGTAGTTTCGCACGCCAAGAGAATCAAACCTGCAATACCTATCACGACCGCCAGTCGGTGTGTTCTCAGAAGCCAGATGCCGGCTGGCGATTGCGTGCGGTTAGCGTTAACTGGTCCCGATGTTGCAATAACATCCTCGTTTGCGATAGCCCCTGAATCATCAATGAGATCACCAGATGTACTCATCGTGTTTGCATGAGTCGATTGAATCTGAGTCTCATTGCCCTGCACAATCACCACCGCGGGTCGGTCCGCAGGATCGCGTTGCACTTGCATATAGCTAACTTCAGTATAGGTAGCAAAAGCCCATACCAAAACATGGATCGCCAACGCAAGGAAGACCATTGCGCATGCGGCCACCACATTGGCCCTCAAATACTTGAGAGCTTCTGAAGCAGGATATTTGAGACGTTTGTCAGCCATTCCGGTTTGACACTCCAATGTCATGCAAAAGGGTATTCGGACGCTCGGAGGGCGAATATGCACCTCACCAACTTCCCGTTTCGGTTGGTCATGCATGGAAGCCCACTCCATCGGCAACATCTAATCAATATTCTGCTCACCGTTCCATGCGACCGTTCTATTTGAACAGTCACTTCGATTCCAAGCCAGCAACGTGGTTACGGGCTCCTGCCCCATTCCCTCATTATTGGAACTAAGAGTTGAACAGAATGCTCTGAATACCGCCTATGATTGGGTCTCCCACCCGAATTCCACAGTGTGCGACTGTCGAATGAGATCAGGATTGAATCAATAGAGGAATCATGTAAGAGATATGGACGTACAGCACAAACAAGATATTCTCCCCACCTCTGCGCAAGACTCTAAGAGCCTCCCAAATTCTGCAGGATTTGACCAAGGGTGGTTGCAGGCCATCGTCGATGGCGAAGCACGCATGACCGTCGAACAAGCGCTTGCAGTTTACCACCGCGCTCCCTTACACGAACTTGGACGATGGGCGGATGCACGATGTCGCGCATTGCATGGCAATGACATCCGAACGTATGTCATCGATCGCAATATTAATTACACCAACGTGTGCACCGCTCGTTGTACGTTTTGCGCTTTTCGCCGAGACGTAGATGACGATGATGCATACACGCTGAGTACCTCTGAGATTATTGAGAAGATTAACGAACTCCGCGCAATCGGCGGCACGCAAATCCTCATGCAAGGAGGTATGAATCCGACTTTGCCTTTGGAGTGGTACGAAGATTTGCTTCGCACCATCAAAGCGGAAAGCCCGGGCACGCATGTCCATGCATTCAGCCCGCCAGAGTTTATCGAATTTGTCAATTTCTTCGATCCGCCCGGTGCGACGCTCGAAGATAAATTGGAATATGTCTTCAAACGACTCATGGATGCCGGGTTGGACTCACTTCCCGGTGGTGGCGGCGAAATTTTTTCTGAGCCCGTTCGCAAGAAGATCGGCCTCGGCAAATGTACCGCAGAGACGTGGCTAACCGTCATGCGCGTCGCCCACAAGCTTGGCATGTACACTTCTGCCACCATGATGTTTGGACATATCGAAGGGATCGCAGACCGCATTGATCACATGGATCGGGTGCGCATTTGGCAAGACCGATCCATCGAAGATTTTGCGCATCACGGCGGAGGGCGGTACAAAGCATTTATCTCTTGGCCGTTCCAGCGCGAAAATACGCCGCTCGGACGTCTCCCTGAGTGGGATCGCATCTCGGGTGACTTTCCCGGCGATGTGCATGCAGCAACGGGTGAACATCCACAATTCGGCAGGATTGCTCGCATGGCAGGGGCAACCGAGTATTTGCGTACGCAGGCGTTGAGTAGGCTGTACATTGACAACGTTTACTCTATTGGCGCGAGTTGGGTAACCATGGGACCACACATCGGCCAAGTCGCGCTGAATTTTGGTGCCAACGACATGGGTTCCGTGATGATGGAAGAGAACGTCGTCTCTGCGGCGGGTACTACCTATTGCTTGAATGAAGAATACCTTTGTCATCTCATTCGCAATGCAGGTTTCCTGCCCGCCCAACGGGATAACGAGTACAATCTACTTCGTGTACACGCGAGCGATAATGCACCGGATCTTCAAGTCAAAGACTGGTCGGAACAACGTGTGCAACAATTGGTAATTCACGACACGGGATCGGATACCACAAACGAGACTTCAGCGCAATCTGATACCGGCGATATCGAACTCACGGTTAGCGCAACGGAATAGAAATCTAAGAGTCACCGAATGCGTTCAGCTTTCGGCTCCCGACTCATCAATCCTGAGATTGCTTCGATAGGATCAAGCCCTTCAAACAGAATTGCATGCACCGCCGCTGCGATGGGCATTTCGACTTTGAATTTCAAGGCCAACTGTTGTACGGACCGCGTGGTGGCTACCCCTTCGACAACTGATTCGGTTGATTCAAGAATCTCATCAAGCGATTTCCCTTTGCCCAGTTCCTCGCCACATGTACGGTTTCGCCCCAGCGGGCTGAAACATGTCGTCGCCAAATCGCCAACGCCAGAAATACCAAAGAATGTGTCCGGCGATGCTCCCATCGCGGCCCCTAGCCGAGTGATCTCCGCCAACCCACGTGCGAGCAATGCGGATTTTGCGTTAATCCCTGCTTGTAGACCGTCGATCATTCCGGCGGCTAGTGCAATCACGTTCTTGGTTGCCCCTGCCAATTCGACTCCCAGCAAATCTTCATGCGTGTAAATGCGCATCCAATTCGTTGTAAACGCTGACTGCAATTGCTGACTAAATGCGGCATCATCAGATGCGGCAATCATCGTTGCCGGGAGGCAACGAGCCAACTCGTCTGCAATGGTTGGCCCACACAAACACGCCAGCGGCCTCGCCGGCTTGTCGGGATCATCGTGTAACACATCTGCAATGATCTGCGTTGGACGCAAAAGCGTTTTGTTTTCGATGCCTTTTGAAAAACTCACAATGGGCACATTCGCGGGGACATGTTCTCGCATGCTACCAAAAATTGTGCGAATGTACTGTGTGGGCACGGCGCACACAATGGCTTCAGCATCTTTGAATGCTTCAGCCGCATCTGCGGTAACGAGGATTGATTTACCCAAGGAATAGCCAGGTAAGTGAATGCGCGATTCACGGAGCTGACGTAGGTCTTCAACGTGTTCGGAATTTCGCCCCCAGAGGCTGCACGAGATGCCACGTGATTCGAGAATTCTCGCTCCGACCAATCCCATTTGCCCGGTGCCGACAATCGCAAATCGGCCATGTCCATTTCCCTGACCCATAGTCGTGAACCTCACTACTTCAACAACCTGCCGCACAGCACACCCTCAAAACGCCACTCGCTTCGAGGCGCGAAGTGTAGAGGGTTGACCACGATGAACCAATTCCTGATCGTGCATGTACCAAGGGCTGGTGATCGACCCCACAGGCTCACAGAATCCACTTGTTTTCCGACATGTCCCAAAACACATGAAAAGTGGCCCATTATCCTCCGAATAAGCCTTTGAACGCCCACCGATCTTCGATTTCAGCCATCCAAGGACGGATAGCAGATCAGATCAGCCAAGAACGGCACCACGGGCAGCATCTCAGATAGAAGTCCGCTGAAAGATAAATAAATATGTCACACACTACAATGACCACCCCCACCGCCAACCACCGTCCCCAAGGTAGCCGCACCGCAGTTGCCATTGACGCGGCTATTCGTCGCGTTCTAAATGATCGCAAGCGAGCCAAGGAATTCGATGAAAATTCGGATCCCACTTCCGCGTTCGATTCCCCCGATTCGCTACATTCCAGATTTGGCTTTGGCCGAGAGGAAGTCACGTGGGATGACGTCAATGTTAGCGACGAAAGCCCATCGACCACATCCGATGAAGCAAAGCCAAAGGGCTGGCGACGTACGGCGATCAAGTCATCGCTGACGTCGGGGATGACGAATCTTCGCCAAAACACCCAGAGTGTTCTAGGCAAATCTGACTCCTATGAACGCGGATTTATTTTGTCCGCAGGATTCATTGTTGTAGTCATGACGGTTCTACGGCTCATCGGAATGGATAGCCCTGCTTTCGGCATGGGAATATCCGCTGTTGTGATGGGAGCAACGCTCGGCCCGTGCATTTGGCGAGGCATTGAAATGAAGCAGGGCTCAAAGTTGCAAGACAATACGTTCGGCTCGGTTCTTGCTTGCGTCGCCTGCTCCCCCATCTTTACCCGCATGGCAGGCGCATCGCTCAGCCACGCTTCAAAAACATCATTGTGGGTCAGTTGGGTTGGAGTCTGGGTCGGCATGGTCGCATTTCTCACGACGCTTGGCTAAATACCGTAGATAGAGAACCTCAAGAAATTCAACGGCGTTGAAGGATTTAGATCTACCTTCGACGCCGTTTCTCTAGTTTTTGCATGGTGTGCATCCATTGGCCGTATTCGAGCAGTGCTCGCCGCTTTTCGCTCCCGTTGGGGGACGTATCACCAAAAGCGGTCTCTTTCCGCCAGGTCCAATACCGGCCGCTCAATCGAAATCGGGTGTGCCAACCAAGGCAAAACAGAGCCCACAATCCTGCTATCCACCCAAATGGCTTTTGCATAACCGGCTCCTTTCCATATGGCAAACGCGAACAATATCGCTCCGCGAGACGAACCACTCTCGCAGCTGTATCATCGTAGCCCACTTTGTGTATGGACAAGGCCAACATTTTGAAAGACCCGTTTCTTGATAGAACTACCCATCCTCAACCATACGCATTTCAAATCCCATTTTGAAACGGACCTGACTCGCACCAGCCTGCGCACACTCCAGATCAATATCGGCAAGGTGTGCAATCTCGCGTGCAGACATTGTCACGTTGATTCTTCCCCTGCTCGGATAGCCCCGGATGACAATATGTCCACTGAGACTGCTCGCAAAGTTGTTGAGTGGTCGCTCAACCAAGCAGAAATGAGCACCGTCGATTTCACGGGCGGCTCGCCTGAGATGAACCCAAACTACCGCTGGATGGTGCAAGCTTATCGGGAGGCGGGATGGAACGTTCTTACCAGATGCAATCCAACGATCCTGGAGTATCAAGGCACAAAAAATGCGCCTGAGAATTATGACTGGGTGCCTCAGTTTTATGCGGATCATCAAGTCGAGGTTGTCGCATCGCTTCCATGCTACTTAGAAGAGAATGTCAACAAGCAACGAGGTCGGCATGCTTATCAAGATTCGATTGATGGATTGCTAAGACTTAATGCTGTCGGTTATGCGATTGATCCAAGACTACGTTTGAATTTGGTATTCAATCCCGTGGGGCATGTGCTGCCCCCTCCGCAAGCCAGCCTGGAGAAGGATTACAAGACGCATCTCCGAAGTGCATTCGGCCTCGCTTTTAATGAACTGTGGACGATGAGCAATATGCCCATCAAACGATGGCGGCATGAACTCGAACGGGATGGCGATCTTGAATCCTATATGACCACGCTTATCGACGCCTATAACGCCCATACCGTTGATGCACTCATGTGTCGACACCAAATCAGCATAAGCCCCACGGGCAAGGTGTACGATTGTGACTTCAATCAAGCCCTTGAGCTATCCACTCCTGATCTGGACTC
>PJEL010005574.1_pt1 | contig 10146 bp, 4 predicted proteins | sample 1853271 | NCBI WGS metagenome assembly PJEL01 (sample SAMN08108733, study PRJNA415343) | Invertebrate metagenome, whole genome shotgun sequencing project. | host: Globobulimina | place: Sweden: Gullmar Fjord | collected 2015-08 | reverse complement strand
AAACAGGCCAACGCGCCCATAATCCGTTCGGCTGGCCCAATTAGTCTGTATTTTCCCCGTTATTCTGTCTCGTTCAAGGGGAAGGGTCAAAACCATGTTATTTCATATTCATCAAATTCATCCCCTTTACTAACACTTTTGAGGTATTCTACTTTCACGAATTTGACCCCGCTGCTTTGGGTCACCAATGATTGTAACAACCCTTCTTGCAAAACCGGGTGAAATGTCTGTGTTCGGCGCATCACAGCTCGCTCCTCACCCATTTCTAAAATCGTCCAGCCTCGTCCCAACGGATCCTGAATCATAAAATCGGCAACCTCTTTTAGGGCCTGCAAAATCTCTTGCGGCCTAGACTTGGGGTTGATGTTTTTGCTTTGAACCATTTGGTTATATGCCCGTGCTCCAATTGCTTCCCCTGCTGCGCGAAGGTTTGCTGGGCCTAAATTCCTTTCAATCCAATCGCACATGTCGTTGTATAACTTCATTGGTACCGGCGTGGTGGGATTAGATAAATCCGTGTTTTCGACTAACGTAAATAACCTTTTAGTAACGGTTTCCATACTTTGATAGTTGAGAAGTAAGTCAGAAATGAAACCAGCATACAGGTTTACTCCTTCAGTTGAATTGTTCATCTTGTCTTTTATCTCCTATGATAATGTAGTTATCATACGGAGCGTGTGGCGTGGAGAAGAGAGTGGAGGGACACCCCCCACACCCCCCGCGCCATAGGCGGCTCCTTCATCAATCATTATATAAGTTTTAGTTATAATTAATATGGATGCTCTGACAAATATTCAGGATTACCACATAACATATCGTAAGTTGGTTAACGCCACGGCTAAACGGTTGCAATTCCGCTGCGCTCCATTGCAATCCGATTTCAATCGATTGGGGCGATGAAGTCTATTTAAAAAATCCAGGATAGAGCTTTTTGGCGCACTCAGGACATATTCCATGACTAAAATCAATCTTTGATGTAGCTCTCTATTTGGTTCCAATAACCCTTATCATCTCTTATTTTTTTACAAGAAGCGCAAATAGGAAGAAAGCCACTCAAAGTTTTTATTTCACCAAGAGCTTTTTGAAGTTCAACAATGAGTTTCTCTTTTTCTTCTTCAAATTTTTTTCTTTCACTGATATCCTCAAAAACAACAATAAAATAACCTGTCCCAGGGGAAGATGCGGTAACCGTATACCATTTTTTAATAGAAACAGAGTAATCTTCAAAAGTGACGCTTTCATCAGTTAAAGCAGCTTTCCCAAACCTACCAATCCAATTGGCGGGTTCTTTCTCAATATCCGGTAAAACTTCTGTTACCTTTTTGCCAATGATATTTTCTCTTTTAAGTCCAGTCTGAATTTCAAAGGCTGGATTGATTTCAAGGAATATGTAATCAACCGGATTATTGTTGTCGTCCACAACTACTTTATGATAAGCCCACCCATAGCGGACAGTTTTAAAAAAACGACGGTATTTCTGTTCTGATTTTTCCAAATCCCTGAGTAAGATAAGGTTGTTGAGTCCTTCAACAACACGAAAACTTATCTCTTTAAAAAGTACTTGCTCATTTTTTGTCCAGACACGAGCATGAGAACATTGATGCATTCCAAACATCCAGGGCCTTCCCTGCCGGGGATGAATGGCCATTATTATCTGAGAACGGACGGAAAATTGTAAAGCGACATCATCTAGTTTGTTCCCTGATTCAGGATTGAATACAATAGGAGAGTCTGCTTCAAGAGCTTTCCTGATGACTTCTGCCGCCTCTGGTGTAACTGGCAATTCTTGACCTGAAACAAAAGCACCTGGATACTCTGCTTTGTTTTTTTCAGCAAGAACTCGAAAGGTTGGAGCATTCGGATCACAAGGATGAAAAAGCCAGATTCGGTCACATTCAAAAATTAAAAACACCGCTCCAATCACATCATCAATAATATGATTGACTTCAGTGTCCGCACTTATGGCTTGATTCACAACTTCAAGGCTCTCAAGAAAATGCATTTCATTGAGCGTTTTGCTTTTAGCCGCAATTTCCTCTAATTTTTTGACTCGCTTTTCTAGTTCTTCATAGGTCGGTTTTTGCATCGCTTTTCCAGAAGTATTTTATTAATATGTTCAAAAGTATGTTCTGGTATTTTGGGGTAGCTAATGATTCTGTTATAAACAATTGTAACTGGGAAGACAAAAAATTACCAGAATTGAGGGTCAAAAAAGTAGCACCAACGACACTAAATAACGCAAATACAACTTGCCGATAGTCTTGGGGTCAAATTATCAGTACATCCAAATTTCGGCATCGTTTCATTTACCCTAAAAGGTGAGAAACCCAAGCGTATAACGTTAGCGAACTGTGTATCGCACGAAACTTTGTATCGCAAGCTTCTGATTTAGTACCTTAAATCAGCTCAAATGGGTCTCTTGCGAAAGGCTGAGCTAAGCTCAGGAAAGCGTTTCCGCTTGGAGAAGCGGCTTTCTTCTCCAAGAAGCCGGTTTGAGTACATAAGGGCAAAAAATACTGACCAGCCAAACTTTTGGGCCGCTTCCCCTAGCTGAAGCCTAAAGCTTTGTAGTGTAAAGCAGTTTTCCCGGCTTCTCTAATAAATTGTCCCGATCTGGGGACAAAATTGTCCTGATCTGGGGACAGACAACCCCTCCCTATTTATGTCATAATAAGAGACAACAATAATGCACTCAACAATTTTCCCGGAAGCTACAAAGTTGTTCCCGGTAAAAAGTCAGATACTGAGCCAAATTCGGGCTGACAAATACCAAATTTCAGCTTCCAGGAAGCTAAAATTATTCATCTATAAGGAAAACAGATGATGTTCATTCGTAAAGCGACAACTATTACTCTTTTGCTTTTAACTCTGGCCGGGGTGACACTCGGTCTGCCTCGCCCCAGAGAAGTAGAAGCACAGTTTGATTCAATAGTTACTGAGCCACCCAGCGTCCGGCAGCCTCCACCACCCTCTAACCCCAACGGACAAAGCAACCCGCTCGACAAGATTGAACCAGCTCTGTTACAAGACATTGGCATCGCCAGCGAACTCACGTTTTTTATCTGGATGACCGAACAGGCAGACCTCAGCCCGGCCTATAAACTTCAGACCAAAGCAGAAAAAGGCCGCTTTGTCTATCAAACTTTACGCCAAACCGCCAACCGCACCCAAAAATCCCTGCGGGCAGAACTGGACAAGCAAGGTTTAAATTACCGGCCCTTTTACATTGCCAACAAAATCTTTGTCCAGGGCGGCAGCCAACAAACATTGCTAGATATTGCCTCCCGGACCGATGTAGTCTGGTTATCGGCCAATCACTCCTACATCCTGGAAGAACCGGTGCTTGAATCTGACCCACCCATTCACATTGCCGCCGTTGAGTCCAACCTTAGCTTTGTCAAGGCCGATGATGTCTGGGCTTTGGGCCATAATGGCGCTGGAACCATTCTGGCCGGAGTTGATACCGGCCTGGATTGGGATCATGCCGCCATCAAAGAACACTATCGGGGTTGGAACGGAGCTACGGCTGACCACAACTATAGTTGGTGGGATGCCACTGGTACCTACACCACTACCGCCAACGATGGTCACGGACACGGCACGCACACCACCGGCACCATGGTCGGCGACGATGGGTCCAACAACCGGATTGGCATGGCCCCCGGAGCTAAAACCATTCACTGTAAGTCGTTGAACGATTCGGGCAGCGGCACCGACAGGACGGCCAGCGAATGTTTTGAGTGGATTTTGGCCCCCTGGGATTTGAACGGCAACAACCCCCGCCCCGATTTGGCTCCTGATGCGGTTAACAATTCCTGGGGGCATAGGGGTGGTAGTCGCACCTATTACATTGATGAAATTGCCGCCTTACGCGCAGCCGGGATTGTGGTTGAAGTTTCGGCGGGAAATGATGGGCCAAATTGTCAAACTTTAGGCTCACCAGGTGACTATGCTCAAGCACTAACCACCGGCTCGGTCAATCACAGCGGAGGCAACTTGCCCGGAACCTTGACCGGCTTTAGCAGCCGGGGCGCATCCAGCCTCTATCCCGACGCGACCATACCCGATGTGATGGCTCCCGGCCAAAGTATTCGTTCTAGCTTGCCTGGCAATACCTATGCCCATTGGAACGGCACCAGCATGGCCGGCCCTCACGTTACCGCTTTGATTGGCTTGTTGTGGTCGGCTAACCCAGACCTGCGCGGCTTTGTTAGCGAAACTGAGCAGATTATTCTGGATACTGCCGTGCCTTTAAGCGGTCAAACCGGCTCAAACTGTGGCGGTGACTACACCACCGGCCCCAATCACGATTGGGGTTACGGCACTATTGATGCCCTGGCCGCTACGCAACAAATACTCCAATTTGGAAGGCCGGGGATGCTGGCCGGCACGGTGACCGATCTGATTTCGTCAAACCCTGTCACCAATGCTACTATCAAGGCCAGTAACCCCGTATGGAGCAAACAAAGCACCAGCGATGCTCAGGGCAACTACAGTATGGGGGTTTTTAGTCAAACCTATACCATTACAAGCACCGCTTATGGGTATCAACCCAAAGTCATCAGCCAGGTTGCAGTGACCTCTGATCTAACCACAATCCTACCCCTTACTAGAAAAGCCGGGAAAGCCCCTGTGCTTTAGACAGGGGATGAAAGGCCAGAATCGTATCTTTATCATAAGCTCAATCCGGCTTTTCTTTAAGAAAAACCCCATTGAGCGTTAAGGAAGCCCCCTAACTTTAGTGGGGGGTTTTTCACCTTCTACGGCGTTGATTACACCGAAATTGCCATTTCTTCCAATGGTGGCATCTATTTTGAAAACAAGAATTTCCCCATTGGCAGTAGGCCAATTCCCGCGGATAATTTGTATGACGTTGATACCTTTATCGCGCCCTTGTGGGATGATCTGGTGATCAGACCCGGCGCGGTCTACTATCGGGATCTGGGATCAATGTTGATTATTGAATATTATCAGGTTGTCCGTTACCCCAGCTATGGCTCCGGCACATGGCAGGTGATTCTCTTTGATAATCACAACATCTTGTTCCAATACAAAGACATTGACCTGGGCAATCTCTATACCATCGGCATCCAGGGGTCGGCCACCACTGGCTTACAATACTCGTATCACACTGCCGTATCTAACGAGTTGGCGGTCTGTTTTACCTATCCCGGCCAAATGGTTTGCGGTTCGGACAGTTTTGTCCCCTGGCTGACGGAAACACCTCTGAGCGGAACCTTAACCCCCTCCACGACGCAGGTGATTAGCGTTACCTTTGATGCCAGTGTGCCTGAAGTGACACAACCGGGGCACTACAGCGCGAGTTTAGCCGTTGGCGATGACTCCCCCTACGTTTTACCGGCCTTGCCGGTGGTGATGACGGTGCAAACCAACCCCAATTGGGGCAAGGTGATCGGAACTGTCACCGGCTTGGGCCATTGCGATGCCCCTGGCGCAGCCCTGGAAGAGGCCACTGTACTGCTAGAAAGCGGCAGCGGACAACGCTGGCGGGTGAACACCGATGACAAGGGGGCTTATTCCCTGTGGCTTGATCAAAGCTACAGCCCACTGATCGCCACCGTTGACTATGACGGCTACATCAGCCAGACAATGGCCAATATTACTGTCACGCAGCAAGTGACAAGCACCCAAAACTTCAACCTGCAGCTGGATGCGCCATGTCTAACTGTAACTTCCGCTGACTTCGACATAACCCTGATTCAGGGCATGAGTGACACCTTACCCCTGACCTTGACCAACACCGGTGCCGGTGACACCAACTTTTGGCTAAATATACATGAGCAACCTGATGACGTGCCACCTGGAAATGGTGTGGATTACACCTTCGCCGATTCGAATGATTTCAATGGCCCAACCTATCATTGGATCGAGATTGCGCCACCTGCCGGGGGCAACGGCACAGAAATCACGGCCTTAAGTGGTTCGGATGATGACTATGACACCTTGATTTTACCCTTCGACTTCCCCTTTTATGGCACAAACTATACCTTAGTAGACGTTTCGACTAATGGCTTGCTCTACTTCTCTGATGATTGGGATGGAGAGGATTACGACTATGATGATCTCCCGACTACTTGGTACGAGACTTTTGTGGCCCCCTTTTGGGAAGATTTGTATATTGTCCCTGAGGCCATCTATTATCAAGACCTGGGGTCGATGTTTGTGATCGAGTATTATAACATTTCATACTGTTGTTCCAGCAGCGGTTCGATCACCTGGCAAGTTATTCTGTTTGCCAATGGTGATATTTTGTTCCAATACAAAGAGTATTTTAGCGGGGGAGGGGCCACCATTGGTATCCAGGGCAATAAAAGCACCGCTTTACAATATAACGATCACCCCTCTACGCTCACCGATGGACTGGCCGTCTGCTTCTCAAGCAACATTTGCCCGTATGTCGATGCGGCCTGGCTATCAACAGAACCGCTTACAGGAACGGTAGCTACCGCCAATACCCAGCCCGTGGATGTTTTATTCGATACCAGCGTAGTGACCCAAAGTGGCGAGTACTCGGCCACCTTGATTGTCATCAGCAACGACCCAGCCAACCCAATCATCAACATTTCGGTCACTATGACCGTTGTCTCATACAACCTGACCCTGCAACCCGCTGCCAATACACAGTCAGGTACACCCGGAAGCACCCTAACCCACACCCTCAGCCTGACCAACAGCGGCGATTTCAGCGACACCTTTGACCTCACCCTCACCGACCACACCTGGCCCACCACCGGTTCCACCATCGTTGGCCCCCTGGCCGCAAATACAGGTGTAAACCTCCAAATAACCGTCACCATTCCAAGCACAGCCACCGGCAGCAGCCAGGATACCGCCACCTTGACCGTCACCTCACAAACAGACCCCACTAAATCAGCCACAGCAACCTTAACCACCGACCTGCTAACCTACACCCTCACTGTCAACACCGCCGGCAACGGTGCGGGTAACGTGACCCTTGACCCCAGCGGCGGCATCTACGATTATGGTGCAGTAGTCACTTTAACTGCCACCTCAAATACCGCTTCAACCTTCGAAGGCTGGTCGGGTGCTGTCATAAGCAACACTCAAACCATCACCCTAACAATGACCAAACATCAATCCATCACCGCCACTTTCAACCTCATCAACGACACTATCCCCCCAACCTTCACCCTTAACGCCCTAATTACACCCACCAATGGAGTATTATTAGCCATCACTCGCCCCGCCTTCGATTGGGAAGATGCCACCGACAACCTAAGTGGTGTGGTCAGCTATACCTTACTAATCACCAGCAGCAACAACAACAATATTGCGCTGCAAGAAATCGCCACCATCACCACTTCCCCCTCCAACTTCACCCCCACCGCTGACTTAGACAACGGAACCTACACCTGGACAGTACGGGCACACGATGCCGCTGGTAACATCAGCAATTACGTCACCCCACCAACAACCTTTACCTTATCAGCCGCCAGTTCGACCTCAATCTACTTACCAATTGTAGTCAAGAACAATTAATGTAAGTCTAGCTTAGATCAACCCCTGAGTTGCCAAAAACTTGGCTATGGGGCAAATGCAAGCAATTTCAGGCCTAAAAGTGTCCAAACCATTGAAATAGTAATAATCACTGGTGAGGGCATAAACCTTGAAGATGATAGACCCATTGTGGCCGCACTGGAACACAAAACCCTGACCGAAGCGATTGCTGATGATGCCGTTGTGGGCTACTTTGGTCCGACAGTCGGCTTTATGGCAAGGGAGACATTTCAATTACGCCAATTTCCCTGATGCAAGTCCAGGATGGCGAGTGGGTTTTTATCGAGGTACTCGAATAGTCTCGATATGCTGATTGACTGACAAAACGCTGACTGTCTGAAATGAGATCAGGATCACAATTGGAGGGCTTCTCTGATATTGGTCGAGCGAGAAATCCCTCCAGAGCCACTTTGCCCCCTGGAGTTTGATTGGGCAACCTTCAACTTGGCTCAACGGATTTGATAGCTCTTTACAAGCAACAGACATACTACCTAGTGCTGCTTCCTATAAGTTTTTGGGGTAATTCTTGCTTCAATCGAGGGGGGTTTGGCTTTTGCTCGCTGGGGTAATTGGGGGGACACTCCCATCACACTCCCATTACACTCCCATTGACCGAGGTCTTGGTTGTTAGAAATTTACCTGGTGCGAGAAACCCATCATAGCTGGCCTGACAAGTTGTCTTGACCCTAAAAACTTTTAAAATGGAGGTCTAGCGGTTGGTGGTAGCCAGGAAAGGATGAGCTTATGGATTACTCAGATATTCCAGCACTAATCCCCCCATTGTTGGGCCCAATCTTCCTTAAGGCTGAACTTATTTAATTGCCATTCCTGAGTTGTGTCAAATTCTGAGATTTAGCCCCGCCAAAGTGTGTCCAATGGCTATAGCCTTGCCGCATAAGTGTCCAGTCGATTCTTGCCTAAAATCCGTCAAGTTACCCTATTTATTGAACACTACCATGATTATTTTTTCGGGAATGTCTAAACCAACGGAGAGGTGTCGGCTTTGAAGTTGATGGAAACTGAGAAATAGCGTATAATTGAGAGAATGTGCGCTAACAGAAGGGTGTCCAGAGTTGGGCTACCCTTTTTTTGTATCTATCGTCCGGACAAAGCAATACGTTTTTTGGGTACTTGTTGGGTTTATACATAATGAAAGGATTTATCACATGACAAAAACAATGCCCCAAGAAAGCTTCTCCAAAGAGCTTTTGAGGCATTGTTTCATTTACCCAAAAACGGGGGAAAGATCGGTTTACAAATTCCACGACATATAGCTCACGGATAAACACGGATAACACGGATAACACGGATAAAAAGAACATAAGGATGTATTCAGGTGAACATATAAGCTAAATTGTAAATCGAACATTTGTGCAACTTGAAACGATGCCGCTTTTGACCATATTGGAAGAGACTTTTGAGACCCATCGTATGTTTGGGCATTCCGCAAAATAGAGAAAAGAAACTATGGAGGTGAATGAATGAGTAAATATATCAAATTGGCCTGGCGCAATATGTGGCGTAATTGGCGGCGTACGCTCATCGCTACGGTTGCCATCGTGCTGAGTATGATCTTGCTCATCTTTATGCAAGCTTTTATGGACGGTACCGACCAGGCAATTTATGGCAACACCATCCGACTTTATGGCGGCCATGTGCTGATTCATGCCCCCGGATTCCGCGATAAAGCGACCAGACTGCCGATACTACCCCTGGAGGATGCCGAGGCCGTCCTTGCTGCTATTAGAACCCAGCCGAATGTCCTGGCCGCATCCAGAAGGATCAACACCAGCGGCCTGATTAGCAACCGTGATGACTCGCAGGCAGTGAGTATCACGGCCATTGAGCCGCAAATCGAAGCACCCGTCAGCCTGGCGGCGGAGAACATCACTGCCGGGCGCTTTTTAACACCGCAGGATGGCGACAATATCCTGATTGGGCAAGTCTTGGCCGATCATTTAAATGTATCCGTCGGCGACCGTGTCTCTCTACTGGGGCGACGCAAAAATGAATCGATGCGCCAACGAACGATGACCATTATTGGCATCTTTAACTTAGGTCTGGGAGATGCCGAAAAAGGTCTGGTCTATATGAACCTACCCCCGGCCCAAACGCTGTACAACTTACGCGACCAGGAAACAGAAGTTGCCGTTATTATGGAAAAAATTGGACAGGAAGAGGCCTTGATTAATGCCATAGCACCGGATTTACCTAACTACGAAGTCGATTCTTTACGCACCCTGCGCCCGGAATTTGCGGAGGCCCTGGCCCTTGATCGCATGTTTGGACTATTGATTGGCGGCATTATGCTGTTAATGGCCGGCATCGGCATTCTCAATTTAATGCTCATGGCGGTTTTTGAACGAACGCGGGAAATGGGTGTCCTGGCGGCCATGGGGATGAAAGGTCGCCATGTGATGGGTCTATTTGTATTGGAGGGGGCCTTCATTGGCCTGGTTGGGGCCGTCTTCGGCTGTGTCGCCGGTTGGCTGTTGGTGATAGCTGTCGGTCAGAATGGTATTGATTTTTCTTCTCTTGTCGAGGATATTGAGGATGCTGGTCAAATTTACGCCTTGATGGGCGATCACCTCTACCCCTACATCTCTG
>PJEL010005573.1_pt1 | contig 10146 bp, 9 predicted proteins | sample 1853271 | NCBI WGS metagenome assembly PJEL01 (sample SAMN08108733, study PRJNA415343) | Invertebrate metagenome, whole genome shotgun sequencing project. | host: Globobulimina | place: Sweden: Gullmar Fjord | collected 2015-08 | reverse complement strand
TTGGACTCACTCAGTATTATGATGAATGGCAGTCCGAGATTGATATTGCCAAAGAGGGCCTCTCCTCCGACAAAGAAATAGACATGGACTTCATGAAGAGCTATTTCAATAAACTCCTTCACGTTTACCCGCTCACAGGAGCTGAAGCCGAGCTTGCTGGAAAGACGCTCATTCACCAAGAAGAAGCACCAATCCCCGATAACGATCTCAGTGTGCTCAACCACGCCAAACTTGATACATCAAACAACGAGGAAGAATCCACTCCCTCCTTATCTGAAATACCATTGTCAGACCAAGAGCTTTTCACCGAACTCACTGATGCCCTCGATTCCACCCTTGACCAGAAAGAAAATTCCACCGTTAAGCAGATGTACAGCGTGATAGAGGAAATAATTTCCTCTTCACCCGCGAAACACCTTCCCCCATCTCAAGCAGCAGCTTATAAAAGCCTCGAAAAAGAGTCCTCCATTACCGATGACAACCAACTGCAAGAGACAGTGGCTCAACCTGAAAAACGTAAGGATAGCAGACGCAAAGAGAATAGACGCGAGGTCGAAAGACGCCTCTCAAAGCGCCGTAAATTCGAACAGAGTGATGCTACACCAATAAAGCGGAGTATACGTGTTGACAGCGAAAAGATTGATTATCTGATTAACCAAGTCGGAGAACTGGTTGTCAACAGGGCCTACTTTTCAAAACTTTTCAATGACATAGGCGTTCTCCAGCAAGAACTGTTACAACACTCGGGTCTGACGAAAAAGGAATTGAAGCCATTGTATGACTTTTCCTTCAGATTGAGTGAGGCCGGGGTGTCTCTTGGCCGAGTATCCAATGACCTTCAAGAAGCCGTTATGAAGGTGCGAATGATGCCGATATCTCAACTCTTTAATCGATATCCTCGTCTGGTTCGCGACCTGGTCCACCAATCTGATAAAATGGTCACTCTGGAAATCAAGGGTGAAGAAACCGAACTGGACAAAATGGTCATCGAGGAAATATCTGACCCTCTCATCCACATCATACGAAATGCTGTTGATCATGGCATTGAAACAGTGGCTGAAAGAACACGACATGGTAAATCTGAAACAGCAACTATTCTCCTCGAAGCCTATCATGAGAGCGATCACATTGCTATTGAGATAAAAGATGATGGCAAAGGAATTGACCCCGAGCATATCAAAACCGTGGCCCTGGCCAAAGAACTCTACACCAAAGAAGAACTTGATCGCATGAGACCTCTGGAGATAATCCAAATCGTCATGTTGCCCGGATTTTCAACCTCTGAAAAAGCCACCGAAACGTCAGGTCGTGGCGTCGGTATGGATGTTGTCCGAAGGAATATTGAGAAACTCAACGGTACCATCGATATCGAATCTACAGTGGGTCAACAAACACTGATACGTATCAAGATTCCTCTGACACTGGCCATCATTCAAGCCCTGATGGTCCGTGTTAACAACGAGACCTTTACCATTCCTCTCACCACAGTTGAAGAGACCTTGCGTGTTCATGTTCATGAAATTTCAGAGATTGAAGGAGTAGAGGTTATCCATCTTCGTAAGGAGACCTTGCCAATTTTCCGCCTATCAAAACTATTTGGCCACAAGAAACCAGCAAACACAGAAAAAGACGATGAGTTTTTTCTGGTCATTGTCAGTACAGGAATGCAGAAGGTCGGTCTGGTTGTCCATGACCTTTTAGGACAAGAGGAAGTAGTTATTAAACCACTGGCAGATTATCTCAGAATGGGGAACGGTTTTTCCGGCGCTACGATTATTGGTGATGGAGTGATATCACTCATTCTAGACATTCCGGCATTGATAAAAATGACCGTACAACAACATGTCGATAAACAAAAAGAAATTGCCAGAGAGCGTAAGAGAAAAACAGAAAGGATAAAAGAGAAACAGCTCAACTAGTGTTTGTTTCTATAACGACCATGATACTTTGTTGAAAGGTTTTCTTTCAATCATCACCTTATGCCTCAATGTCCAAAAATCCAGGCGACTACAGGTCATGAATTTACGAAAGAATCGCCGGAACAGAACCGGATGAGCACAAATATGCTCGTTTTTTTGCACGTTCATAAATTGAAATCTGGAATGGAGCAGTTAAATGGATAAGCAATATAAAGTTATTGTGATTGATGACGCATCTTTCATGCTCAAAGCCATCTCTGAAATACTCGAATCAGACCCGGACATCCAGGTAATAGATACAGCTCAAAACGGACTGGAGGGTCTGAAAAAGATTAAAGAGCTACAACCTGATATCGTCACCCTGGATATCGACATGCCTGTTATGAACGGTATCGAGGCTATACGCCACATAATGATTGAATCGCCGGTACCTATTGTTGTTTTAAGCTCTCTGTTCAGTGACGGAGCAATCACCTTTGAGGCATTACGGCTCGGAGTTGTTGACTTTGTTGCAAAACCGTCTGGCGCTATTTCCCACGACATACATAAAGAAAAACAAAAAATAATTGATCGCGTGAAACTGGCCCACACTGCATGCATGGGAAATATTCGCAGGGTCCGTATCAATACACAAGAGGATAAGGCTTCCAACCTATCTGAAACCAACGGTGATCAGCCACTAGACTATCTAATAGCCATTGGCACCTCAATAAGCGGCCCCAACACCTTTCTTCGCGTCATGTCAGCTCTGTCCCCGAGGCTCCCCGCAGCAGTTGTTGTTGTACTGGAAATCTCCCCCCAAGTCCTTCCCAGCTTTGTTGAAAAATTCAACGAATATGTTCCTTGGAAAATAGATATCGCCCAGGAAGGAGCAATACTTGAACAGGGTTCCTGCTATCTCCATTCCAACCAGACCTCACTTATAATTAATACAAACGAGGACGGCTCATATTGTTTCAATGTTGGAGTAACAGTGGAGGATCCACTTGATAAGTTTTTTTCTGCGGCAGCAGATGCATTCAAACAATATACCGTTGGCGTCCTGCTGACAGGATATGGTGATGACGGTGCCAATGGATTTGCCAAAATTAGAGAAAATTCAGGGGTTACGATAGCCCAATCCCTTGATACATGTGTATATCCAAACTTAACTGACAATGCCATCAAGCGGAACACTGTCGACCAAATTGTGGAAGAAAACAAACTAGCGGAAACTATAGAAAAAATAGTACAGTAGGCAAAGTTTTTTTATCGTTGACAACAAACAACTAAGGATCCAATTAAAGGCTTTACAATGATCATCACCTGTGAACAGTGTAACACCAAATATAGATTCGACGAAACAATCACCGACGCCCCTGCATTTAAAGTTCGATGCACCAAGTGCAAAAGCAGATTCATCGCCTATAAACCATCCCAAGAAACACCTGATATACTCCTTGATGAAATGGTGGATCCTGACCAACTGCGAATCATCGCCGTAACCAATCAAAAGGGAGGCGTAGCCAAAACATCCACCTGTTTAAATCTGGGTGCAGCACTGGCCATGCGAAACAAACGCGTCCTCCTCATTGATTTTGATGTGCAGGCAAATCTGACTATTTTATTAAAATTAAGAAAAACAAAATCTTTTTATGAGGTTATGCTGTCAGGGCAAGACGATCTATCAGAATTCATAATGGAAACGCACTATCCTAATCTCTCAATACTTCCCTCTAGCAGCAGGATGGCCCTTTTGAAAAAGAGTTATTTCGCCCAACACAACTTTGAATACTTATTGCGGGATAAACTGCAATCGATAAAAGATTCTTATGACCACATTATCATCGATACTCCACCATCCATTGAATTTTTCACCTTAAATGCTTTGATGGTTGCCAACCTGACCATTATTCCGACAACCTGTGAGTATTTATCCATCCATGGCATCAATCAGATCAAGGATGTTATTACTGTCATTCAAAAGAAAACACGCAGAGATATTCCATATCATATTCTTGTAACGATGTATGACTCTGCTAAGACCTCTGAAAAGGTCATCTATGCGAAATTAAAAAACAAATACCAAGACAAACTGTTTAATACAACAATCGAGCTTGATGATAAAATGAAGGAATCACATATCGTGAACATGCCGCTCCTTCACTATGACAAAAACTCAACAGCAGGAACACAATACATAGCCCTAGCAAAAGAATTCCTCGGCGAATGATCATCGCTATGGGGATAAAATATCGTCTGTATCTCATAATCATCAAAAATCCAACCATATGAAGTTACCGAAAAACAATTTACTTATCTATTGTCTGTCCTTCTCTTTTGTACATCTGATGTGGGACTTATCTGTAAGATTTGGTGACTTGAGTGCCCATGTTCTACCGAGTCCATTTTTAGTTTATACCAGTCTCCTAGAACTCCTTCTTGACGGATCACTTATCAAGCACACCGTGGCCAGCCTCTTCAGAGTCACTGCCGGCTTCTACCTGGCCATTCTTTTTGGAATTCCATTGGGTATCGTCATCGGTCGCATACGCATTGTCGCCCTTCTCTTAAGACCCTTTGTTAATTTTTTGCGTCCCATATCACCTCTGGCTTGGATACCCCTGGCAATGCTCTGGTTCGGCATTGGAGACAAGCCAGCTGTTTTTCTTATTTTTCTTTCCAGCTTTTTCCCAATCACTATGGCTACAACCATTGCGGTACACTCCATTAACCCCACCTACTTTCATGTGGCCACCAATTTTAATTTCAACAAATACGAACGGATTACTAAAATAGTCATCCCAGCCATTATGCCCTCCGTTATAACAGCGCTGCGCCTTACCGTAACCATCGCCTGGCTGGTTGTTGTGGCTGCTGAAATGATCGCTGTCCAGTCTGGATTGGGATACTTGATTCTCGATGCCCGCAATGGACTGCGAATGGATTACGTGATAGATGGGATGATCGTGATTGGATCCATTGGTTTATTTTTGGACTATTTCATGCGTCGTCTTTCTAAAATAGAATCAGCCCAATGGGCAAAGCGTTGAAACAAATCATGACCAGAAATATTTTTTTTATTTCTGGTTTCCGTAAGGTCAAAAATGCAGGCATTATGCCTGAAGGTGAAAAGTTTGGGTAGTATTCTCATTGAAGATCTAGAAAAAGGGTTCGAGAACCGTCGTCACCAAGAAAGAAGCGCAGATGAACTCCATCCATTCGGTGCAACTATACCGGTTTTGGATGGAATCAATCTTGAAATAGAAGATGGCGAAATGGTTTGCATTCTTGGTCCTTCAGGCTGCGGTAAATCAACATTGCTTCGAATAATAGCTGGTTTTGACCAGCCGAGTGGCGGTTCTTTATCCATCGACGGAAACGCTGTTACCGGACCTAGTCCAGATAATATTTTTGTCTTTCAGCACAGTGGACTCTTGCCATGGATGACAGTTAAGCAAAACGTCGAAATCGGTCTTCGACATATGAAAAATTTCGACGAGAAAGAAGAACAAGTTCGAGAATATATTCAAATGGTCGATCTAGACGGGTTTGAGGATCATTATCCACATCAGCTCTCAGGAGGTATGCAGCGACGGGCCGAGTTAGCAAGGGCTCTGGTTGTCAACCCAAATATTTTATTCATGGACGAACCGTTTGCCGCACTTGATTTTCTCACCCATATGAAGATGAGAGAAGAAGTAGTCAATATGCACGAATACTTCCGAAAGACAAATCTGGTTGTTACTCATGACATCGACGATGCCCTTATCATGGGAGATCGGGTTGTCATCATGAGTGACAGACCCTCCAAGATTAAGTTGAACCGCAAGCTTGACTTCCCCCACCCACGAACGCATGAAAAACAACCCGAATTGAAAGACCTCCGTGACGATATCTTTCTTATGCTTGGAATTGCATATGCGGTCTAAAAAACTAACGAGTCTCTTCTCTAGCAGATGTAGGTTCTACCAGATTGAAAATCTATTTACTCCATAGACCAAAGACTATGCTGACCATTTTCACAAAGAAACGACTTCCTCCGGTCTGGCGCCTCATTATTGGAGCTCTGTTGTGGTTCATTGTCATCTCAATACTCCATTATCAATTGAACGGGGAGCAAGAAAAAAGGACCGTTGTGTCCATGGGATACATGCCGGTGATTTCCAACCTTGCAGCACCCCTTCTTGACCACGTAAGCAAGAATTCCGGAGAAATCTACTTCAAGGCCCTTAAGTTTGCCTCCTTTGCCGAGATGGCAGAGGCTCTTCGCAATGATGAAATACAGGTCGCCTTTATCATCGCACCCCTTGCCATCGTACTCAGACAACAGGGTGTAGATGTTAAAATTGTTTATATCGGTAATCGACATGAAAGTTCACTGGTGACCAGAAAGGAACTGAATATTAATACGTTGGCTGATCTTCGCGGCAAAACGATCGCAGTTCCCATGCGTTATTCGGGTCATAATCTCAGCCTCCTTAAGCTCTTAGAGGAAAACAACCTCCGCGACCAGATAAATATTGTTGAGATGAATCCACCAGACATGGCGTCAGCCCTTATTTCAGGTTCGTTAGATGGATATTATGTGGGAGAACCATTTGCCTCTCAAAGTCTGAAAAACGAAGCAGCAACCCTTCTCTATCATGTAGAGGATGTATGGGATTCTTTTATCTGTAATATTATGCTGGTCAAACAGCCACTGATTGATAACGAACCGGTAATTGTTAAAATGCTGGTTGAAGGTGCAGCTCGTTCAGGCCTGTGGGCAGAACAACATCCACAACAAGCTGCGGACATCGCCTCATCCTATTGGAAACAACCCTTTGAACTAGTTGAATATGCTATGACTACACCAAAAGGACGCATTGTCTATGACCGCTATACTCCTAAACAAAAAGAAATGCAGGAAATTGCCGATCTTATGGTCCAATTTAATCTGTCGGGCAATAACAACATACCAGGAATTGTGGACGATCAATTTTCCAAATCAACAAATATAAACAATATTAATGGATTAAAGAGCATCCTTTCTCGTCAGGCACCAATGTCTCAACCAAAACTGATAAAAGGACCAAAATGAATCAAGATTCCTCAAAACAAGAAAAACGCCAATTCGTGAGAGTACCCAAAGATTCACTTGTAACGGTTAGCCGGTTAACGTACCCACTTTCTAAAACAATGGATGAAGCCAAGACTATAATTTATCTAAAAATGGTATCTGTTTTTCAACGATAACGGAGTATGAGATCAATACCTTTCTGAATCTGAAAATCGACCTACAAGGTTGGCAAAATTATCTGAAAAATGTTTTCTCTATTGTCGATGTAACTTCTTTAACAAAGCCACTCACCGCAATTGGTATGGTCATTTGGGTTAAGACCATCGATAAGACTGATATAAAAACAATGTACGAGGTGGGTGTCCGCTTCCAGGATGTCTATGAGGACGATTCCCTGGCATTTTATAAATACCTGGACAATTTAACAAACAAGGCATGAGGTTATGACTTTTCTCCCCCAAAGCGGACTTCAACGGCAATTAATCTTTTATATCGTTTTTTTGACCATCGTCTTTTTAACCATGACGTTGGAAATGACCCTTTTTCTTAAAGGCGATAGAGTGCAAGGAGAATTTTTGAAAGTTGCAAACTTTGACCTTGCCCATGAAACAGTCAACCTTATTCTCCTGAAAGTTGGCGTCATGCTGTTCAATCTCCTGATATCCATCGGCCTTGTCATGCTGCTCTTTAGCAAGCGAATAATCACACCTATAGACCGTATAATAAAGGGAACCCGGGCAATAAGTAATGGTGACTTATCCGCCACCATGCCCGAACAGACAAGGGATGAACTCGGTGAGCTATCACTACGTATCAATGAACTTGCAGCTAATTATCAAGAACTTATCCTCCTTTCCAGGAGTATGATAGGCCAAGCAAAAATGAGCTTGAAAGAAAAAGTCTCTGCAGGCCAAATTGATGATACAGTGAAGATGCTCGATGAGCTCGACAATACACTGAGAGAATTTGGAAGGAGCTTCTACCGATCATGATCCCTGCAGAGTACTGGTTGTTATTACCGGCAGGGGTATTCATCGCCACGATAGCCATGTTCACGGGGCTTGGTGGCGGAATCCTGTGGATGCCACTCTTTTTGACAGTCCTGAAAGTCCCAGCCAGGGAAGCTGTACTCTGCACACTGATTATCCAGTTTTTTGGTCAGTCAAGTGCATCATTCAGAAACCATAGACAGAAATTAATTGACTGGCAACTGGTTTGGATGATGGCGCTAACAGGCATACCTACCGTTGTGCTGGGCGCACTCTTTTTCAACCTCCTCCAACCTCTGTTTATCAAATTTTTTCTCGGTCTGGCTATTTATATCATCGCCTATGTTTTTCTTCGTGGTGATGATTTCTTCGAAAAAGGTGGTGAAAAGGCCGATATGAAGGCTGCCCGTCAGGGACAACCTATCTCAGCACTCGGTGGAATACTGACAGGCCTTCTCGGGATTGGTGTAGGAGACTGGCTGGTCCCTTTTTTTAATAATCGCTGTAAGTTAACTATGGTCCACTCGGTTGCCAGCAGTATCGCTCTAATGATGGTTCTTTCAGGGGTTGCCTTGACAGTACATTTCTATTTACAAACCACCGTTCATTATAACATTGTTATACCCTCTATTATTGGAGTAATGATAGGCGCTCAACTCGGCTCTCAATTATTACAGAGGATTCCGGAAATACATTTTAAAGAAATCTTTGTCCTTATGTTGCTTTTTCTTGCGACTCATATAACATTCAATGCCTTATGATCTTGAGACAAGAGATTTTTTACTTAAAGTTGCAAGAGAGTGCTCATTGATGATACAATGTGAGGTGGCTTATGTATTGGCAAAAAAACCATATATGTTTTTATAAAATGATTTGCATTCAACCTAAACGACTCTCTTTTTAGGATGATCAACTCGAGAAAAAGAAGGCCATTTGATAAAAGAACCCAGCCATACTGCAAGCAGCAAATGGCTGTACATCTCTAAACAGAAACAATGACCGCGCAGGAACAAAAAGAATTAGAGCATGATGACTTGCTGATCCAAGGGATAAACCTGTGCATTATTTTATCCTTTAATCGTGCACGAAAAGCTCTCAGACTTACACTGAAATTGGACCCAAATGACGCCCTGGCTTGGTTGTGGATATCTCGCACCTTTGACAAAATCAAAAACATCCAGCTTGCGCTCGCTCAGGCATATAAACTCAATCCCAAACATCCGGAAATAAAAAAAGAATTAGAAAAAGTAAACTCTGCCCCCAGCTCTCCAGACGAGCAGGTCAAGCGATGCCCTTTCTGTTTCGCACCAATGGATAAGACAAAGTCACAGTGCTATTTCTGCCATTCTTATGGTATCATCAACTCTTCAACACTGTCCGAAATGTGTGGTGTTGGCGATAGACATCAGCTCTTTAGAGCAGTGGGTCGGTTTTATAGCCTCAAGGAACATAAACAGCACGGTACCATTCTGTTCTATTCCGGCCTTGCCACATTGAACATGGGTGACCAGACAAAGGCTCTTGAATACTTCCAACAATTACAACTCAAATTAAGGGCTGATAGCAGCTTTCGAGAAGGAGTAGAACTAGCAATCGACTCTATCGAATCAGGTCGATTATCGACGAAAAACATGCCTGAGAGTAAACATACTCCAGACGAAGATACGACAGCAAACAAGACCGGCAAAAAAATGGTTCTCGTGGTTGAAGACAGTCGTATGATTAGAAAGGCCATTGTTAAAACACTTGAGGAACACGGATTGGCCGTCACTCAAGCAGTAGATGGCGTTGAAGCATTAGAAAATCTTTATGAAATAAGACCAGATCTGGTCTTACTCGACATTGTTCTTCCTCGACTTGACGGCTACTATGTATTATCTGTCATTAAGGAAAAACAGAAATATAAAAATATTCCTGTTATCATCTTAACGAGCAGGGATTCAGTAACTGACAAGATTAAAGGTCACTTCTCAAAGGCTGACGCTTACCTGACGAAACCCTTCGAGCCACAGCAACTTATTGATCATGTCAATAAACATATACGTCAGTAACTAAACAACAAACCTTTCACGAAACGCCACAACATCTATCGTTTTTCCTTCCAGGCAAACACATTTTATGTTTTGTACAATACTGTTCAGCTTCCTCGAGTAAAGAAGAGACAAAATTGACATATCCTCAAAACAAGAAAGGGGCT
>PJEL010005572.1_pt1 | contig 10150 bp, 2 predicted proteins | sample 1853271 | NCBI WGS metagenome assembly PJEL01 (sample SAMN08108733, study PRJNA415343) | Invertebrate metagenome, whole genome shotgun sequencing project. | host: Globobulimina | place: Sweden: Gullmar Fjord | collected 2015-08 | reverse complement strand
ATTGTGCGTGTACAATTAGCCACCCCCCGATTCAGACCGGCGCGGAGGATTCCGCCTTCGCGACGCTCGATGTGATCCTCGTCCCTGAGCGCATGAAGGAGCGCGGCGATGATCTCCTGCTAGCACTGAATCCGCACGACAGCTTGCAACTGCCCGATCCGGATCACCTGCCCGTGCAGACGCGTCCCAAGAAAAAGTTGAAAGTTTCCTTTGCGGACCCGCTTATGACGGCCGCCGAAGCCCAACATCAGCATGGCCAGCAAGAGGCGCCATCTGGTGAACCGAGTACCGCGTTACCGAGTCCCCTCAAGAAGAACTCCGGCGACGACGAGCACAACCCACTTGCCAAGTTCGTCCTCGATGACGACGGCAGGAAGGCACTAGACGGCAGCACGGTCCCTACTCGTGACCATATTGTCGAAGTGCAGAACAGCGACCCAGTCCTGGTGGAATGTCGTAAGTTATGTGAGATGCGCGAAGATATCAAGCGCCTAGAGGAATTGCAAGACCCCCACATCACGGCAACCACCAACACAGCACTCGCAAACATGCAGTGCAAATTCAACAAGCAACTGAAAGTTATTCCGACGAAGACCATGCAAGGCTTCGCCACCCACATGTTCATCAACGACGACGACGTGATGGTCATCGCCACAGCAAACGGCGACTATGCCGTGCCGGTGGTCAACCGTGACCTCGGCGCGAAGCTCATCACAATCGCACACGACGCACTCACGGCAGTCCACATCGGAGATCGCAAGCTGCTTCACTGGTTGCGTCAGCGCTTCTGGTGGCATGGCATGGCCGCGGCATGTACCGCCCATACTAAGACTTGCAAGATCTGTCAGAGGATGAAGTTCACGTGCAGCCCGGGGTACGGCTTCATGCAGTTGAGACTGTATGACGGCCCTGGCAAATCTTTGAGCATTGATATCGTGGTCCTGCACCACGCGACATCCAAAGGCACCAAGAACTTATTCACCATCATCGACAACTTCTCCCACTACGCTGACGCGCACCCGCTGCAACAAGCTCCTGCTAGCGAGTGTGCCAAAGCACTGCTGCGTTGGGTTTACATCTACGGCGTGCCGCAAGAAGTGCGGTCCGATCGCGGATTGAACCTCAACCTCAGCGAACTGTTCAAAGAGCTGTACAAACTTCTGGGCGTCGTGTCGATCCTTGGGCAGCCATACGCGCCGCAGTCGAATTCGGTTGAACGTTTTCACCGTTGGCTCGGCGCCGCCCTTCGGATTTTGTTCTACGACAGTGACCTAGATGTGGATGACAGCCTCGGCGCCATCCTCATGATTTGGCGCTCGACTGTCTGCCGCGTTACAGGCTTCACCCCCGCTCTCCTCCACCTCGGACGTGAGATACGATTCCCTACTGACGCGTACAGCGCAACCAACATTGCTGTGTCGCCGGACGAATACGTACAACACATCCAAGCGCAGATGCAGGCAGTGTGGCAGGCGGCACGCACAGCACAACAGATCGCGCAAGATGAGTCTGCCCATTACTACAATCTCAAACACGGTGTCGTCCGTGACATTGCTCAAGGAAGCAAAGTGTTCAAGTGGAAGTTGCCACGTTACCAAGGAGAAGTGTCTACGCACCTCCTGCCACGATGCACGGGTCCATATCAGGTCCTCAAAGTGACCGGTCGCGGTGTCAAACTTAAGCACTGCGCCAATGGTTCCACGACTACTGCATCACTCCGTCACATCAAGCCTGCCTATCTTCGCGCTGGTGACGATCAGCTAGACGACGGCGGCTCGACTGTGTTCACGGAAGGCAAGATCGTTATTGTTCGCTTGGCCGCGGCGAAGAATGCGGTCCGCAAATGGCAGGTCTGCAAGTTAACCCACACTACCCTCGATGAAGACGCTTGGGTGGTGCAGTGGTACAATTCGCATGACGATGGCCCCATGCTATCCAAAAAATACTTCCCTGCCTGGGAGAAACCCGACGGTACCGAGATCTTCTCCGCCGAGCGCACCGACCCCAGTTGGATGCCCTTGATGTGGACAGTGCACAGGCGTCGGTTCCTCACCGGCCCGTTCGCGCTGCAGAAAGCGAAGATTCCCGCGGCCGTCAGGACCCGAATCAGAGCCAAATTTGGCGACAGAGACGAGCAAGCAGCTGTGAAGCGCCAGTGAGCTGCGACACGCCTCTCCTCTCTGATGTTCTTCTGCTGGTGGCTGTCTACGTCTCACAGCCCAGACCCAGCTGTATGTATATCACGACACCAAGACTGATGCATACTCAAATTTCAAGATGTGATGGCAAAATGCCATCTGCCCATGCCAACCGCTCAAGACAGCACCCCAATTTTTTTTATTTTTTTCATGTGATGGTCATCTAAAGTCGGGGGACTGAGGGCCAGAGCCCCTCTAACGAGTTCCCGATGACATCACCAAGCTCCCAGTGTAGCCAATAGCCTACTCCCTAGTATATAGCCCAGCGCAACCAAACGACGCCGGCAGCGCATCCAGAGCTGCCCAAGTGGGGGGGAGATTAGTATAGGCCCAGGGGCATTAATTATATTTACCCCCATAAGGGGGGACGTCAATCGAGCTACGTCAGCGCTTGGCGCTGACGATTAGTTCCGAGTGCGTCCCTCACAATCCAATCTATCGTACTGACCTAGAGTCGTACGTATAAGGCACACGCTTCTACCTCAACCATGCTCACTGGTCACCTGGCCAGAGCTCTGAGTGGAGAAGATGGATCCTTTATTGGGGGCCGCTCAAATACCAAAAGCGCCATTCGCGACAAGAGTCTCCTTTTGGAGATTGCTTTGTTTGCTAAGGTTGCGAAACCGTACATCGCTTCCGCCGTCGGATCCGGTTCAAATCCGCGCGATCAATCCACCGTCAAAATCCAATGTGAAGGATTTGCTGAAGACTCTGCAGAGTTTGACGCAAATACTGCCATTCAGGAGACTGGTGCCGATGATAATGTCGCCAGCGGTATTTCCGATGCAGCAAATCCGACCAATACTGCCAATGATTCTGCAGAAAATAATCCTACGCCAGTTCGACAATCTGGACAGGATGACGCCGCGCTCGCATCACGTGATGGCCGCGATTTGTCCTGCAATTATTTTGGCATCAATTGCTTCGAAGGACTTGATCACCAAGACAAGACTCGCGTGTTATGCGGGAATTGCTGGGCCGATCACGACGAAATTCATCCTGCCATCAAAGGCATCATGGAGCGCGCGGAATCTGCGAGCGAAGACAACCTTTCGACCGCTACTCTCAATGAGGTCCGGGCTGAATTGATCGTCATCCTCAAAGCTTTGGGATCTCCAACCAATAGCTCGAGTGTCGAAAAGTATTTTCGTCGTGGACCTAAACCCCGGGGTGACAGTCTCGCAGCCGATTCTCTCAAAGAGAAATTTGGAGAGTTGAAGATGCCGATGGACAAAAATACCCTGCGCGAGTTTTGCGATCATGTTTTGTTGGAGAATGCTTTGCAGACTCACACTACTGATCCGCGCTACAATTGCGCTGACACGTCGCTGATCCAAGCCGTGCTTCAGCAGTGCGCGACCAAGTCTTTTGCCAAAGAGATCCAATGCTTCCAGAGGTGGTACGCTCATGAGATCGGAGATGTGTCCACTCTTGTGGGATTGCGCACTCTGTTCGAATTGATGATGATGGCCTCGTCCAAGGAAACGCTTGAGGATCTCGAAAGCGCGTACTTAGAGTACCTCACGTGCTCACAGGGATCCAAATCCTGTCGTGATTACCTCACCGAGCACGAGGAGAATCGCTCAGAGCTTGACGTCGCTGGTGGCATCCCGCCCACCTCCCAGCTCGACGTCTACCTCTTCTTCCTGAAGATGGACCCCACTGTTCGCTCCCTCATCCGCCACACCTACAAGCTGCAGTACCCCGGCGCCAAGATCACGTGGACCAATCTGCAACACGTTGTCGAAGTGCACCGCGACCTGTGCCGCGAGCCCAACAAGGGCGCCAAGGACAAGCTCAATGCTGTCGGCGACCACGGTAGCGGCCGCGGCGGTGGCGGCGGCGGCGGTGGCAGCGGTGGCCGCGATCGTGGTCGCGACAAGAAGGACCGCGATCGCAAGAAGAACACCAAGCCCCCGTGCTGGAAGTGCGGCAGTGAGACGTCTCAGGGCGAACACTTCGCGCACGATTGCCGCGCGTTTGACGGCCGCGTCTCGCAGACTTCGACCGACAAGTACACGGCGGTGGGAGTGAAGCTCAAGTCGACCACCGAGGCGCGCGAGCTCTCCGCCCCGTACTACTATCAGCGCATGAAGGGCAAGCAGTACTTCGACGGCAAAGCATACCCGCGGTCGAGGGCTGCCAGGAACGTGCGCAAGGTCGACGAGTGGCACGACGGCGGCTGCGATCCAGACACGCATCCGTTCAAGCGCGGCAAGCGCAGCGGCGACCGCATCAACGCAGTGGCGACCCCGCGCAAGAAGGCGAAGAAGGAGATTGACCTCGACGCTGTCTTTGGTCTCAGCACCATCGTCGACGCTATGGTTCCCGTCTCTGTCACTCACGAGTGGTACGGTTCCTTCTCCCCCGCTGGCCTTCTCAACATGTTCGACGAGCTACCATTCTCGTGTGTCGACGCGCGCGCTGATTGTGACGTTGGCATGGCGCGGTCTGACGCCGATACGGACTGGTACGACTCGTTCGCGCCCTCTGACCTCAACAACGCGTTCGTGGAGTTACCGCTCGAGGAGGACCCGTTCGACGTCCTTGATCCATCCGAGCTTCTCGCCGCCTTCGGCGCGCTACCATTCGCTCCGACCGATCTCGAGACGCCAGCGGAAGATCACGTCGAGTCGCTGGTCCCTCGAGAGGCAACCCGCGACGCAGCTGCTCGCTACAACTTCGCGCGCGACGCCGCGTGCATCACGTGCCCCTTCTTCGAATCGTTTTTGAGCCTAGCCCAAGACGGCAATGTTGGGGCGACAGACCTCACACAAGAGGAGCTCGCCGAGATGAACAACGTCGCGAAGACTGGCCCGCACGTCGGCACCAGCGGCGCGTCGACGCGCTCGGTGCGCGCGCTGTTCAAGCTCGACAAGCCAGCTCCTGACGGCAGGCAATATGTCGGATCAGACCTCTCGGTCGACACCGCAGCTGGCCTCAACTACGCCTCGCTTCCCCTCGCTTCACGCATCATGCAAGCGTGCAAGGGCATCCTCGTCGACAGGGGCGTGTACAAGAAGCCGCCCACGACTGTCGTCGCGAACGCGCAGTCGATGGAGCGTGTCGGGTGGTTCACCGCGCGCATCGCCATCGATGACTCCAGTGGTGTGCGTCGCAACGTCGAGCTTCGCTTCGAGGTTCTCAAGACTTGCATCCTCCAGTTGATCTGGGGCATGAAGTCCATCTCCGCAGTGCGAGGCTTCCTCGACTGCCATGATCAAGCTACGTCCGCAACGATGGAAGCAGAGTACTTCCGCGTGCGAGAGTTCCCCGGTCGCTTTGCCTTCCCTGTCAGGCGTCAGATCAACCATAACGAGACGTGCAACGCCATGCTCAGCGACACGCATTGGGACGACGGCATCGACGACATGCTCAACATGCTCAACGCATCGCAGGCGTTCGACAAGTCGTGCGCTGTCGCGATTCCCATCGACATCGGCGCGCCGCCAACGCACCTCGAGTCACGCACTACCGCCCCAACGACAGCGCCCCCCCCAGTCGCCTCTTCCGATGCTGGTGGCACTCTGCTCGCGCAGATGTCGCCTGACATCGTTAGTTTGTTGGCACTGGAGGATAACGATGCGCTTGCGGTGGTGGATGGCGAGCTCGTGTGCGCAATGGGCGATGGCAACGTGGCGACTTTAGTGGAGGACGTGGACTTCGACAACATTGCCGGCATCATGCCGCTGACACCGTGGTCGGATTTGGCGGACTTGCTTTCCACTGCAGACGACCATCCTCCTTCAGCACCGAAGAAAGACACCGGGGCTGCAGTCGTTCCCCCGCGCAAGCTCAGCACGGTGTGGACACAGCAGGACCTCGACGACGCGCTCAAGTTTGCCAGCGATAACAAGGGCCTCCTCCCTCCGACGGTGGAGCTCGAGAGCGAGTTCCACGTCGAATTTCTCTTTGCTCACTTCGCGCGCGACGCGCCGAGTAAGCGACGCACAACGGCGCTCAAGGAGGAGTGGAAGACTGTCATACGCGCGAACCTTGATGTGTTGTCAGATCGCATTGGAAAAATGGCCTGCGGTCCCTACGAGTTCACACTCGTCGAGGGAGCGCGTCCTGTACGTACGCGTCCCTACCCGCTCTCACCAGTCAAGAAGGATGCGCTCACCAAGATGGTCGACGTGCTTCTCGCCAACGACATCATCGAGCCGTCTACGACCTCTGAGTGGAATAGCCCGCTGCTTTTGATCTCGAAGGGCAACGGGCGCTGGCGCCTGTGCATCGACTACCGTCGTGTGAACGAGCTCATCCCCAACGCACCGGTGTCGTACCCTCGACCGGAGGACGTGATGGAGACAATCACTGACGCAGTGTTCATGCTGCTGATGGACGGACGGGACTTCTATTTCCAACGTGAACTCGCCGAGCACCTCCGTCCGGTCACCACGTTCACGACACACGTCATGGCGTATCAGTTCAAGCGCATGCCTCAGGGGCTGCGTCCCAGCTCCGCCGCGGCCATCAACCCCGTCACTACGCTGCTTCGGGAGTCCCTGCATGTGTGGGCTCTGATGCACTGCGACGACATCTTGTCGTGGGCCGCGACCGAGCGCCGCTCGATCGACCAGTTTGCCTGGGTGCTCTCGCGCTTCCGCGAATTTGGTATGACCCTCGGGTGGTTCAAGATCTGGATCCTGCTTGAGAAGGCGACGTATGTGAGCCACACGATTGAGAATGGCCACGTGTATCCGTCTCCCAGCATGGTGAAAGCAATCGATAACGTCAAGCCTCCAAACACTGTCAAGTTGGTTCAGACCTTCATCGGCATGTGCGGCTACTTCGCGATGTACATGCCCATGATGGCTACACACCGCGCCATCCTGACTGAATTGACGAAAGAAGACGTCGAGTTCGTCTGGACCCAGCGACATCAAACCGCGTTCCAGCACATGAAGGACCTCCTGAAGTCCGCGTGCGTCGCGTTAGTCGACTGGACGCTTCCCTTCTATCTCATCACCGATGCGTCGGGCACAGCCCTGGGTGGCTGCCTGATGCAGAAGGCCGACGATGGCAAGTTCATGCCATTGCGCTTTATGTCTCGCTCGTTGGACAAGTATGAACGTGCACAGGAGAACCGCGAGCGAGAGATGCGTGCGGGCTTGTTCTGCATGGTCAAGTCCCACTCCATGCTTGCACACAACACGTTCACCTGGTGCACCGATCACGCCAACATCAAGTGGATCATGCGCACCAAGGCCGAGAACCAGCGCATTGCGCGCCTCGCGTTGTGGCTGTCTCAATACACCTACAACCTCCAGCACTTTGCTGGTACCCACGTGCTCATGCAGATCGCTGACGCGCTGAGCCGTCTCGAAATGCAACACGACGACACTGATCGCGAAATATTTGCTCCGTTCGAAGACACTTTGGTTCAGCACCAGTTGATGGCTGCCATACGCGAGGAGATCATGCGCACCCCGGCCACCTACTCGATGACGACGGATACTGTCGCGCGCGTGGACCGATCCACTGCCGAAGTCGTGCCCACTCATCTGGCCGCCGTGTTTGACGAGCTGCACCGTGCGAAGGACACCAACTACGGCAACTTGCTTCTGCATGCAGTCGACATCTGGTCCGGCCTCGGTGAGGTCACCGCTGCCTTGCGCGCGTCCGGATTTTCCGTGTGCGCTGCAGTCGAATCCGAACCTATGTGCCGCGCGTCCGTGTTGGAGCAAGGGCATGACAGTCTGCTGTTGTACTCCGATCTGGAGCTGTTGACTGACGCTCTGTCCTCGGGCGCCGTCGAGCTACCATACGTGTCTGTCGTGGTCGCGAGAATCATGACGGACCCCGCTCTGGTTACCGTGCGCGTCAAGAACTCCGAGTCCTTCAAGTCTGCGCGATCGCCCGTGGCACAAGTGCTGCGGTTCGTGCAGGCGCTCAACGCTGCGCAGGGCGCTTCGCCTGTCTCCACCATCGTCATGCTCTACGGAGAGCAACGCAAATTTCGAATGATCTACCACAATGCCGACATGGTCGACGCTATGGGTTACTCGCTCCGTACGGTCTCACTCCAGTCGACTCGCTACGGCGACACGGTCAGCACCGTGCTCAACGCGTCCGTCATGCTCCAGCACCCAAATCACTTCGACATGCCCGCCCCCATCGACGGCTTTGATCCCGTCTCCAGTGTGATGAGATCGGACCTACCCGTCACCAAGGTGCGGCACATGTTCAAGCCCGCCATAGTGGCATACAAGAACGAAGATTCGCTCTACTTTCAGCCAACGCTGAGAGTCATTGACGCCGAGGGAGGCGCCCAATACCACGGCATCAACTACTTCTCCACGCAGGGTCCGATACCCCGCGTTGGCGACGACCTCCCCTTTGTCATCGATGACCGCGGCAAGGACGCTCACGAGTGGTCCGGTCGCCGATTGACGGTCTACGAAGTCGTGTGTGCCCATGGTCTGCTACCCACCACCGCCGACTTCCTCGCCAAGATGCAAATGCCTTCAGCAGTCCGCATCCTACACCACACCCTACCCGCCCACGTACTGCTGCGCCTTCTCGAGTCGATCAGGCCTGTCTGTAAGGCTGACTCGAAAGTTGGGGGTGCCCAAGGCAGTGGCGCACGGGCTCAATTTAGCGATTGTGCGTCTACGATTATCCACCGCCCGATTGAGACCGGCGCGGAGGATTCCGCCTTCGCGACGCTTGATGTGATCCTCGCCCCTATGCGCAAGAAGGAGCGCGGCGATGATCTCCTGCTGGCAATGAATCCGCACCACAGCCTGCAACTGCCAGATCCGGATCACTTGCACATGCAGACGCGTCCCAAGAAACAAAATAAAAGCTTCCTTTGCGGACCCGCCTGTGACGGCCGCCGAAGCCCAACATCAGCATGGCCAGCAAGGGGCGCCATCTGATGAATCGAGTACCGCGTTGCCGAGTCCCATCAAGAAGAACTCCGGCGACGACGAGCACAACCCACTTGCCAAGATGGCAGGAAGGCACTAGACGGCAGCTCGGTCCCTACTCGTGACCACATTGCCGAAGTGCAGAAAAGCGACCCGTACTGTTGGAATGTCATAAGTGATGTGAGTTGCGCGTAGACATCAAGCGCCGAGAGGAATTGCACACCCCCACATCACGACACACACAGACGCTGCACTTGCACAATTGCAGTGCAAGTTCAACAAGCAACTGAAGTTGCCAATTTACCAAAAAGAGGTGTTCACACACCCCCAGCCACGATGCACGGGGCCATGCCAGATCCTTAAGGTCACCGGCCGCAATGTCAAATTCAAACACTGCGCCAACAGTCCCACGAATACTGCATCACTCCGTCACATCAAGTCTGCCTATCTCCGCGCTGGTGACGATCAGCTCGAAGACGGCGGCGCGACTGTGTTCACGGAGGGCAAGATTGTTATTGTTCGCTTGGACGCGGCGAAGAAAGCAGTCAGAAAATGGCAGGTCTGCAAGTTAACCCACACTACCCTCGATGAAGACGCTTGGGTGGTGAAGTGGTACAATTCGCATGACGATGGCCTCATGCTATCAAAGATATACTTCCCTGCCTGGGAGAAACCCGACGGCACCAAGATCTTCTCCGCCGAGCGCACCGACCCCAGTTGGGTTTGCGCTGTTAAGGACGAAGGCCGTCAGGACCCGAAATCAGAGCCACATATGGCGACAGAGACGAGCAAGCGTTGTGAAGCGCCAGTGAGCTGCAACACACCTCTCCTCTCTGATGTTCTTCTGCTGGTGGCTGAATACGTCTCACAGCCCAGACCCAGCTGTATGTACATCACGACACCAAGACTGATGCATACACCAAATTTCAAGATGAGATGGCAAAATGCCGTCTGCCCATGCCGCCCTTCAAGACAGCCCCCCAATTTTTTTTTTTTCATATGATGGTCATCTAAAGTCGGGGGACTGAGGGCCAGAGCCCCTCTTATGAGTTCCCGATGACTTCACCAAGCTCCCAG
>PJEL010005571.1_pt1 | contig 10151 bp, 6 predicted proteins | sample 1853271 | NCBI WGS metagenome assembly PJEL01 (sample SAMN08108733, study PRJNA415343) | Invertebrate metagenome, whole genome shotgun sequencing project. | host: Globobulimina | place: Sweden: Gullmar Fjord | collected 2015-08 | reverse complement strand
ATAAGACTTATCATTTCCGCTTTCTTATCCCCAGACGATTCCGTCACCTGTATCCATATAGTGAGATAAAGCGTTCACTTCGTACTGATTCTTATAGCATTGCGATTTCTCGCTTAGCTAATCACTTCCCTTTAATACATCAAATTAATCAACATATAGCCCCGTGCAAGCATGTAGAGCAGTTGATTAAAAGCTTGAGCCAGAGTGACCTCAACTCAGTTATAGCGCCTTATAGCACTGTACAGGAGCCAACAGTATCACCTCAAAACACTCAGTTAATGCCACCAGCAACAGAGGTCAAAGCTTACCTACTTGAGGATGCTTGGGCTGATTTTGTGGCGTGGAAGTCTTGGGGTGGGAAGGTTGAGAAGGGGGCTATGAGATACTTTGAATTTATAAAGTGCTGCTTGGGAAATATCGCTGTAAACAAAGTGACCAAGCAAAATATCAAATCATTGTTAAAACGCTATGCATTAACACCAAGAAGAAACATAAAGCCCTATCACCTGTTAACGCCAAAGGAGTTGCTTCAGCTAGAAGCGGTTAACCCTAAGCACCTAGTTTCATCGAAGACGGTCAAGGAGCTGTTTAAGTTGTGTCAGAGCTTTTTTAGTCGCTATCTAACGAAAGAGGTTGATGTTCTCAGAGAGTCACCTACAAGTAATATTAAGTTTGAATCTTGCTCTACTCGGTTTGCTGTTTTCTCTGATAATGAAGTCAGAGCCGTAGAATCATTTGCAAATGAGTACGAGGGCTGGAGAAAGTGGGTTTTACTTATTGCCATATATTCAGGTGCTAGGCGAAGTGAAATAACAAACTTAAGAGTTTCAGATATCCGCTTTGATAAAGAGTCTAAAAGGCATTATTTATGGATTGCAGAGGGTAAGACTAAGGCTGCAACTAGAAGGGTTCCTATCCATCAAAAGTTACTTGATGCAGGGTTTCTCTCTTATGTTTCTCTGTGTGGTGATAGCCTTTTCCCTGAGTTAACGAGAAGGTCTAATGCGCTAACTGCTCACTTGCATAAATCAATGCAGAGTTCGTTAATAACTACTGTGAATGACTTAGGTGAACGTAAGGTGTTTCATAGCTTTCGACATACGTTTATCACTAAGTCGAGGGCTGGGGGTGTTGAGCTTGGATTAATTCAAGAGGTTGTAGGGCACGAGAAAACAGAGTCTGGAATCACTAAAAGGTACACGCATAGCTACCCGTTAAGGTCGTTACTGGCTGTTATTGATGGTATTGATTTTAGATACGTACATGAGGATTCGGGTTGTTAGGTGTACATACAGCCTAGTTTCACCGTTATAAATTCATAAGTGTATACATGGTGTTTTCAATTCATGGTTTTAGGGTGTGTGCCTAATAGGCTTAAACACATTTTGGAAAAGGGGGAATAGCCTATTTTAGAGTTTGGATCCCAAGCTTAAGGTTTGGTACTTAATGGGGTATCCATATGTCAGTTAAGGGGCGGTTTGGTAGAGCTATCTTCACTTTCTTCGCTTGGGCATTGCTGAGACTTAAGCTTAGTTACTATCTGTGCACCAGAAGGGATTTGTGTTACGAATGAACCTTTTTCAGAGTAGAAGCCAACATAATCACCTTGATGAGCAACGAGTATGCCTTCGTAAATCACCTGTCCATCCTTGGATGTAAGGGTTCTGCAGGAGCTCCATTTACTCTTTTCATTCTTCGGGCAACAATTATTTAGGCTATTGTAAGCAATTGCAGCTTCTGTGTTGGAATGGGTTTTGTCATAGGCTGCGCCGGGGATATGAAACCAGAGTATTGAAAATAGAGCGAGTAAAAGAACGGCACTTATCAATAGATAGAAAGAAAGTATAGCTATTGCGATGACGGCTGTTAATGCATGGTTGTTCCAATGATACTTTATTGCCAAGTCGCTAAAATAGTTGAGAACTTTATTACTTCTATCAGTAAGTTTGGATTTAAGCCATTGCTTGAAAGGTACTTTTTTCAACCCGATAGCAGTACCAAGCATTAGTAACGTAAAAACATACATTAGATGATAGGCATTGTTTAGATAGGTAACAAAGCCATTAGTGCAGTAGTTAATAAAAAAGCCAATGGTATAGAAAGCGTAAACGTAAGTTTCGTAAACGGAAATGCTGAAGGTGTTGGTGGAAACGCCATATGCGTCCATTTCCCCTTGATAGGAATGAACTCCAATTAGGTATACAGCGGGGGTTAAAACTGCAAATAGTACCAATAGAGTATTTAAAGTTGTAATCAGGTTTAGTTTTTTGGAATCTTTCGGCACTTTAACGTCCTCTGTCAGTACTTGTAAATCATACTACCCTGTAATAAAACCCCAAACAATCAGAGCGTTAATTTAATCATACTAAATTTGTGACTTCTTTATTTTTTGCACGGTTGTAGTGCTTATCCCAAGTTGAGCTGCTACCTTTCTGATTGATACCCCTTGCTCTAACAGTTCAAGTATTTCAGAAGGTTCTACTGACAGTGGACGTCCTTTGTATTTTCCTGCTGATTTAGCTTTGGCTATACCCTCACGTTGACGCTCTAGCATCATCTCTCGCTCAAATTGGTATACGGAACCAAGGAGGTTGAGCATTAATGTGTTCATTGGGTTTGATTGCTCAGCGGTGAAAATCATAGCCTCTTTTTTGAATTGAACCGTTACTCCCTTATCATTGAAAAAGCGTATCAAGTTAATCAGGTCTTCAATGTTACGAGCTAAACGGCTTATATCATGTACAACTACGGTGTCACCTTCTCTACAGTAACTCTTTAGTTCGTTTAGTGCTGGACGGGTTACTGTGCTGCCTGAGCAGGTATCAGTAAACTCTCTGTCTAATTCAGTGCCGTCAAGCTGTCTAGCAATGTTCTGGTCAACTGTTGATACTCTGATATATCCAATAATCTGTGGCATATGCACTGTGTCACTTAAGTTTAAGATGTTTACACGTTACTGTGGTATTAATCGAATATCAACTTAAATGACACGCTGGTAACTATGTTGTGAGACGTGTCACTTGGGTTTGGTTAAGTGACACATTTATGCAGGTTAAGAGTGATGAACTTCATTGGCGTCATCTATCAGGCCATAATCTAACCCATCTTCCCCTGTAGAGCTAAAGTGGGCAACTATGTATTGACTATATGACTCAACCATTGCATCGGGTACGTCATTATCGACTAAGATAATTTGGCTTTTGATGCCCAGTCTTTCAGCTTTTTCTGAGCTTGTAATTATTTGGTCGTATATGTTTTTGTATTTAGATGGGTCGGAGACACCTTCGGAAACGTCAGCTTTCGTATCAGTTAATTCTTGATATCTTGGCTTTGTCGTTTTTCCTAAATATTTACCCACGGTATCAATGAGCAGTAGTTTGGGGTGATTCATTTCATGAGTATAAGAATAATCTAAAATTGATAACATATACCCAATAGAGCAAATAGTTCGCAGTCCTCCTGATGTGATGGAGTAGTAGTCTTTTTCTCTTATTACTGGAGCATAGGACTTGGGACTTATTGATATGCCAGTTCTTTTATTAATATGAACATGCTCTAAATAAGTATTCAGGAAATCACCAAGATCATTAAGAACAAGGTCCATACTTGGTGTGCTGGCTTGTAGTGATTCAAGTTTTTCTTCCAGCCCTGCTAATAATTTGATTTGGTTATCTAGGAACTCTTGAATTTTTACTTGTTGGTTTCTCATTTTGAGACTGGTTTTTTGAGCCTCTTTCTCTTTGCTTAAACTTGCTATTTCCTTGATTAAAGTGTCTCTCTGGGTTAGATAAGGAGTAATCATTTCAACGCTTTCAGTGTCAAGCATAGTCCTGATTTTTGAGATGTCTTCTTGTACAGGGATTAGCGCCCTTTGTAGCGTTTGTGACTTATGGGTACATGACTCGATAAGTGATGCAATGTCTCTTCTTCTATTCTTTAATGAAGCAAGTTCTTGATTAAGCATATCTTTGGGGGATATTAAGTAATGAGTCTCCTCCATTGATGGTTTTATATCTTGTTCACATACAGGGCAGGGAGAGGCAGGGTTTGTAAGCCTGTTCATTATAGAAACATCGCCAATCCTATCTTGTGCCACCAAGGTGCTTTTTATTTTATTTATGTCATTGCCGTAATCATTTTTCAGTCGAGAGTACTTATCCACCAGCTGGCCAGTTGATTGAATCTGGCTTTTTATTGATTTTTCGTTAAGTGATAATTCTTTGAAGATGGAGTTGAGCTTGGCGTAATTTTCATTGCTTGCAACCATTTCGCTGTTGAGGCTGTTTAGTTCACCAGATAAATTCTCACTCATCTCTTCGATGGTTTCTAGCTTAAAATCTATATCGTCTAGTGATTTACAATTAGTATCTCTTAAAAATTCTGAAACAGTGTTTAGCTTGGATTTTGTTAGCTGTATTGTTTTGGTTTTTAATCCTATTTCCTGCTGCATTTCTGTGATGTTACTATCCAAAACATTAAAGATGTACTTAAACACCTCTCTGTTGATAGTCGCTTTCACCCAGTTACCCAAGTCAAGAAAACTCTTGCTTCCAACGTCGTCCTGATTGAGGTAGCAATATTTGAAGAGGCTTCTGAACCCGAGCCTTTGCATGTCGGAGGATGCTTTAGTTGGTGCTTTTTTTATTCTGACTTTTGGGTAGTTTAGAGAGTCCAATAAGAAGTCAGAAAAGAAGCCGTCGGGTGCATTGTTGCTGTTGAAGTTTGGGCAGTAAATGTCCGGATGGAAGTTTGAGATTTTATCAAATGTGCAAGGGTAGACATTTATATAAGCATTATTATCGTAGATTTCACGAACTATTGTTTTTAGCTTTCCATTTATATCTATTTCAAGGGCTGCATGCTTTACCGAGGTAGCAATTTCATCGCCAACTTCAATTGAACTACTCCCTAACAGATAGTTTATAAACTCCAAGATACTCGACTTACCAGTATCAGAGTCACCATAAATAATGTTCACCCCAGAGTGAAATTTTGTGGTGTAGTTCTTCCTGACTCCGACCAGAATTAGCTTTTTAACTTGTATATATGAATGCATTTATTTGTCCTTAAATATGCTGTTAAGTGCGGAGTGTAGCTTGGAAGAGGTAATTGAAAGCAGAGGGGTTAGTGCTTCAATATAGATGTTAACACTTTCAAAGTGTGCTTCCGTGAATTCGCTGGCCAGCTTAAGTCCATCTTCAGTTAAGTGGAAACTTAGGCCATTCTTGGGGTCGTCGACAGCACTTAGTAGGTTTAGATGTGCGAGTTTTCTAAGTAACAATCTAGTTTTTTTTATGTTAAATAGTTCGTCTACATTTATTGCTAGGCTGTCCATCGTATAAGTAGAGTATTGCTTGAGATCTGGAGAGCTTTTTCCTGTAGCCTCAAGGATTGCATTAATATGTGAAGGGTGTTTTATAAGAAACATAAATACTTGAATTTTAGATAAATCAAGCTTCAAATTTCCCCTTGTGTTTCGCGATAGCTTATTGAGGATGAGAGTCATAATTGCAGTGTTCAGGTATAAATCCTCATCTATTGCTATATAAGGTAGGTTAAAGCTCATTATGAGCCCCCTCCTTTGATTCGCGAATCTGTGATATGGATGTACTCTTTTCCCAAATAATATCAGTATCAAACTTGTTTGATAGTTGGTGTAACATTCCTTTCTTATGGACTGAATCTAGACCACCTAGAATTTGGTTTAACATTCGCTCGTCTTCATCAGTTATTCGCTGGTGAACGGAGGCGATAAATTTATCTGTAATTGTACCGTCTGCAATATGTGCCTCTAATTCTTCTTGATACAGGCATCTGATTTTACTATACAGTTGTTCTAGTTTTTTCCGGTCTGATTCACTTGTAAATACTTTTCTTGCCAGCTCAGCGTTGTAAAAGTACTCTTTCGCATGACCTTGTATTATATGGTGAATATCAGCGATAACCATTTTTATAACAAAGTACTGATTGGAGTATGCGTCAGGCTCGACTAAAGTTTTAAGGGGGACTTGGTTTTTGAACTCACCTTTCATTGTCTCAATATGCTTAATTACAGCTCTAAAGGCCGATTCATCAACATCCTTAGGTTTACATATGGTTGAATGATCTGCATTTACTGCCATAGAATCTTTTTTCAATGCATCGATTGCCAGCGCGCTTTTTTTATCAACATACTTGTCGTGACTTGCATAAATATATTTTGTGCACGGAGTATTTGGGGTTTGTATCCATTGCCTATTTAGCCTGTCGATTGTAGGGCTTAAAACACTTAAATCTTGAAGTTGTACGTTGCTTGAGACTAAACCACCAATATTGGCAATAAGTGCGCCAGAATGAGGCACTGCGAGAGATATTAATCCTCTAATATTACTAACGTGATTTTCTTCTATTTGATTTAAAATGCAAGACTTAGCTACTAATCCACCCATACTGTGGGCAATGAGAATGATGTTATCGTAATCAGTAAGAGCTATCTCTGTCTTTAACAATTCAGATAGTTCTTCTATAGGGAGATTTGTCTCTTTTGTCTTAAACGACGAAAATAGGCTACGGAACAGACTTTTAGTTTTACCGTAAGTTTCGGTAAAAGTAGTAAAATAGTCGAAACAGGCTATATCAAAACCTGAAATGAAATCGATTTGAGATTTTAAAAGCTTTGGGAAGGAGGTTTTATCGTCATAGGACCAAGTTTCGACACCCCCTTTGAGGCCATGTATAAAGACAATCAGGTTAGGTTTATCATCCTTTTTAACCCAGTTTAGCATACTCATTGTTATGTCCTTATATTGAGTCAGTTATCTTGTTTTTTAGTGTTTAAAGAGCTTGGCAAGCCCTAAGTCATTCAATATTAACAGTAATGAGTAAGGATGTTTAGTCATAAAATTGATGAGGGTCAAGATTTGTTGCTCTTATCATATACAATTTCGATATTATGTAGTGGTTCATTTGTGGCATAGCGCTCTTAAAGAAAGAGCACACTGTAAAGTGAAGAGATAGAAGCAGGGGCTAGAGTGTATTAGTCAAATGATGCAATGGTACCTTGCTCTATGGGACATCATAAGGCTAATTTTCTATCCTTCTACCTCCCCCCCCTGCTTTTTCATAATTCGCTTATACTTTCCCTTATCTATACCAATAGTGACACAAGCCTTCCTTTCACTTAGACCTTGAGTATGAATGAGGTTATAAACCTCTTTAGCTAAGTCTTTATCTGACTTATCAGTGATTAGGTTTGAGTCATTTAACTCATCATAAAACTCTTCCTTTAACCGTTGAACTTGCTTCCTATCAAGGCTAAAGCGGTCATAGACCTCTTGTTTACCTCCGTGCTTAACAAACATAAGTGCATCAAAAAGCTCAAAGGCTAAAGCCCGTCTTTTATTTTTGGTTTCATCATACTTAGCTTGTAATTTGTGAAGGGTGAATAGGTAGTTAGTGTCGATAGTTGCATTAGGAATCCATTTCAACAGTGATTTAGCACTGCTTACATCAGGTACTACGAATAGATTAGCAATGTTTGACTCCTCAACTCTTAATGAGGTTCTAGCTAATCCTTGATAGAGAGGGGCGTATTGTCTAGTGTGATGTAATCGTTCTCTAGCTTGTTCTGAGTCGATACCTACATCGTTACAGAACCAGTGCAGTGCGATAAATTCATGAGGGTTTGGGACTAGCCCAGCCATCCAAATAGCGTGGTCGTGCATTTGGTAGCTATTCTGTCCGTGGCTTTGAGTTGATACTTGAATGAAACTGTCGAGGCTACATTCGTCCTGCTTAGCTACATTTACAAACATTAAAGCTTGAGATTTCTCCCCTTCATTGTTTTCATATAATTCAGCTAAAATGCAGTGAGCACCGAATTCGAACAACTCTTGAAAGACTGTTTTATCATGGCTGTAGTTAGTTACATCTGTGTAGTTGAACCCTTCTAATGCTGCTCTGTCTGACTCTGAAAAGGTTTTAGACCAATTTTTGTCATCTCCTAATAATGGCAGTACTGTCACATTGGAGTTGTTATGGGTTTGCGGTATATCAGTACCTTCTACTTGAAGGCTGGGAATGGCATGATAGCTTTCAAGGATGTAATTAAGTAAGCCGTATTCAAAGTCAGCGCTAGCAATCCAAGTATTTGAAGCGTTATTCACTACCTTTATTATGTCACCAATATCAATAGATCTATAAATGTACTTGGTGCCATGTTCCGTTTCTACGTTGGAAAAATATACGAAGCCATGTTCAGATGCCGCTGCAACACATAGTTTAGATATTGCTGTAATGTCGTTTGCTAAACCAGTATTCCCTTTTTCTTTATTATGTCTAGATATGTGACTTAATTTTCTCCCCTCATTAAGCAACAGGGTTTTATTATCTGCGCAACTTGCAGTGACTAAGCTTCGATTTTCAGAAGCAACGGTCTCACCAATAGTGGTTAACTCATCAAACTTCGAAAAGTAGGGGGGGTGGCTATCTGCATCAAACTCTATATGAGAGAAGCGGATAGTTTGTTCTGGTGACTCATCAATAATCACTAATTTATCAGTCAGCAAGGCTTCATTTAAGTTGAATAGGGCTGAGTGAGTAATCATGAGGCAACCACAATACCCACCTTCTATTGCTTTGGTTATTCTGCTTGCTACTGACTCTTTGATGTCTTCTTCAGAAACAAGTATTTGTTTTTGGCTCTCATCTAAGGTCGTTAATCTACTATGAGAAACCTCATTCAATACTTTTTTGGTAGGTGCTGCATAGATAATGCATTGTTCAGGGTTTTCGCTTAATTTAGCTTCAATTTGAGAAACGATATAACCAGTCTTGTTACCACCACAGCGACCACTGATTAAGTGAATTTTCTTGTCTGCATGATGTGTAGTGGTATGGCTCAATTTGATTCTCTGTAAACTATTCGAAAGTGGTTTGGATAATACCAGATGAGTATGAATACTCACTGAATGGGTTGTGGGTAGTCATGATTTTTACAGTGTATAGCTTGAGTGTAAAAGGGGGATATTAGCTTAAACTGATAAAGGCTAATTGTGAATTTGGTACATTGCTTGGTACACTGAAGCCTCTTTTAGCTTTGAAGCATTATGCTGTACTGGCTTGAGACTGTCCGATTGCAGGCCTAGATGAATAACTGTCCACGACAGGACCCGGCTTATCGGCCAACTCAACCTAATAAAAGTATAAGGCCTCACAGCAATGTGGGGCCTTATACGTTTCTGCCTGTAAGCATCAGCTTATCGGGCATAAATGTCACCTAATAAAAGAAAGCACATTTATCGAAAGGTAAGTGGGCTTTTTGTTATCTATTAAAACGACCACTTCTATGGCTTATTGTTCTATTTTATTGTTTTACTGCAAGCTTAACCCACTAATTACGCAGATCAAAAAGATCACTTAATCATAAAATCTGATAGTTATTTGATAGCTTATCGTCGGCTAGAGCCAAATCAATCATTTGTCCTAGTAGGCAAAACAGTGCGAAATCCTACCTGTTGGTAACTATTCAGGCTTTTGTTAGCTTTTGTGAATTTGAAATGTGCTAACAATCACGAATAACCAAACGTTCTTAACCTGGGTGTTACATCTACCCCTCTGCTTGGGCTCTTGATGTTTACTTCTCGCTTACATTTATCGCTGGTTTTGGGGGGGAACTCTCGCTAGAAGATATTGCATGGAATGCAATCGAGGTTGTCACACTTTAGTTTCTGTTGATTCGATACATTTCTCTTGCCCCAAAAAAAGAGGGCTTATAGATAAGAGAGTGGAGTTGATGATGAAACGAATCAATATGAAAGTTGCGACCTTAGCAGCGTTTATCGGATTAGCCCTAGCGGGTTGTTCAGGTGATGATGGAGAAAATGGTAAAGATGGAGAGCCGGGTCAGCCTAGTATTCCAGTAGCAACCGATGCAAAAGTACTTAATGTTGAAATGGGTAAAATCTCGGTAGGTACTCAGTCAGATATTACTTTTACAGTAACCAATGAAAAAGAGTTACCTGTTGTTGGCTTAGAGAACTTTGGCTTCATCCTTTCTGGGCTTGAGGAGGGCGTGGAGGGTGATGCAAGTCGCTGGAGCTTATTGAGCTCTGAAGCTTGCCCTGCGAGTAAGTACTCTAAGTGTGGGACCCTTGTTGATAATCAAGATGGTA
>PJEL010005570.1_pt1 | contig 10153 bp, 12 predicted proteins | sample 1853271 | NCBI WGS metagenome assembly PJEL01 (sample SAMN08108733, study PRJNA415343) | Invertebrate metagenome, whole genome shotgun sequencing project. | host: Globobulimina | place: Sweden: Gullmar Fjord | collected 2015-08 | reverse complement strand
AATATTAAGAATACGTAAAGCCATAAATGTTTAAATAAAGGTAAAACGTAGTCTTACCCCCATACGAAACCTTGAATGGATGCGTCCTATATTCTATTTGACATTTAAGGTAACACTTGTTACCTTTATTCCAAAAAGAACTCAAACCAACGGTTTTTATGGCTGTTTTGTTTCAAATACTAAATTAATAATGTGATCAGTTCTTTCATTAAGAATTGATTTTAGGGAGATCTTACATGCCTCGTCCAGCCAGAAGTCAGGAAAAAGTTGACGCAGTGAAAAAGAAAATCATGGAAAAAGCCGTGGATCTGATTAACGCCGAAGGATTTGAAAAATTTAACATGCGTAAATTGGGTGAGCATTTGGGGGTAGCCGCAAAAACGGTTTATAATTATTATAAAAATAAGGATGAACTCTACCTTACGGTTCTGGCAAATGGATTTCAAAATCTTTATGACAATTGTCAGTTTGCTTATAAAAGTGAGGAAGACCCTTTGGAGAGACTTGTTGCCATGGGGCGGGCATATATGGATTTTGGTTTAAACCAGGCCCATTATTATAATTTAATGTTTACCTGGAATGTACCCAAATACGAAGACTATGCAAAAACAGGCTTTGAGCCCCAGGCACGTGTTGAGCTTACTATTTCTATGGAGATTCATACTCTTTTTATATCTGCGATCCAGAAGGTACAGGAGGACTTGAGCGATGAAGATGCACAGTTTTACGTCATTTATCTCTGGAGCCTGGTCCATGGATATATTTCAGGAAACAACAATACATTACTAAACTATATGCACCCTGACCCGCTTACTCTGAAAGATAGAATTATTGAAACACTGGTGGATAACATTCGCCGTGAAATTAAGACTTTGATTGCTAAATAGTGTCTGAACGAAAATGAGAATTTTGAATCAACACATTCAGGTTTGTATAGATAGAAGATAGCTTTTAACAACACAGATTCTTTAAATGGAGGTTCTTTAAATGGCAAAAATAATTGTACTTGGAGGAAGTGGGGCTGTCGGTTCTGTTACTGTAAAAACACTGGTTAAAAGTCAGGAATTTTCAGAAATTATCGTTGGAGACTATAACATAAAAGGTGCAGAACAATTTGTGAAGGATCTCAATAATCCCAGTGTTTCCGCACTTTTTGTTGATGCGTTGGATCCTGATAGTATTCGAAACGCTATTGATGGCTGTGATATTGTGCTTAACTGTGTAGGCCCCTTTTACAATACAGTAAAACCGATTCTTTCTGCAGTGCTTGAGAAGAAGATCAACTATGTTGACGTCTGTGATGATGTGGATGTTACCCTGGAAATTCTTGATATGGATGACAGAGTCAAAAAAACAGGTATTCAGGTTCTTCTGGGTATGGGTAACTCACCCGGTATTACAAACCTGCTGGGAAAACTGTCATCGGATCTTTTGCTTGATGAAACAGATTCAATTGATATTTTTCATACCCATGGCGGTGAAAAAGTTGAAGGGGAAGGTGTCATCGGGCATCGTTTCCATTGTATGACCATTGACTGCCCCATGTTTCTTGATGGTGAATTAAAATACGTAAAGTATTTTGAGGACGACGGTATTGCCCTTCGGCAGTCATTTAAGTTTCCGTTGATAGGTGAAGTTCCTCTCTATCCTTACCCTCATCCTGAACAGGTTACTCTGCCGCGTTATCTGAAACTTAAGCAGGTTACGAACAAAGGGTCTGTAATTCCCGATGCCTATTATAATCTTACCCGGGATCTTTGCGGACTTGGCCTGAACAGCAAAGAAGCTGTTGATGTTAAAGGGCAGAAAGTTATTCCCTATGATTTTACCGTTGCTTTTATTCTAAAGGAAAGAGAGCGCCTGCTCAAAGAAGCCAAACTTGATAAACCAAGGGGTTGTGTATCAGTAGTTACTAAAGGAACAAAAGACGGTGAATATAAAGAATTCAGGTTCCACCTTTTTTCAGAAAGCGAAGGCTTAGGGGAAGGAACAGGGATACCGGCAGCCGTGGGTGCAATAATGATGAACAGAGGGTTAGTCAGCGGAAATGGTGTTATGCCTCCCGAAGCGGCACTCTCTCCGATAGACTTTCTCAGAACAACTGGTGAAGTTTACGACTTAACGGGTTCTAAAGAAGGTAGTGACTCAAAAGGCCGTGTGATTCTGGAGATGGTTGATAAGGACGGCAATATAACACCAATTGATATATCTCAATTTGGAATTATATAAATGAAACAAAACCATATAAATCAATCGAATGAGGAGTATATTCTGGCAATCGACCATGGGACATCAGGGCTCAAAGTAGCCCTGGTGACAACCCTGGGCCGCGTTGCTGATTTTGAATTCGAACCCACACAAACTCATTTCTTACCTGGCGGTGGTGCAGAGCAAAATCCGGATGATTGGTGGAGGGCCTTTATAAAAGCTGCAAAGCGCCTTCTTGGTAAAGGAATTGTTTCACGTGAATCGATTGTGGCTGCAGCGGTATCCAGTACCTTCTCAAGTACAGTGGCGGTGGACCGTGATGGTAAACATCTTATGAACTGTCTTACATGGATGGATTCACGCGGTGCACCCTATATCAAAAAACTGATCGGCGGGTTTCCAACATTTGACGGATATAATATATTTAAAATATATAAATGGATCCGGACAACCGGGGGCGGCCCTCAACTTTCGGGAAAGGATGATATCGCTCATGTTCTCCTGATCAAGAATGAGTTTCCGGATATCTATGAAAAAACGCACAAGTTTCTTGGGAGTAAGGATTATTTTAACTTGCGGCTTACCGGCGAATTTGCGGCATCCCATGATTCTATAATGCTCTTCTGGGTTACTGACACCCGTGATATTAACAATATAAGGTACAGTGATTCACTTATTAAAGCTATGGGGATTGACCGGGATAAACTTCCGGAACTCCACCGGTCGATTGATGTATTAGGCACCCTCAAGCAGGAACTGGCGGAAGAGCTTGGCCTGAGTAAAGATTTAAAAGTCGTACTCGGCTCTCCGGATCACCAGGCGGCCCTTGTTGGTTCAGGAGCTGTTCGGGACTTCGAAGGCCATGTATATATCGGCACTTCCTCATGGGTTGAATCTCTTGTACCCTTTAAAAAAACAGATATGTTTCATAGTATTGCATCGGTGCCATCAGCCATCCCAGGCAGGTACCAGTGCATTAATGAACAGGACATCGCCGGTGGCTGTCTGTCATTTCTCTTAAAAAACATAATCCTCCACAAAAATGAATTTTATGTCGGTAAGGAACCGGACGATCCCTATGAAAAGCTGAATGCCATGGCAGGAAGGGTAGCACCCGGGAGCGATAAACTGATTTTTACACCCTGGCTAAATGGTGAGCGGACACCCGTGGATAACACAACTTTAAGGGCCGGTTTTCATAATCTCTCCATGAGAACAACCGCTGACCATATCGCCCGTGCTGTACTTGAAGGTGTGGCCTATAATACTCGCTGGAGCCTTAATTATGTGGAAAAGTTCATTGGTCAATCGATGGGCAGCCTGAGTTTCATCGGCGGGGGAGCAAGGTCGGATCTCTGGTGTCAGATATTTGCGGATGTGATGAATCATCAGGTGAAAAGAGGACAGGATCCCATTGAAGCCAACACCCGGGGAGCCGCTTTTATCGCATCTGTCGGTCTTGGGCGATTATCCTTTGATGATATTCCGGACCTTATTGAATACGAAAAAGTTTTCGATCCGGATATAAAACAGCATAGTCTTTATAATGAGCTGTATCAGGAATTTTTAGAAATATACCGAAAAAATAAAAACATATACCAGCGGTTAAACGGGTAGCTATTGTTTTATATATACAGATTAAACTGTTTCTATCAAACACATTCTCGCTTTGGACTTCATACCCCCTTTTAAGGTATTGTTTTCAGGTAATTCGAGAAATTCCAGCACATACGGATCTTTTAGAAAGTCTCTTATTTGTTGTTTGTCATTACCGGGGACCGGCAGAGTTTCTGTCTCCGGTTCATATGTTGAGAGGACCCGTTCAAAATGATGAGAACTTATATTCCGCTGAAGCTGCCGAACACTCCAGTTTGAGGTTTTTGTTTCCTTCAGGTAATACTCTCTGGCTTCAGAGGAATCGAGCCGCATAATCAGACGAATATGGGACCAGCTCAATTGGCTACACAGTGTGTAGCCTTTTTTATCATCCTGAAAAGTCAGGTAGAACTATCTGAAATTTTTAAGGTTTGCTATTGAAAACCCCTTGCCAAACTCCGAATTCAGGGCAAGAGAAAGGTTTTTAATCAGATGTTTTCCATAGCCTGCACGCTCTTTACCGTTCTGCTCTTCGTCAACAATCCGTTTGCCGATGTGCCAGTAGGCCTCGACCATGGCTGTATTAACTGCCGTATAAGCACGCGTTCTTGCTTTTTGTAATATGGCTCGAATATCATCGAAAAAACCATTTTCTGTGAGTGGATTTTCCATGATTGCTTACTCCATATTTAGTTATAGGGGGTCTATAGGGGCCAAGTCTACGTTCGACCTTTATATAGTATTCCTTTAATATCCTCAACCTTCTTTCTAAATTTTTTATCTGTTCCCATCTTTCGTTTAACCCGTTCAAAGACGCTGCTGACTGAACTGACACGGTTCAGATTAAAAGACTCTCCAATTTTTTTCAAAGGTTCTCCCCGTATTTGACGTGCAAGATAAATAGCTATATTTCTGGGTTCGTTTTCAGAACCTCTTCTTGCAACAAACAATTGGGACAATTCTACCTTATTGTAAGGGGGGGCAATTCGGAATAGTGAAAGGTATTTAAAAATAAAAGACATTAGAGGAGATGAATATGGAGAAATTTGGAGAAATTTTAGAAACACTCATAAAGATCAGCCCTGAAACTGCCCAATTCTTCACAACCATAGGCGCATATGGCCTTGTAGCTCTTGCTCTTTATGTTATTCTCAAAGTGTCGAATAACAACAATAAATAGAGGCAGTAAGTGAGTTGAGACTTGAAAACAAGGGCCAGATTTGTTTTGTGGTTGAGGTGGACTATCCTTTGGAGCTGTCTACCCACTCCCCTCTTTTATTTTCCAATGTTGCGGTTGATTATAAATAGTGGCGTTATGGTCACGCCCAGTCATAACCCTATAGGTTACAATGGGTTTAAACTTTTCATGGTCTAACCTCGATACCTGAGATAATGGAACCCGTAAATGGCTGTAACCAGGATCGGTAAACACCAAAAGTTTACATATTGCATTATTATCAGACGCGGATTTTTTAAGTACTGGTATAATCACAATTTAACAATATTCGGGCGATAGGGGAAAATGGAGAAGCCGATTTGGCACCTCCAATGACGAGATGGGGTTCCGATCGCAACGGAACAATTTTGGTCACTAATTTAAAAATCCTGAATGTCAGTTATTTAGCATTAACTAACATTCAGATTTAAAAAACCCGTTTCCTCTTTAATATCAAGGCTTCCCGCTGATATTTTAAAAGCCAATTTTAGCTATTGATTTTTGAATGTTAATAATAGGTTAATATTATTCATTATCTACCATTCACCATCAACACCGGACCTTCAATCTTAACTAATCACCCAAGGTTTAAAAACATTCATTTGTAAATCTTTGAAATTATTATAAAGCGTCTATCAAAAGCTTTATCATGCGATAAAAAAAGGGGGGGGCATCGAGCATATTCTTGTACCGTCTTCATTTTTGGGAAATTTGGGTAACAGGCAAATAATGTATAGATCTTGACAGGGAACACCCAAGTGAAGTAGGTTGATCAAAACTTTCATGTTTTAAGGAACATAAAGCGTAGAAGGCTTATGATGCCCGGTGCACCAAAAAGGTTGATATCAGGTAAACTAACTCCGTTTCAACTTCTTTCATATCATATGCGGTAAAATTTTTTTCACTTTCAATTTTTTTTAAAGGAGGAACAATGAAGAACATTATATTTTGTATTGTAATAATAGCATTGGCGCTGATGCCCGGTAACTTATTTGCCGGGGTTGAGCCATCGCCGTTTGAACCAGGTGATGCTATAAACAATTTGGAGCTTTTAAAGAAAACTTTATCTGAATCAGAGGTAAGCATAAAGCAGATTGACGAAATTATTATGTTAATTGATTCATTGGATAAAATTGATGAATCAACGCAAAAAGCATTGAACATAGTTGGGATTACTTCATATGCTTTAAAAGACATGGAAAAAACTATTGATACTCCTTTTTATAAGTTGCCGAAAGTTAGAGAGCGGGGTGTAAAAATCATGTCAGATTTATCACATTACATGTTTACTCCACAGCCTGAACCACCCGGTGACGATTTTTTAAATCAAGAGATTTCTATCTTAGATAAACTATCAACACGAATGTTTACACCACAACCCGAACCACCTGGTATATCTAATGTTGCCAGCGTACTTAACATTTTTAACAGTACAACCAATATCATTGATATAATGTCTACTATGGAAATTCCTGTACAAAAATAGGGGTGTTTATTATTAGCGCGTATTGCCGCAGTGCGTGCTGATAATGCACGAAAGGGATGAAGTGCGAAGGGTAAAGGGATGAATATCCAATGTCCAACACGGAATTTCCAAATTTCAAGGAAAGGGCGAAGAGCAAGGGATATTCGGCTTTTAAAAGCTTTAAGGTGCTAAATAGTTGTAATTACTTTCAAACATAAAAAAATGTCCTTTATAAGTCCTTTCTTTCTAAGGAGACATCCTCTTCAAAATTTCCTTCAATGATATCAAGTGATTCTAATGAAAATTGAGGATAAGCCTCTTTCCATGCCTCAACCATATCTTCGTAGGGAAAGTCAGAGAAATTTCCGTGATCACGTAAATATTCCATGTGATGATTTCCTTCTTTATCATACTCATGGAAAATTGAATCGTTTTTTCCATTAAACTCAAGTGGTTTTATTCCCGATTTTTCACATAAAGATAAATTGAAGGCCGGAGTGGCTTTTACCCATTTATTTTCAAGAAAAAATTCTATATATCCATGAAAAACAAATACATCTGTCTGCATTAAATCTCTGAGGCGCTTTGATGACAGGTGGTTTCTGACATCTGCAAATCCCAGGCGGGCAGGGATTTTTTCAGCTCGTGCGACGGCGGCAAGGAGAATTGCTTTTGTTACACAAAACCCTGAACGTTTATTCAGCACAGAGCTTGCCTTCATAAATTCAGGATTCGGATCTATTCCATAAGGATCATAATACATTTCATCCCGAACGGCGTAATATAGTTTAATTGCCTTTTCAATATCTGAATCGATCTTTTGGGTTACCTTTTTTGCATAGTCTATAACCTGAGGCGAATCACTATCAATAAAGTATGTTGGTTGCAGATAAATTTGTAAATTGCTTGTTTTTGCAGGTTTCATTCAAAAACTCCAAGGTGATATTTGACTTCTGGTTCGGTTTGTCAGCTTTGGTCTTTTTTTATCAATGGTCACGCGGAAAGCTTGTCCAGTCTTCTAAAGATAAATGATGCTTGACTCTATAAAAGGCTTGGTCATTAGTAACTAAAATCGCATTTACAGCAACAGAGTGTGCTGCTATCAGCATGTCCATAGTCCCAAGTGGCAACCCCCCACTTTCACATATTTTTCTTAAGTGAGAATATATTTCAGCTGCATCCGAGTCCCAGGGGAAAATTTTAACTCGCAATAAAAACTCTTTTACGGCTATGGGTAAGTGCTTTGCTTCCGGTTTTTTTGCAACTCCATGGAGCAATTCTGCTTCTGTTATCGAGGAAATACAAATACTTTCCATTGGCAATTTTCGTAAATGTTCTCTTACAGCGACTGGATCTCCTTTGATAATGTAGATAGCCGTGTTTGTATCCAACATATAGATTTGCATCGTTGGCTCCATTAAAACAAGTCTCGGTCAGGTGGAAGTTCATTTTCTCTGTCACTCATAAAATCTTTTGGGATTTCAATTGTTTTCATTAATTCGAAAAAATCATCCCATGATCCTGGCTTGCGTGATAGTATAACATCACCCGTTTCCGGATCTTTCCGAATGAATACTTCATCGCAATCAAATCTAAAAATCGCCGGTAACCGGACCGCCTGGCTTCGACCGTTCTTAAATAATTTGGCTGTTTGACGCATCACATGATCCTCCTTTATCAAAAGGCCTTATTCAAAAAATAAGCCAATTTGTATTTTTTAAATCATAACCTATTTTTTGTGATAGATCAAGGTATATATCATGTTGCGAAGAGCAAGGGATGAATATCCAATGTCCAACACGGAATGACCAAGGTTCAAGGGAAGGGCAAGGGCGAATGCCCAACACGGAATGTGGGACACCTATATGTATTTCAAACAGACTACCCATGTTGAAACGCCGGTATTTTTAAATATTAAAGGTCTACCCGCTTTCTGAGAAAATCCGAGACAACATCTTTAGCATACTCAAGAATCTGCTCAGGCGACTCATCGGGTTCACAGAAGTCTGGTGTTTCTATAATATCTGTTATCATCTCTTCCCACCAGGCGGCTGAAATGATCTGTTGAATACCTTCAGCATTCAGTCCGGCCTGAATCATTTCGTCTTTCGTTGGCGCGTTGAATTTTAGTTGAATGGGATCTGCTGTCTCGAGTTGAACCTTGTCTCTCAGATACGCCATAATGTCGCGTAAATCATCTGGTGTCATAATCACCTCCAAATAGAGTGTCAGTTATTTCTATTGTTACCAGCGTACATAATATTTTTAATAGCACAACCAGTATTATTGATAAATATCTACTATGGAAATTCTTGTTGTTGTCTGGGTTTAAAAGGGTAACCGGGGTGAGGATCGCCTCTCATTTTTTAGGTTATTGTGTTGTTCTAATTTGGTGATCTTGGGTTTAAAAGGGCAACCACGGGGGGATTGCCCCTCATATGGATGACCCTTTGTCAAGCAACAAAATCATCTGATTAATAACCGAGAACTATCAACCTCATATTCGCGTGCTGGTTAACGCATTTAAGATAGTCCGACCGGTGTATACCTCATTCTACGGGCGGCTGTTCAAAGCCAAGGGGCACTCGAGGGCTTAACACCTTCAAAGCTTAATTTATGACTGTAACCTGACATAACTCATTATCCTACTACAACTAACATTTCCCATACAAAACCTGCCATTTCCCGAGCACATGCCACCTTAATCTTGTTTGACGGCTTACTACCAAGACTCATTCGATGCTTTTTTTTCCATAACCGACCCTGGCAGCGTTCAGCTATTTTCACGAGTTCAATCGGTACTCCTTTTCGTCTGTTTTTCAGAACCTTTCCAATCGTTGTCCCCAACGTGATCGACTGGCAGGCTTCCACCAGTGTGGTTCGGATTTTTCGATTACCCATCTTTGTAATTCCAAATCTCTTTTCTTTTCCCCCTGAACTATACTCGATTATGTCCATTCCGCTATATGATACCAGATTCTTCGGATGTGGAAATCGTTTAACATCTCCCATCTCCGTCAGCAATGTCATCGCTGAAAGGGTGTCAATCCCTTTAAAGCAAGCCAACGCCTGACTTCTTTTTTGATATCTTTTGATAAGGGAAAATTCTTCAATCAGAGTATCAAAACGCTTTACCTCTTCATCAAACAGAACCAGCTGAAACAAAAGACGTTCAAATGTTTTCCGGGTGATTTCAGACTGCTTGTTTAATTGAGTATTTAGCCACTGTAAATGCTTTTGGGTCCAATGATGGCCTTTTGTATTTGTTTGCCTTCGGTAATCAATCCCGTTGAACCGGCATAACGATAATATATGCTGTTTCAACCGACGTCTTTCGTCCACAACAAAACTCCGGGATCGAATCAGTTGACGGACCTGTTCGTCTGTCTTGTCCGGTATACTTATTGCCGTCAGCAACCCTTTTGAATAATATTCTGCCAGCTTACGGCTGTCTACCCGGTCTGTTTTTACTCTTTTTGACCGTTTCTCTGGAATAGACGATGGTGCGATTATATCGCAATGTATTCCGTTCGCCTTAAGATCCCTGTACAAGCCATAACCAATATAGGTTGCTTCGTAACAAACTTGTATTTCACAGCCTTTATTGGCTAACGTTTCCAACCGTTTCAAAAGAGCACCTACTGTTGGTTTACACTTGAATTCATAAA
>PJEL010005569.1_pt1 | contig 10159 bp, 13 predicted proteins | sample 1853271 | NCBI WGS metagenome assembly PJEL01 (sample SAMN08108733, study PRJNA415343) | Invertebrate metagenome, whole genome shotgun sequencing project. | host: Globobulimina | place: Sweden: Gullmar Fjord | collected 2015-08 | reverse complement strand
GGGTTTAACGCCTGAGGGAGAACGCCCCGCTGAAAATCGTATTCGCGAGGCTTTGACCACCTTGGGTGTCTCAACCAATGGCCCCCCATCACCTGAAGACGGGCATTCGCCGCTGGAAAAGGCACTCTTTATCGTCACCTGTCCCAAAGATGTGGTGATGTACACCGATGCGGTGAAAACAACTGGCAATGAAGACAAGATTGAAGTACGGGATATTATTCAACTGGTCGAGGAAGCCATTGCTGGGCAGGAGGCAGAAAGTCAAGCTGTAGAGGAATCTTATGAGCGGAAGGTGGCCGCTTGAACGCCCCAACGCTGAGCAACGATTTAAACAGCACTGATGACATCAATGCCGATTTCACCCGCACCATTGCTGGTGGCTTGGCGGGCCGCTTACGTTCGCTGGTTGCTGTTTTGGACCGGCTTGACCGTTTGGAATCTGGTAGTGGTACCTGGCTATCTACCTTTGATGATGACGAGCTCCCTGAAGCCGCAACCGAACTGACCCTACGTGCTCTACGCACCGTTGCCAATCCAAATAACTTTGCCCTTTTGAGAGCCTTATCGGCCAGTGACTCACGCTCTATTGGCCAATTGATGGAAATAACCGGATTTGGGCGGCTGGCACTGTCGGAACAATTAAATGACCTGATGCAGGTCGGTTTGGCTACACGGTTAATTGATACGGATCACGCCCAGGTTACGGCCGCTGGCGTGAGTATGGTTTGTCTGGTCGAAACATTGATTGATCAGACAACAAAATTGTATAATAAACAGTAATCACTATTTGGTAATCTGTGAGTGAATACTGTTTACTATTTACTAAATAACTGACCAATGGAAATGAAATGCCCTTATTGTGATGCAGTTGGTGGTTTGACTATAACCCACCGTCATATGATTGTTACTCATCTGGAGAGGGTAACGACCAAACGGAACGAAGAAACCAACGAAATGCAATATACGGTGGTATGTCCCTATTGTGAGGATATGTATCAACGGCAGGTAAATCCCCGCAGTCGTAACCCGCGATTTCTGGAAGAATTCAAAACCGAGATTGCAATGGTTGCTTTCGACCAAATGTTATACCATATTTTGGAACAGCATCCGGAAAAAGTGGGGGTTGATCCGGCTGAATTGGGGAAAGGAAATTAAGGAGTGATATTTTATGGCTATTGCTAACAACTGCAATGTACCTGAAGAATTATTGTACTGGGTCAGAGAACATGTTTGGGTTCGACCCGAAGACGATGGCACAATTACCGTCGGCATGACAGACGCTGCCCAACATCTGGCTGGAAGTTTCGTCAACGCTTCGCCAAAAAAGGTCGGCAGAAAGGTCAAAAAGGCCAAAAGCGCTGGTGTAGCTGAAAGCGGCAAATGGGTTGGCCCAATCAAGTCGCCGATGAACGGCCAAATCGTAGCTGCAAATGAGGCTGTTGTTAAAAACCCTAAGCTTATGAACGAGGACCCTTATGGAGAGGGTTGGTTTGTCCGCATCCAGCCCTCCGATTGGGACACTGATAAAGCTGACCTGGTAACCGGCCCTCAAGCCGTGGCCGATTATGAGGCATTTCTAAAAGAAAAAGGGATTGATTGCGCCGAACGTTCAGGTAGCGCTCAACCCGGCGCTTAAGAATATATAATGAACAATGAACAAATCACTTATTGTTTCTTGTTCACTATTCACTATTCACTTTTCACTATTAATTGACTCATGGCTATCTATTACGGTTGCGATATTCCTGAAGAATTATTTTACCATCCCGAATATGACTCGTGGGTTTGTTTTGAGGAGGGCGATAGGGCTACGTTGGGGATGACTGACATTGCTCAAACCGCTGCTGGTAAATTATTGTTTGTACGCTTCAAGCCGGTTGGCAAAAAGGTCAAGGCGGGGCGGAGTGGGGCCACGATTGAGAGCGCTAAATGGATTGGCCCGTTTAGGATGCCCTTTGATGTTGAAATTCTGACAACAAACGAGGTTACGTTTAATGAAGATATCCTGATCGCCAACAGAGACCCTTATGGTGAGGGCTGGTTGCTCAAGGTTCAACTGTTGCAGCCGGAAACAGCCCGCAACAGTTTGCTCACTGGTGTTAAAGCAGTTGCCCATTTCCAACGGCAAATCGAGGACAACAACATCCGCTGCTTTCGCTGTGTGGACGATCCTGTCTAAGCCGATTAGTATGAATCAAAAACGCAAGCCGCTCACCTTTGTCGATTATAAGCAGCTCACAACGCTTTATGCCGTGGATAGAGACCTTATTCGGCATAGCATAGCAATTTGTGAACCATTGGTCATTGAGGCGCTTGACATTCACGCCCAACGCCATCTCTGGCGAGGTGAGTTGCCTGTTTACCCGGTGATGACGACACCTCAGGACAATGGGGGCTGGGGTCATTTAATGCCTCTGTGGTTTAAACCCCAGGAGCGTCCGATACCGTTTTATGCTATGAATAACTGGGCCTTGTTTGCCCTGGTTTACGCCCATAGCTTTGGACCTTCGGATGAAGCGAGACAACTTGTGCAGCAGATCTTTACCGTAGAAAATCTCGTCCGCGTGGTGGTTGGAACCAATTTACAACTGCCCTTTCTGCCCACCACCCAGGGACGTGGACGCTTTTTCCGAAACGGAATGTTGCCGTTTTTATTATCTATTCTCTGGTTAGACCAGGAAACACGCCGGGCCTGGCTTCGCCTCCACAAATTGGGGGGGCAACGTTTTGTTGTCAGGCAAGGTTTGGCCTCTTACGAGGACTCAACTACCATGTTAACAGAGCTCGAATACAGTATCTTTGGCCGGCTGGAGCGCAACAATATCACCACTGATGAAAAGGTTGTTGCTTTTTTGTCTCCTGCAGATGGCTCAACCGGATCAACTGAAATCCCATCACTTTTAAACCTTTATCAGGCCATGTTCGGCGCAATTGGCCTGGGTATTACCGCCCTGGCTGCCCACTACCGGGACAAACCGCTTGAAGCCTGGCGTGATTGGATATTAACAGAAATTACCATGCCCTATCGGATGCCCGATTATGGAATCGAGGCGATAGAGTCAGTTATCAATGAACAGTAAACAGTCATTAGTCAAACTGGTCACTGCTCACTGATGATAGGTGAGAAACCCAAATGTCTGATACATTTCTAAACACAACGGCAATTATAACGGCAGAATTAAATAATAAGCAGCGTAAGTGCTGACGTTCGGGTGGAAGCGGTCATGACCCTGGCTGGGCTGGGGTTAGTCGACCAGAAAACGCTAGAGGCGGTTGTTGCCATAACCCACAGAGGGTTGAATACAGCAACGGAAGAAAATTAGTGTCAAATGGGTTTCTCCAATAATCTCCTGATAGGTTGACTATGGACGGACTGGCTGAATTTCACGAGCGGCGTTTTTTGGGTGTGCTTAAGGCTATGGTGGAGTTATTGGACCAACACAACGTCGAAAAATGGACCCATTGGTTTGAGGGGGATTTGACGGATTATTTGGAGGCGCAGGGTCCTCCCAGGCAAATCACCCGCCAAAAAGCCGTAGTAGTACACATTCTAATAGCTTTTGGAGGAATGAGTACCTTTACCCAACTGCAGTTAACCGATGAGGCTAGTGAATCCTTACCGGAAGCAAACGAACGGTTACGATTCCTCTCCGAACATTTATGGGCTGCGTCCAGAAGCCTGCAGGGGAGTCTGACTGTAGCGGAAAAAGATTAAGGACCGATAGCGAAAATAGTAAAGTGCAGTCAGAGAATTGTTCAAGAAAAAGACAGATTGCTTATGTTAACTACATCTAAAAAAAAGCTAATCTTGCGAAATACTGACATCTTTTCTGCAATCCCGGATACGGTCTTGATTCAGGTTATTGATACCCTAAAAGAGGTCTCTGTCAAAGCGGGTGAAGACATTTTTAGCAAGGGCGATTCGGGCACATCTATGTATATCATTGTCAAAGGGCGGGTTAGTGTTCACGACGGAGAGTTGCTTTTAAACTATTTAAACAAAGGCGACGTTTTTGACGAAATGGCAGCCTTGGACCCTGATGTTCGCAGAATTTTCAAAACCGTAGGATTTGATATGTTTCTGGACATTTATGATAATCTCGAAGAGGCGGTAGCTTCATTTTGATATCCGCCGAGCCTGCAATGAATCACACCTTTTCGCTGAAGATAACAGCCGAACTCGAAAACTTGACCGAAATTCACCATTTTGTTGAAACAACAGCGGCAACACTTGACCTGGAATTGACAGTCAGCTACGATCTGCAACTGGCCGTAGACGAAGCAGTCACCAATATCATCCTCTACGGCTACCCGGGTGGTGAAGGAAACATTGAGCTTGAGATAGAGCAAAAAAGGGATACTTTAGTGGTGCGCTTGCGCGATGAGGCTACTTCCTTTGACCCCACCACTATCCCACCGCCAGACCTGAGCAGTCCTTTAGAAGAGCGAGCGTTAGGCGGGTTAGGGGTTTACCTGATCCAACAAGTTATGGACGAAGTGATCCATCGGGTTACCTCTAGTGGAGGCAATGAATTAACCCTGGTCAAGAGAGGCATTGGTAAAAAATGAACTATACTCAGTAGATCCAATTTTGACTGTTCAAAGTCGGTTTGTGAAAAACCCCCCACTAAAGTTCGGGGGCTTCTGATTTGATATATCAAATCAACGCTCAATGGGGTCTTTGCCACTTTGTTTAGTGGGTTAATAATAGTAACCCAGAAAAGCCGGATTGAGCTTATGATAAAGCTAAGATTCTGGCCTTTCATCCCAAGCCCACTGCGTGGGGCACTAAAGACCAGGGGCTTTCCCGGCTTTTCTAGTAACCGGCGTCGGGGGTTACTCACCATAATATGGCGCACCCCCTCAGAGCATGAATAATCACTGTCCACTGTTCACTGTTCACTATTTTTACGGAGGTTTTTAATGACACTTGCATCAACAGATCAAATCTCAGAAACCTATCACATCCCGAATGATCGTTATTATGATCGAGAGCATCATACCTGGGTCAAGTATAAGCTGGGGACGGATCGGGTTTTCGTCGGCCTCGACACCCTCGGCCTGGCTGCTTTAGGTGACCTGGCCTATATTTCCCTCCAGGCAATTGGTATACCTATCAAGCGGGGAGAGGCAATTGGCGTGCTTGAAGCTGCCAAGATGACGGGCGAGTTGATTGCCCCGCTCGGCGGCGTGCTGGTTGACCGCAATGAAGCCGTACTGCGCGATCCGTACCTGGTCAATAGCGATCCATACAACAAGGGTTGGATAATCGCCATTGAACCTGCCAACTGGGAAAATGAATCAGCAGCCCTAATCTCCGGTGAGGCGATTCCGGCCTGGATCGAGGCCGAAATCGAACGGTATCGCGCTCAGGGGTGGTTAGACTGATGACCTGGCGATTGATTACCGACGATGATGTATCAGCCTCCTTTGGCCTGGCCGCCGATGACGCTTTGGCCCAACGGGTGGGCCAGGGTTTTTCACCGCCCACATTGCGTCTATACACCTATCACTCTCATTGCGCCTTGATTGGCCGTTTCCAACGGGTCGAGCATGAAATTCACCCCGACTTCTGCCGGGCCCAGGGTTATCCCATCAATCGCCGGCCCACCGGTGGCGGGGCCATTATCATGGGCGCCGACCAGTTAGGGGTCGCGCTGACCATTCCGGGCCGGGGCGGAGAAAGCTACAGCCAAGCGCGGGAATTAATGGCCCAATTCTCCGAGGGCATTGTGCGCGGATTGGCCAACCTCGGCGTGCAGGCTGAGTTCCGGCGCAAGAATGACATAGAAGTGGATGGGCGCAAAATAGTTGGCCTGGGTATTCATTGCGCCTCCTCTGGTGGTTTGCTCTTTCACGCCTCGCTGCTGGTTGATATGGACGTGCCGCTGATGTTACAAATGCTCAACACCCCCTTTGAGAAAATTTCTGATAAGGAAATTGCAAGCGTAGCGGCTCGTATTTCCACCGTCCGCCGCGAAATGGAGGAGATGATTTCACTAAAGGATGTTCGTCAAGCGATAGCAGCCGGATTTAAATCTGCCTTTAACCTTCAACTAACCCCCGGAGACTTTACACCCACTGAACTTCAGGCCATTACGACCCTTGAACAAGAAAAATATTTGGCCGCAGATTGGGTCTACCAAACTACAGAGGTCCCGGATGCCATCGGCACAGTTAAGGTAAAAACAGAGGGGGGATTACTTGATGTGAGGGTCACCCTGGCCGGACGTTTATTAAAGGCTGTTTTCATCGGCGGTGATTTTTTTGCAGCTGACAATGCCATCGCCGATTTAGAAGCCAGTTTGCGGTGGCACACCAGTAATTCGAAGGCAATTTCGGTTACGCTACAGCGCTGTTATGAACGCTGGCAAACCGAATTGGGGACCATCCCTTTGACAGAGCTAACCCAGGCCATTCAGACTGCCGTCTGGCGAGCCACTAAGGCTGAAGCAAAAAGCCGCTCTGATCCCTACGGCTGTTTTGTTAATCCCGGAGGTAACAATGGCTGACTTGATGGTGTTGGAGATACCCCCAAACTCTGCCCCACCTGTCACGGTTGACCCAATTTGTTTTGACATCCGCCGGACAAACTTCTCCAACCAACTCACCTTTCATGCCCCAGGGCTAAAGCGGTATAAGACCTCAGAATATGATGCCCACAATAGTGTCGAATTTGCCTCCATCAGCTTAACCGGCACAGCCTGCGCCCTGAGTTGTGACCATTGCAAAATGGGGGTTCTGAAAGGAATGGCTGATTTGACGGGGTTTCAAGGTTCATTGTTCGACCTGTGTGCTGCTTTAGCTGAACAAGGCGCCCGAGGGGTACTCATTTCGGGCGGAAGCGATAGCCAGGGCCGTGTTCCGCTGCTCAAACACATCCCCGACCTGATCCGGGTGCGGCGCGAACTGGGATTGATCATTCGGGTTCATCCCGGTCTGCCCGATGAAGAAACCTGTGCTGGATTAGCTGAGGTTGGCATTGATGGGGCCATGGTGGATATCATTGGTCACGAGGATACGATTCGTGAAGTCTATCACTTGAACTCAATCCCCCAGGATTATGAAACGATATTGGAAAACCTGGAACGATATAATGTCCCCATGATACCACACATCATCCTTGGTCTTCACTTTGGCCGAATGTTAGGTGAGCGACATGCCCTGGAAATGATCACCCGACATCCGCCCAAATTGCTGGTTTTAGTGGTCTTGATGCCTTTGAGTGGCACCCCAATGGCAATTGTTGAGCCACCATCACTGCCAGAAATTGGGGGGTTTTTCGAGGCAGCTCGCAGAGCCTTGCCCACCACTCCAATGATGTTGGGCTGTGCAAAACCTCTGGGGATGATAAAGAAAGAGATTGACCGCCTGGCGGTTGATGCTGGATTGAATGGGATCGCTTACCCGGCTGATGGTATTGTCACCTATGCCCAACAGTGTGGATTAGAACCGAATTTTATCAATGCCTGCTGTGGGGTGAGTTGGTGATTTGTAGTCTAAAGCAGCTTTCCCGGCTTTTCTAGTAATTTTGATGAGCATTCTGTAGCAGATAGTGAAACGGATAAGTGGATGCTGACCCGTGTGTTGGCTCACAACCTACATCTTAAGCGACATCAATCGTAAATCATAAAGTGGCAAATCGTAAATGGAGGAAATTTATGGCCAAAGTAACCGTTCCTTATCATCTTCAAGCAGAAGAATTTCAAATTAGCCCAGATTATGTACGGATCAGTATGGCCGCGGCCATTGAATTGGGTTTGAAGCCGGGACGCATCAACCGCTGTAGCTGTGATTGCATTAACCTGCTGCAAAATTATCCCGAAGGCTGTTATGCCAATTGCACCTACTGTGGTTTAGCCCGGGAACGACCCGGTGTAGCCGAAGATAACACCTTTATTCGAGTCGCTTGGCCGCTCTACCCCACCGATTTTGTGGCCCAGAAAATTGCCAAAAAAGAGGCCAACAGCGGCATCGGGCGGATATGTATTGCTCAGGTGCAAGATCACCGGGCTTACAATGATTTAATAGATATGACCGAACGGATTCATCAAGCCGCACCCGCAGTGCCGCTCTCGGCCCTGGTTAGCGCCACTACGCTCAATGAAGAGCGATTACAGCGGATAAAAGAGGCTGGCGCGGATATCATCGGCGTGGGATTAGACGGTGCTTCTGAGAAAGTCTTCAACAAAACGCGCGGCCAGGGCGTGCGTGGCCCACATGACTGGGATTATCACTGGCAAATTGTCCGGGCCGCTCGGCGCATCTACGGCCCACTGAAGGTCAACTGCCACATCATCGTCGGCCTGGGCGAAACCGATTGGGACCTGATTAACTTATTCTACCAACTTAAAACTGAGCAAATTGCCAGCTACCTCTTCTCTTTCAATCCTGAACCTGGAACCGTCATGCAAGATGTCCCGCCCGCCCCCATTCATCGTTTGCGCCGAATTCAATTGCTGAAATATCTAATTGAAAACCACGACCTGCCCCGCGAAGCAATTCACTTTGACGAGTGGCACGAGATGAGCCGGATTGAGGCTCCCAGAGAGACACTCCAGCGGGCTATCTATAGCGGACAACCTTTCATGACCAATGGCTGCCCCGATCGAGAGGGGCATTTGGCCTGCAACCGTCCTTATGGTTCCTATCGTCCTGGTGAAGATTACCGTGATTATCCCTTTGTTCCCCATGATGATGACCTGATTATCATCAACAACCAGCTACGGCTGGATGAAATCTGGTCAAGCGTAGCCAAAATCGTTGTTTAGGAGATTTAGATGACTACCCAGGTCGCTCAATCTCCAACCTGTAATCCCAATCCAATTCGTTTGCTGAACCTGGGTCTAATAGCTTCCTGGCAAACCCAGGCGATTTACCATGCCCTGGCCGAAATGATGACAGCCGATTCCCCTGATACCATCATTATCTGTCAACCCCAATCCCCCTACCTATGTCTCGGATATCACCAAATTTATGACACCACCTTTAATCGAGCCGAATGTAAGCGACGGAACTTACCTGTCTTTCGCCGCCGTGTCGGTGGTGGAGCGACATATTTAGATAAAAACCAACTGTTCTACCAATGTATATTTCATCATCACCACGTTCCATTTATGACTAAGGATATTTATGCCCAAATGTTAACCGCACCCGTAATGACATTGACACGCTTAGGTTTAGAGGCCCAATTGCGAGCGGTCAACGAAATCGAAGCAAATGGACAACGGATTGCTGGCATTGGTGGTGGTCGTATTGGTGAAGCCTGCGTAGTGGTGGGAAACTTGCTCTTTGATTTTGATTACGAGACCATGACCCAGGTCTGGCATACGCCCTGGCCTTCATTCCAAAGATTAGCGGCCACAGCCCTGCGAGAACGAGTGACCACCCTCCAGCAATTGCTCGGCTCGGTGCCGCTTGAAACGGTGCAAGCGCTATTACTGGAGGAATTTCCCAAAGCGATAGGGCGACCGCTTGCATCCGGTGTTCTAACCGAGGCCGAACTAGCCTACGCCCAGAAGGTTGCCAAGCGCCTCACTTCCACCGCATATCTGAACCTGCATCAGGAAAATGGACAGCACGCCCCCTTACACCCCTTAAAGATTGCCGCTGGAGTCTTTATTCACGCCCTCCAAGCCGAAGTAGGGGGCTATCAAATTCGGGCCACCTTTCGGGTCCGTGATGGTTTGATTGAAGCGGCTCAACTGGAGTCAGACCCAAACAAGCGTTGGACTGAGTTTGAGGTTGAGTTATGCGGCGTTCCATTTAAGACTTGGCGGAACAAATTGGATAATGACAAAACATAACCACCCTCATCCACAAACGCTTTATTGGAGAAGCCGGGAAAACTGCTTTACACTACAAAGCTTTAGGCTTCAGTGCCCCACGCAGTGGGCTGCCCCACGTAGTGGGCTGCCCCACGTAGTGGGCTTGGGATGAATTCTCATCAAGGATGAGGGGCCAGTATCTTTTGCCCTTATGTGCTCAAACAGCGTTCCAATTGGAACGCACTTCTCCCAAGTGGAAACGCTTTCCTGAGTTTAGCTCAGTCTTTCACAAGAGACCCATTTGAGCTGATTTAAGGTACTAAATCAGAAGCTTGCGATACATAGTTTCGTGCGATACACAGTTCGCTAACGTTATACGCTTGGGTTTCTCA
>PJEL010005568.1_pt1 | contig 10161 bp, 6 predicted proteins | sample 1853271 | NCBI WGS metagenome assembly PJEL01 (sample SAMN08108733, study PRJNA415343) | Invertebrate metagenome, whole genome shotgun sequencing project. | host: Globobulimina | place: Sweden: Gullmar Fjord | collected 2015-08 | reverse complement strand
TCCTGTCTGCTGTTGCTGCCTGACCCGCCTCCAGATCTATCAGTTTAGTTATACTGGATACCATTATAGCTGCCTTTGGTGCTGCATCTTCTAACAGTATCTTGACGGCAGGTGTGTTGTCTACTGTCTGGGCAATGTCTTCAATCTCCTGCTGGTATACTTTAAAATCTTCTAAATTCTTCTCTATGATGCTTAGCCTTTCTACGTTCTTCGGGTTTGTCCAGTTAGTTGCAAATTTCTTCATATCAACCAATGATTTATCCAACTCTTCAGACCATGCCTTTGCACGCTCTACCTTAAACTGGTCCTTGCCAAGTATGATCCAGCCACGAAGCGCTGCCAGAGAGTGGTTAACTCCGTTCTGCATTGCAAGACTTGTCTGCGCAGTTGGTGCACGCAACTCAATGAGCCGATTGGTTACCGTATTTGTCTTGTCTACCTGCCATATTGAGGTCAGCACTGCGGCAATAAGTATGAATGTTATTATGCCGAACCCACATGATATCTTTGTTCCCAACTTCATATTTTTAAACATCTACGTTCTCCTCACTAGATTAAAATTTATACCAATAAGATAAAGCAATTTCTGAGCATGTTGTATTGCATCTTGTTCATAACACTTCTACTGGTCAAAGACGTATTACTTAAAATATGGCCTCCATTCCATATTCCCTGAAAAGGCTAAAAGATTAACTTGAGCAAATACAAATGCATGAAAAACACGCTAAACTCAATGTAGATAACACTTCGATCCCGCTCAGTGTGGCGTCAGCCGGAGCGGAGTCGAAGGATAACCTCTGTCGCGTTAGTGCTCTAACCTGCTACTCAAAGCTCGTGAATTTCACAGTTCAGTCATAGTAAGCTTACGTCAGTAATTTCAAATTACATGCCACACAATTGAAAAGTATATAAAGTAACAGTAAAACCAGCAGTTTATCAGGTATGAATCATTGTAGAATAGACTTAAACAAAAGCAGTGCAGATGTGCTATTATCGTTGCGGAGTACAACATATGATAGTGTAAGGATATAGGAGGTATATAGGTGTTGCGGCAAATTTTGAAAAGCTCTTCATGGTGGGCAGAGCCCACTCGTCAATATTTTTTTTGTGAAGAATTTTATTTTCAGGATTTTTTGCATTACCGCACAGAGAGATTACACTCGAAAAAGAATGGCATTCCACATAAGTGTGGAGCTACAAAAGTGTGGAATTCCACACTTTTTATGGATAGGGAGGTAATAGTTTGGAGTTGAGATTTCACCCGCCTGAATGACAGCAGAAAAAATAGTGTACCGCCTGGACGCAAATGGTAAAAACTATTATATCTTGTTTTATTCCTTAAATTTTGTTTCCTGGTGGTCCTTGTGCCTTTGTGTGAGGAATCGTTATGGTTACGTTCTATCCTCAACAATATTATATTTTGTGATCTTCGTATATATAGTTTTTCGGTCTATGCCGAGAAGTCGTGCAGCCTTTGCCTTGTTCCAGCCGGTTTCCTTAAGTGCATGAATGATTGCCCGTCGTTCATCTTCATTTTTATCGATAGAATTAGGTACTGCTTTATTGCGGTCTATAAATTCGGGAGGCAGGTCGTTAATAGTAATAGTAGAATTGTGACAGAGTACGATTGCAAACTCCAGCGTATTCTGGAGCTCCCTGATATTTCCTGGCCATGAATAACACATAAACATCCTTTGCACATCCTCAGATATTGCCGTGATATTTTTGTTAAGTTTCTTATTGAACCTGTTCAGAAAGTGATCCACCATTGCCGGCATATCCTCACGTCTGTCCCTGAGTGGAGGAAGGGCCAGCTGTACCACATTTAACCGGTAATAAAGATCTTCACGGAAACTCCCGGACCTTACCATTCTGTGTAGTTCACTGTTGGTGGCTGCTATAACCCTGACATCCACTTTAATCGAGCTAGAGTCTCCTACCCGCTCAAACTCTTTTTCCTGAAGTACCCTTAATAAACGCAACTGCAGCTTATTCGATATTTCTCCGATTTCATCCAGGAAAATAGTGCCACCATCAGCCTTTTGAAATCTGCCCACCCTTTCAGCAGTCGCCCCTGTAAAGGACCCCTTAACGTGGCCAAACAGTTCACTTTCAAGCAGCTCGTCAGATAAAGCAGCACAATTAACCTTAACAAAAGGGTTATCGCGATGCTCTCCATGGTAATGCAATGCATCGGCTACCAACTCTTTTCCTGTCCCGCTTTCTCCTGTTATCAATACAGTGGTCTGGACACTTGACAGGTTTTCAATCAGGGAGTAGATGTTTTGCATTTTCCTGCTTGAGCCTATAATATTGTGAAACTGAATACGTTCATGCAGATCACTCTCAAGACCGGCCAGGCGGGTCTCGTCTTTCAACACCATTACACAACCGTAGATATCTTCTTGATGGTTTTTCAGTGGAAACGTGGACACGTTGACAACTCCGTCAGGACGTTGCTGTTGTTTACATTCTATGCGATGCATTTCAACAGGTTTTTTTGTCTTGATAGTCTCGACAATAGCATCATAGCATGCTCCTCGACAGTGAAGTTGTAAAGAATTAAATAGTTTGCCCTTGGTCTCTTCAGGTAGGAAACCACATATATCTTTAACCGCATCATTGGTTTCAAGTACGATTAACTCCTCATCAACCGTAACAATCGCATCCTTAACACTCCTGAATATTGCATCAAGGGTTGATTGGTATTCCCTGTTTTCGTCAATAATCGCCTTGTGCCGTAACGTCATTTCGACCTTCCGTAATAGAACATCCTTTTTCACCGGTTTGGCGACATAATCGTGCGCGCCATCCCGAACGGCATCAGAAGCCGTTTCGATATTGGGATGTCCGGTGATCAGAATTACCGGGCAAAGCAGGTTTCTTCTATTTACTTCCCGTAAGATATCAATCCCTGTCCCATCACCCAGCATGATGTCTGTAAGTATCAGGTCGAAACGCGTCTCGGATAACTTGCCCAGGCTCTCTTTGTAAGAACCGGCGGTATCCACATCATATCCTTCCCGTAAGAGAAATGTCTCAATAGTATATCTAAGGGCTTCTTCGTCATCAACTACGAGGATCTTCTGTTTGGATTGTTTTAACATATTAATAGATTAATTTAGTTGTAGCTACTTCCCGCCTGAATGACGAGCAAGCAAAGACATTGATCACTGCACCCGTTCTGACGGATACGGTGAATAATTACTAAGCGCCTAAAGCACTTATATTTTTTTCTAATTCTAACAAATTAAAAGGCTTTCTGACTATAAAATCAATCTTTAAGGCCACTGTATCTATATGTTTGATTTCCTCACACCAGCCTGTCATTAAGCCTACCTTTGGCCTTTTATCCAGCTTATTCAGGGCCTTTATTATATCGTGTCCGGTGACTTCCGGCATGGCAAGGTCACACAAGACAAGATCAAAATCATCTCTCCTGCTCAGTTCTATTGCCTCTGCGCCGCTATTAACCGCCTTAACTATATGGCCTTTACCGGAGAGAAATGTTTTCAGTATCACGCACATTTCCTGCTCATCATCTACCACTAAAATACGAAACTCTTTTGTCTCAATCTCCCGAACGGATTCAGATGTAACTACTCTTTGTAACGCTTCTTTGCGAATTGGAATGTGCAGGGTGAATGTTGTACTCTTACCTACCTCACTTTCCACCTCTATCTTACCGCTATGTTTCTTCATAATGCCATAGGTTACGCTCATACCCAATCCGGTCCCCTGCGGCCTCCGTGTCGTAAAAAATGGATCGAATATCTTCCTCTTAACTTCTTCAGGCATACCCTTGCCGGTATCTGCGAAGGTAATCTCTACGAAATCAGCTTTGAGTTCTCCCGCCTGACGAACACACTGTGTTGCTATGGTAATAGCGCCACCATCAGGCATTGCATCAAGAGCATTATGAATCAGGTTAACAAACACTTCTCTCAACTCTGTAGGATTACAAAACACTTCCGGTGTTTCTGTTATGCCTACCGTATTTATGTTATATTTTATATCTTCGGCCTGTGCCATATTCTTCCATCTGGGCATTGTAAATTCCATTGCCTGTTTTATCAGGTACTGTATGTCAATAAAAATGTGATCTGATACATTTACTTCATCCTGAGCAAAAGTAAGCATCCTTTTGACTATTCCAGCACCATCTTCACTAGCCTCAATAATAGCCCTCAAACCTCTCTTTAATTCCTGATCATCTTTAAAACCTCCCTCAAGCACCTCAGCACTGCCCATGACTACCGCAAGGATATTATTAAACTCATGGGCAACCCCAGCAGTTATCGTCCCTAGAGACTTTAACTTCTCTGATTTCAAGAGCGTTTCCTTCATCTTATTACGTTCAGTGATATTGCGAACAAATGCACAAATGTACTCCTCTCCTTCATAATTGAGATAAGTAGATTGTATTTCCACGGGAAATACAGAGCCGGCCTTGGTCTTATGATGAGCGTCGAAAACAGACGTACCTGCATCCTTCATTTCCTTCCAATGTGCCAGCCAGGACTCATCTGGAAAATCAGGATCAATATCAGGAACGCTCATGCAAATAAGTTCCTCGTAAGAATATCCCAGCGACTGACAGGCAGCTTTATTCGCATATGATATTTTTGCATCCGACCTCACCCAGAAGATGGCATTTGCATTGTTATCAAAGGCAAACTGAGTAAACTGTAGAGATCCTTCTACACGCCTGCGCTCAGTAACATCACGGACAAACCCAACCACTGCTGTGATATTACCACTGGCATCACGCATTGGGCTAAGTGAAGTCTCTTGCCAGAAACTACCATTTGGAAGAACAACCATATGCTCCACGAGCATACCCTCTCCTGCATCAAAGACACGGCGGATTTCTGCGACTCTCTGCTCTGCCTGTTCTGGTGGCACAACCTCCTTAATTGACATGCCAATACAATCAACCGCACGTATACCATATCGTTTATCCATCTCAGGTGTACCCCAGAGTGCCGTTACTTTGCCGTCCCGATTGTAAATTATTACGGCACTCTCATACAAAGAAGATAGTATGCTCCTAAACCTCGCCTCACTCTCCTTCAACTCCTTCTCTACCCTCTTGTGCCTGATGGTATATTTCCACTCCAGCAGAATCTTTTCACAAATATTTGGCATGTCATCCAGTACTGTTACAGACTTTACTATATAATCGAAAGCTCCTGCCTTCATTGCCTCAACAGCGACCTTCTCGTCTCCAAAGCTGGTCAACATGACAACTGGATATGGATGTTCTTCCTTATTGGCGGGTATAAGTTCGGTGCCTTTACCATCCGGCAAGATATAATCGGCAATTACCAGATCAGGAACGGACTCTGCTATACTGGCACGTGCTTCATTGAGATTGCGGGTAATTACCAAACTCACTGGCATGGATGAGGGTTCAAAAGAGAGCGTAATCAGCTCTGCATGAGCCTCTTCATCTTCAACAAACAGGATATTGATCTTCTTTTTATCCATTGGTTAATTCAATAGTAAACAACGGTTCTTCAGATTAATTTTGTTGGGCGTGCATCGCGTGAAAACATTCTCATTCCCTCTCTCCAAGTAGTGAAGACCGGTCTCCCCACGGATGATGATTCCATGCCAGCCAGTAAAAACCGATATCATCCATTAACTGGTTAAACTTTTCAAAGTTAACCGGCTTAACCAGATAGCTGTTTGCGTGGTATTCATATGCCTTTGCCACGTCCATTTCAGCACTGGATGTAGTGAAAATGACAGTTGGTATTTTTTCCAACTCCTTGATAGACTTTATCTCCTTCAGGACTTCCAGACCGTCAATCTTGGGCAGTCGCAGGTCAAGAAGGACCACATGCGGCATTGGACTCTTTGCAGGATCAGTATAAACTTCCCGCCTGAACAGATAGTCAAGAGCCTCTTCACCATCAGAGACATGATAAATCTTATTTGCTATTCGATGGTCTTCGAAACTGCGTATTACAAGTTCTGCATGTGCTGGATTGTCCTCAACAAGTAAAACTGTAACCGGTTCTCCATTAATCTCGTGAGTTGTCATGTTCAGGTTCCTCTCTCTTTTTAGCAATTGTAAAGCAGAAAGTACTGCCTTTTCCTTTACCCTCAGATTCTACCCATACACGTCCACCGTGTACTTCTATAATACGTCTAACAATAGCCAGGCCTATTCCTGTTCCATCACTTTTCTGGTCCAGTTTATTGAAGAGCCCAAATATATTTTCGTGATAACGTGGTTCTATCCCTATCCCATTATCGCGGACATAATATACATCTTCTCCATTATCCTGTCTAGCCCCTATCTCGATATATGATTCAGACTGTCTTCCCATGTATTTTACCGCATTCTCAATAAAGTTTTGTAACACCTCCACTAAACGATGTCGATCTACGTACATTACCGGCAAGTCAGGATCTATTTTCACCTGTACCCCCAAATTCTTGATTTGTCCTTCAACCAGTTTTAGCACCTCGTTTGCCAGATCATTTAATGAAACTTTTTCCTTTGTGCCTACCACTTCACCAACTCTGGATAATTCCAGAAGTTCATCCAAAAGCTGGTTCATTTTATCCGCCGCATTATGTATATGACTTACATCTCTCTTAATACGTTCCGCATCTGCTTTGGTTATGTCTTTCTCCAGCATACCCAGGAAACCTTTGATGGTTACCAGAGGACTTTTCAGATCGTGGGAAACGGTATAAGTATATCTTTCCAATTCAATATTTTTTGATTCAAGCTCAGCGGTACGAGCTTTCACCTGTTTATTAAGCTCTGTATTCCAGTCTTGAACACGGTTAAGCATGGAATCAAAGGAGGATGCCAGTAGACCCACCTCATCCGATGATATTATTGATGCCCGAACAGCGAGATTACCTTCCTCTACCTCTTGGACTGTCTTGCTCAGGCGCCGTATAGAACGCGTCAGGTTTCGTGAAATAAGAATTGTTAATCCCAACATCAAGAAAGCACAGATAGAACCGACAACGATACGATAGAAAATACTCTCCCGTAGAGGGGCAAAGACTTCTGCCTGATCACGTTTAACTACCAGTCCCCATCCCAGTTCCGACGTGAGACGGATATGTCGATATGCTGCAAGAACTGCCTCACCACGATAGTCTTCTGTCGCAATAATACCTTCCTGCCCTTGAGCTGCAAATACGGCCGGTCTGGCCTTAATCTGATATTCAAACGGGATGGCTGTCGTTCCATCTTCCAGTGGATATTTAAGTGTTGTAATTATTTGCACGTCCTGGTTAATAAGCAGTGCTTCACCTGTCTGGCCCAGACCCCCACCTGTATGGAGCGTGCGTTTGATAAAACCATCAGGATTTATATGCATTATGAGTGCTGCATGTGCTTTATCATCAGGAGAATAAATAGCACGAATGATAAAAAGTTTAAGAACACCATTCGAAGGATCTTTGTCAAGATCAATTATTTCATCGTAACCCTGATGGGTGATTTTGGAGAAGGCATCGTACTGAGAACTATCCATACCTGACTCCTGGTTTCGGGTGGAGGTTATAATTGATCCGTTTAAGACATTGGCGATCTGTATCTTATCGTATACACCGTAAGTTGTTTTAACCATATTCAGGTATTGTGTGAGGGCCTGATAAGATAATTCTTTTTGTAATTCAGTCTGAAGTTCATTTCCTGTTACACCGTTAACAATTTTTTCGTTAACTAAAGGTAGAAGTGATGCAACGCGTGACCTTATCATGGTACTTTCGGAAAGCACCCTCGCATCACCTCTACGCTCTTCCACCCAGTGTTTCAAGCGCTCTTTCTTCAAGTCTGCAACCAGATTGAGGTTCCGAAACACCTCCGATTGGTGCTGTTCGTATTCACCTTTGAAATTCGTAAATGGTACACCAAACATTTCCGACAGTACGAATAATATCAGAATTATTATAAATGCCGATCCAAAATAGATGAGCATCTTTGATTGAATACTGAGAAAGAATACTTTTTTATCCGAATCTCTTACATTATTATCTGTTGCTTTGTCATTCATAATTACGTTCTATTCAATGTCGTAATTGAATCCACTTAGCTTATACTCCTTAGAGTTGGCAAGTACATCGATTATGATCTGGAGATCAAAACTATTATGCACCTTCTCCCAATTACTAGTGGCTGGAATTTTATTCAGGGTTTTGAGGAATTCAAATTCCTTGTGCAACGGACCGTTTTCTCTGAGATCATTTTTTGGAATGATGGGCGCTGAGGTTAAACCCAGAATGTCATTTTCAGCCAGGGATGCATTTTGTTCTACAGAGAGTTCGAGTTTGTTATTTGTTAAATCTTCAACTGCCTGTATTGCCCATTTGCTGGCAAGCAGCAGATTTTGCCGGTTACTTCTCATCCATTTCAGTGCACGGATCTCGGCAGCTAATATCTGCCGGACGAGTTTGGGATGGTTTTCAGAAAAAGTCCTGGTAAAGTACATAAAACCTGAGCTTATATACCTGTGGATTACGGTACTCTCGGGATACTTCATTAGTGTGATTGCCGGAGTTGGCTCCCATGCAGAGAAGGCCGCAATCTCTCCTGCCCGCAGTGCCTCTGGCATCTCATTAACATCCATCTGAATCATCTGTACAAGCGATTCGTTCAGCCCACCTGAAGCAAGTGCTCTCAACAATGCATAATGCGCGTTAGAGCCTAAAGCGTAGCCGATTCTCTTACCACGTAGCTCTCTGATTAACATGGAACGTCTGGCGACAACGGAACAGAAGCCCTGTTGTATTATAGACGTAACAGTGATATCCATAGTTGCAGCAGCTGTGATTGTCGGCATGTCTCCGCCTATACCAGCATCAATATCACCTTTACGAAAAAAGAAGTTTAAGTCATTTCCTTTCAGAAATGGGAAGAACCTGACTTCAATACCTGATCCGGACAGCGCATTGTGAAGGACAGTATCACGCTTCATTACCTCGGTGATAAGGCCGGTTGGTGAAAAAAAAGACTGCGTACCCAGGTTGATGACGTTTTCTGTGTTGTTAAATTTGTATTTGGAGTAGATCGAGTGATTAGAAAGATCAGGTGTTTTAATTATTGGTTGATCTTCAGCTTTACCTGTTTTTGGCATAGCGGTGTGAGCAATTAATATCAGACATACTGCCAGAAATGTATTTATAACGCTTCTTATCTTCACAATATCTCCTACCTTTATTTTTCCGACAAACGGACGACCTATTATCTGGTGATACCGTAAAGGTGTATAATTTTGGTAAGGATTTGCAACGTTCTAGAGGACAAAAATACAGCCGGGATTATACATATATTGTATTTTTTTGCAAATAGAATTTGGTAGTTGACTGGTTCATGCTTATACATCTTATATTATACATCCAGTGCAGTACTCTACTGGGAAGGATGTGGTAGAACGGCTGCAGAGAGTTATCATTCAATCATCGTCATTTCCACTTATTTGGATAAAGCCTTAGAGTGCTTATGCACTAACAGACTGATGAAAAGTAAGTTGATTGTAATGGAATGGGATTCTTCATTTTATAACAAGCAGGAGATTGATCTTCTATTCATTCGCTGGTTAACTCTTTAGTAAACACCATAATTCGATCTAATAAAGAACCCAAATCCCCCCCAATAAATCTCCTCTTGGAAAAGGAGGGAGAGGAGAAAGCCGGTTGGGGGGATTGGACAGGGCAGGCGGGAAAGAATCTTAACTTTGAAATTTCTATATACTCAAGTTAGATTCTTCTTTTTCATGCTTGTAGCATTTAGAACTTTTGATATACTCAAAAAAACATCAACTGCTGGTTCAATTACTATCTTCCTGTATTTGAAAGTTGGCCTCCCTGCCATACTCTGTGATTGAACCAGCAGCTTATAAAAAGGTGGATACAAAATCTAATACAAACAGCTTACCCGATTCCCAAAAATCTCCTCACATTTCTTACAAATACTTCCTAAAAATATAAGAACGTATAATTGTTAAATCTCAAAACATATGCCAAAAGTAGAAAATTGCTTGATATTTTCCATGTCAAGTATTTGTCCAAGTTAACTCTAGAAATAAACACAACTTACAAACATACTAAAGGGCTTAATTATTACACCTGTTTAGTGAACGAAGTTGAATTTCCAGAAAATTGATGTGTCATGGCACAATTGTGAAC
>PJEL010005567.1_pt1 | contig 10162 bp, 6 predicted proteins | sample 1853271 | NCBI WGS metagenome assembly PJEL01 (sample SAMN08108733, study PRJNA415343) | Invertebrate metagenome, whole genome shotgun sequencing project. | host: Globobulimina | place: Sweden: Gullmar Fjord | collected 2015-08 | reverse complement strand
GATAGATAAATATTTTGTTAGGTTAGAAAACACACCACCACCACATTGGGTGGATGACATTGATTGACTGACCAAGACGAGACATGTATAATACATATATATTCAAACGTTGTCGGTTAGGAAAACAAAAACACAAGATTAAGGGCAGCGGGGCCATTTTCCATGCCATAATGATACAACGTTCCGGGATGCCAACGGAGAGACACTTTACCTTTAGGATTGGAGTAAATAATCTCTGAAATATACATGACAGCTGGCTAGGTGTCAAGGCACCATGTCTCCTGAGGGGTTCATCACAAAGTTGTCAATAATAATCACAGCAGCATATGAGAGATATATGAGAATCTTTGTATTTAGTGACATGGAAGCAGTCAATCATCACAGCGCACGCGCTCTCTTGTCAACCTGCCAAGTTTGCCAAGGCCTGGAATATAAATATCCACTAATCGTCCAAATGTAGCTGACCACGTTTCCTGTTATTTGGTTCCGGAATACGAAGCACGTATATACAGACAGACAGTAGGGTAACAATTAAGATTTGCAAGATGCTGCTTGATGAATGTTGAGTTCTAAGGGTTAGGAAAGAGAATATACCAGAATTATGGGCGTTGAAGGGAAAAACAAATGCCTTTCACACCACAAATTCTCCACCATTGCATAGACGCATGGTTCAGGCATGAATACGATCTGTGAAAGTATGAAACGCAGCAGCAGCAACACCATCCACCCATTATTATTATCTCAAACTTCAGATACAGCATGAGTTAGGATGATAGGATCACAAAGATAATAGTAGTGTTCATCACGGACGAGTGAACGTTGCAATAGATGTGCACTATTCTGCTCATGTTAGATTCTTGATGTGAAAAAGGGACAGTGTGTGTGTGTGTGTGTGTGTGCATGTGAAATACCAGCATAGGTACAATATCCAACAGTGAAGGGCCCCACCTGACATCATCGGAAGAGAGACGTGATTAAGGATTCTCAAGGTTTGTATAATGTGGCAACAGCAACATATATCACGGGTTATGGAAGGAAGTAAAGAAGAAAGGCTACTATACTATTACTAATTATCTACTATCGACAGCAGTGAATAACAACAGATTTTCTAAATGTGTTGTAGTTGACTGACTGATCGGATGTGACGAAAAAAGGGGGGGGGAGGATGTTACCAAATGGAACAAAGCAAGAAAAATAATAACTCACTTCATTGCAAGCAAACGCTTTGCAACAAAAAGGACACGAATCGTTGCATATTTTCCCCGGTCATTCAGTACCGTTTCATCCAAATAATCCTCTGAGAACTCTTCACCGAATGATGGAAGTGAACATGGGTCCTCCTTTGAACACACTTCCTTCTGAAGAATAAAACAATGGATGACATGATTGGTGTTCAACAAGTGGGAGAATCAGAAAGAGATGAGAGGAGAGAAAAGGATGAGGATGCGTAAGATACGACTGCCGCTACGTATCCAATCAGAGGGTGGGTGTGGTCTTTCTGCTGTCTGCTTCCCAAATACTATGAGGGATGATGAACATACAACAACTAAACCAACCTGTAGGCGGAGCCATGAGCTCTCCAAATGAAGCTTATGTGGCACTGTTCCCACTCTCTCAGAATTACTAACCATAAGCTAAAGCGAGTCAATCAGAGTATGAAGAAATATACAAGTTTAGACAGAAGAAATCAAATAACCGGTTCTTGAAACCAATCCGTTACATCTTATCATTCTTGCCTTTGACCATACACCTCCGCGAATGAGCTCAGGAATGCCAGAGCGGCACATGACAGTTAGTTTTCGTCCCTGGAAACAAATAAGAGGCAAGCGACATATTATTATTATTACAAGTAGAGGGTGGGTGGTGGTGGTGGTGGTCTCTGCGTGTTTAACGCGTCAACGGTAGAGGTGAATGCATATGAATTGCAGTCGGCCGCATGCAGCACAGCCATTTGTACACACGTATATCTCGTTTCTTCTTCGTCGTTTCTATCCTATCTGCTATCGCTATATATCGATACAAAACACTCTCACCTGTGCCGCATAAAAACGTACTGCGTCTTCTTCATCCTCACTACTGATTTCTTTTGGTGACGTAATGCTGTTTTCCAAACCCATTTCGAACACATATCTACGGAGAGGTGCAAACTTCATTTAACAATAACATCCTAAATTGTCCGCTACGGACAATGCTAGGCACAACATACCGACTGGCATCAACATGCATGCTGCTTCGAGGGTCCCGTATGAAAACCTAACAAGTCATGAAATGAAAGAGATTAGAAGATAGCAGTTGTCTTGTCATGGACATTACGTTAAGGTTCACGTCCAAATGCACACATGGCAGTAGTAGTGGTGGTGGTTCATCTATTATACTCCATTTAGGCTTGTTTATTCCAAAGTCGCAACTACTGCGCACCAGAGCACAGTAGTTGCGCACATTGAATTTTTAACCATACACACAGAATGGAATCTCAATCCCCAATTCCAAAAAAAAGGAAGTAATGCAATATTGTTAACCAACACTCACGATAACACCTTAATAATCTCTTTTATTCTGGTAAGGAAAAAATGCATGGTCATCATGCTCAGTTGGCTTGGCTACTACCTGCAAGGTAGCATCCATGATGACGCCACTGTTGTTTCCTCTCGTGCTTTTAATCTTCATTTTTTACTCAATTATTCGGTTGTTGCCGCCTTTGGCAGTTGCCGTTTCGACACAATTTCATCCTGACTGTCTTTTCCCAATGGCATACAAGTCGTCAACTATATGCTGCTTAGTTGACTTGTATGAAATTACCATAGTCACGTGAGATTGGGTCCTTGAGAAATCAAACAGTAGAAACATATAGATAATGGCAGTATAGTACACAATAAGCACAGCAATAACCCAAGTTAATGGGTTAGGGTTGAGGGTTTATGATTTAGGATTTAGAATTAGGATTTACAGGTTTAAAGTTAGAGGGTTAGAGTTACGGTTAGAGGGAGAGAGATAATAGCACGTGTAACCATGAGGCGAAGCAAAAACCCAAGCTAATGGCTAGTTGACGATATCTGGCAGCTTTGTCCGAGAGTACAAATTTTCGGAGTAATTAACGCTACTTTGAAGACAATCATGTGCTCTGCCGTTGGGTGGGGTCTTGGTACAGATTTCTCCGGTGGACTGATCTTTATTTCAAAGTCGTGTATTAAGTGATTCATCGTTGGGGTCGATTGTTTTCGGGTGCATGTTGTGTTGTGCTTAGAGGTGTCAACTATCAACGAAAAACCCCAGTGGACTGCTGTAAGACAGTTGAGTTGTCAAAAAACAAATGGACTCTCACCAACTGCTGTCACCAACTATCAGACTGTTTAACCACCCCACTCACTTACCCTAACCACAACTATGAATCATATAAGTGACGGGTAGGTGGCACACCTGTACACGTGCTAACTGTCAACGAAAAAAACCAACATGTGCACTACTGTCAGATATTTGAGTTAATAAATAGATGAATTGTCTCCAACTATCTGTTGGAATTCTCTCTGATGTGTTGTACTAACCTCGGCTTCCAGCTGTTAGCCATCCTTAGTTTCAATGTTTGAATTCTCTGTGCGTAGGGCGCTAGTCAGTCATAGGCAGGTTTCTACCCGAATTCTCAACCCTTATCACACTGCTATGGCATGTGATAGAGTACTTAAGTAGCTAATATCTTTACCGATATGACGGGTTTGGTTTATGCAGTAGTTTAATGTAGAGTGATTAGATAATTCTATCCTACGATTCTGGCCCAAACGTAATGAAAATGCTCTAATATTTCTCGAGGAGGAACGTTCTGCTGTTTCGTGAACGCTAACACTTACGTGGTCTGCGTGTTTCTCTGTTTCGCAGCACAATACTCACTCATGTCAATCACAACCTTGAATCATGATATGCAGGCGAATAAAAACCCCAACGATGCATCACTTAATCAATCCTATGCTTCAGGCTGCAGTGCGGCATTTTGTTATTACTATATTGTTGTTTACGCTATTGCTGCGATAGGAAAAACAGACATATAGTCCGCCCGTGAGGTTAAGTCGTTGCTATTCCTGCGGCTGATGAGGGCTGACTTTGTACACAAATATTCAACCGTTTCGCCCACACATTCTATGATTTGCGCCATTTTTTAATAGTTAAACTGCTGCTAATATCATAGCACAGTCAAATTCTTTAGCTGTTGTATCACTGTGACACTTGACCCACGATGATTAGGAGTTGTTGAGGGAAAAGTTTGATTATGTCTATTACTTACAAACTTGAACAAACAGGTTTAGGTCTAAAAAAGGAACGTTGGATCTAGTTTGGTGATCCGTGAACACCATCCCTCAATCTCTGCACTAAGTTTAATTTTCTCCTGATGCATGACTTGTACAGCTGCTCTGGCAACCTGTTGGGCACGTGTTCTCAGGCTAGAATAATTCTTCGTGCAGCAATTCTCTTCTAATAGCCTGTAAGGATTAGTGATTATATGTTAAGATGCTGTAGTATTAATGATTTTTTCACTATGAGAGGGGGTTTACTCTCACTGCGTGTAGAATCCAAGGATCCATCTCAGCTGTAGTGCCAAAATTAAGACAACCCTTGGGCTAGTAGTACCACCACCAGCAGCACTCTGAACAACACCGGTTTCAATTATTTCAATATCAATTCCACAGCTCAGTGATATCCTCAGACCTGCCTCTGCTGCAGCGATAGGCCATGGCATTACAGGTACAAGTGTAGAACGTATGATATTATCCCACAATGCCACGGCGATCGTAGAATCCCGTACCTATTGAATTTGGTGGTAAGACGTTACCCATCCACTATACAACCAAAACAAAACAAATATGGACGGACGGATAATGTAACGTTCATTTCTATGTAATAACCCTAACTATGACCCTACGGCCATACCATTGGTAGCAGCCTTTCTACCAAGACAAGGATAAATGCAGCCGATGTTGCAGGTGAGTGTAAAAGCCATGTACTCTTCAGAATTCTGGCAGCAACGCGTAAAACAATTGTAACCGTATCAGTAATTGAACTAGTGAGACAGCGGATCCGCAATACAGTCTCAACATCGTCCTCAACAACAACTAATGTGTCAAGCGCCTTCAGACATCATTTTCTTTCAACCAACAGACACTTAATCGTTTCGATACCAATATAGGTTATGTTTTTTTTGTTCTAAAGAACAAATAATATAATCAGCATAGAATACGATTCCGAAACTGCTGTAAAAAAAATCAGGAGAGTGTCAATGGTGACTCACTCTGCTGCAACAACACTCGGGCCTCTGTTATCTTCAATAGTCTCCATCCAAGAAGCATCAACAACCGCAGAGAGAAGCATATCAATTGACGCAGAAAATGGGGAAGATGAAACGGTATTAAATGGCTGAGATGATACAGTAGGCAACAAAGTAGGCAACCAAGTAGGCAACCAAGAGCCCGCTACTAATGATGTCTCCCTCTTCCCTCTCTGTAATAAACGTGTGCTCTGAATTAGTCACCCATTGCTTGAAGTCACATAACGATATGTACCCTCAGTCAAAGCAAATCCATACTTTTAAAGCCATTTTTTATCAGGAATAAATTACCTTCCTATCTTGTAACTTCTTCCCCAAATTCCACGAAAAACGAGTATTTGCAGCGGAACAAAGAACATCACTTCGTGTAGCTCTACTGAGGAGCTCAGATACACCTGCACCAAAATTTGAACCAACTGTGGGCATCGGCACAAACGGCAACAACAATGCCACACCACACAATATCTTCAAATTGAAAAAGGCATACTATATACCATACCCGCATTTCTACATGCCCTACAAAGCATAGAAGCACGTACGTTACCACCTGGTAGCCATTCCTAATGTCGTAGTGCATTATTACCGGAAACAAATGCAAGGGACCACCATAGCTGTGAGTGAGCGTGCTTGGTTGTACAAGGAAATTGAATAACAAGAACACTAAATGAAATAATGTACACCTTATGAGGTGCTTCACACATCCGTAGCTCGAAACACAATGCGACACTTACTGCAGAGCTACTGATGACTTCCTCAGCAAATTCCTTGATAATATACAATAACACCATTTAGCACAGCAGAGAACAATGACCACTCTATATTGTTGGTCAGTCATCACAGAGATAACTAACAGCTAAAATGGAGAGGAAATATAACCCTATACCTGTATGTGAACATTGCTTGATAGTAGCCCAAACGCAGTAGCATCCATCCGAATGGATAGCCACCACACCTTACAGTAGAGTAATGATATCAGAAGAGGGATAGTACATGGTAACAACGTGTAAGTAACGACAGTAGTACCATTCGTACAAGTGCAGTTGCACCACCATCGTAACCATTTGGCTCACTTCTGTTAATCTTCCTGTCAAACGCACCATATCCCCAATGCATGATGAATGCTTGTCAGTAAAAATCACGTGTGGTAAATACACCATGGTGTGCCAGAATATGGTGATGGGTATGAAAGTTCTTACCCGTATCGACCCAGTACAAAAAATCCTTCTGCAACATTCACCACCCTTGTGACCGGAACGTTACAGTGCTCAACAGATGGAGAGAGAACCGCAATAGTGAGGAGATTTACCACTAAGAAAGAAACGAAAAGAAACGAAAAGAAAAAGATGCACAGATATAGATTATGATAACTACGTGATAAGGCAGGCATACATACGCCTGTGGCGGTGGTGGAGGATAACCCTAACCCTAACCCTAACCCTAACTTTGTGGAAGTAAAACGAAAGACAGATGCCGTGATAGGGCTGATGGTCAACAAATCAAAGGTTGTTTGCATACAGTCAAGTCAAAACTGCCAAAATATTCACATTGGTATCTCGCTTCTTACCTTCACCTACAGCTATAGCTGCCTCATCCGTCCCACAGGTAAATGATGCCAGCAAAAGACCCAGGGATAATGAATGTTCGCTGGAGAGCTTTTCGTCAGGCATTGAGCAAAGCAAGTCAGACACTATGTCCAACATGGCAGATCTGAGGAGTGAATGAGCACTAAGGGTTAAAGAGTAAAAGTAACAAGCAACAGAATATAGTATAGGGCAGCACTGTAAGTGCATTCAAACGTTGCAAATGGAACAGATATACAAAAAGGAGTTGATTTAATCATCCGCTCTGTTCCGGGTGGTACCGGCATCCAAAGCATACCTGAGGACAGGAAGGCCTGCAATGGTCTGACCAGTCGCACAAATAAAATGTCTGTGGAGGGGAAACAGAACAAAACGTTTGAGAGATTGTTTGGTGCTGCAATATGGCTGCACCTATTATGAATTCTGGACCACCTGCCAACAACACGGCATGGATCTTCTGCAAGTAAAGGAAACGTACTGTGAACAGAATCCAAAATCTTGAAAATACATACGTAGGTAAGGAATGTCACGCCAAGAGCATTTCAACTTGACACAAAAGGATAATTATGTTGTGTCACTCACCATGCGAGCCACATCTTGAGGTGATGGTAATGAGTCAAAACAGTGTGATATCCTCCTTCCTCCTTTCTCAGCATCTATAAAGGTGTAAGGTGAGATACAGTGGGGCAGGCAACCAATATCATTCATTATTGATAGATATCAGCATGTTAAAGCTAGCTACTTATTGCTTTATCCTCGTTAGCGTGCTGGTACTCATCTTCCCACATGGACAGTACTTTGCCTACAGAAAGGAATATCACATGTTTTTGGTGTTAGGGTTTGGGTTTGGGTCTCACAACAAAATACAAATGGAAGAACGGCATTCATGCCATGTCAATACTTTAATACCTAAAGCAGTCACAATTTGAGATGCTTTAACATAAGCTGCCTCCACCACCACTTTTATCTCTCCTTAGGGTTACAATATCAGTTAGCAGCTGATTAAACCAAGAAACCAGAACACAAATGAGCATTCGGTGTATTATCCACCTGTGATTCGACTTGATTGCTGTTCTTCTAGATTGTGTTTGGGGATGTCCTGGTCAATCAAAGTCCGTGCGTGGTCCTAATGGCAGATGAAGACAAGCAAGGTACAGCAGGATGACAGATATACGTGAATAATGGTGATTTGGGGGGAGATATCACCATTCATGTAACCTGTAAAAGGGTCCTGATTGCATATGACAAGCAAATGTGACCTAACATTTCAAAAACAAGAGTTATGGCAGAATAGGACAAAAATAAAATTTTGAAATTTGTGTTGAAGCGTCGTAGCCACACAATTTCAAACATTTGAATTCTCAATGTATGTACCATCAATATCGTTCCCATTTTTAACTCGTTCTATGTCTGTCTCGAGTTGCAGTAGCTCACCAACTAGTAGTGCATCATCATTCCCTCCACAATCATCCTTGCTTCCAAGCAGCAGCAGCTTGTGTGCTTTGCAGGTGTAAGATTCACAAGCTTCTTTGTAGGATCTGAAAGATATATTCAGAACACAATGCATAGACTGCGTATTATATACTACGGGATATGTTTCAAAACGAGTTCTTCTATCATTTCACTTCTCACTTAAATTGAGCCTCAGTAATGTTTCCATTCTTAGCAAGTGCCTTAGCCAAACCCAATCGCAGAGCAATGTGTTGCATGTCCACACCAGATGGAGGCCTGAAGGATCAGAAAATATAGTAAGCATATTATCAGAGCAGGTGTCAGCTGGTATGTTGCACTATTGAGAAAACTCCCACAAACGTATTCAGAGCACAATGGTGGTGCCGATGCGGTAATAAACATGAGTCACAAGATTAGAATTGTGGATACGTATTAATCTTCATTGAGAGACAGGCAAAACATCAAGGAAGACAGACAGACAGACAGACAGACCAGCAAGCAACAGAGGTATGATAAGAATACACAACGTGGCCAAAGGGCTGACAGAACGTTACCAACCAATCAAAGAATATGACAATAACAAGGCATGTTAGTTAGAATTAGAATTAAAATAATGCAGCGCCTCACCTTAACAGGGCCTTCCGAAATTCACAGTAACGTTCGAGATTCTGGAATAACATTAGGGTAACATCCTACGGTTGAGGAAAAGTTCGCGGGTTCAAAAAAACATGGACATCAGTCAAAAAATACAATACGTGATAAGGCACAATGTTGTTGACAGCATATCAAACATTTACTCTCTTCAATTACCCTGCTCAGCTTCCCAGTTTCCTGAAGGTGTTTAGCAGCTGCATAAACGTCACAGTCTGCCGAACTAGAAACTGCAATAATAGCAAAGCAGATTGGAATGGTTGGGTGTGAGATTCAGTTCGAATAGTATAAGAGAGACAAATGAAAACATGAATGATATCTGTACGTTTCTTCTCCTCCCATGGTGCATGCCATCGTAGTTGAAGATCGTTGGTACAGCTGAAGGTACCAAAAGTTTTAGAGGAGGATGTTATGATCAAAAGGGATAGAAATACAATCTAATCTAACTACCTGGTCATATTCCTACATGTATTACCACCACTACCACAATTATTTGCACCATTTTCATCTCCAACGTCGATATCATTGCGTATCTTTATCTCCACTCCAGCCAAGGATAAATCCTACAAGTGGCAACAAACAACAACAAAAGCCCAGAATATTCGTAAGTTCATATACACAAACCACAAATATGTAGGGCAAGGCGGCTCTCACGCTCCAATCCTCTGTTAAAGATTGAAAAATTTTTAACCGTCAGGATGTTAATGGCACTCTTCGCTTGTACCTGCAGTCTCGTTTTTGCAAGAGCAATGTAGTTGTTGGCCATCTGATCAAACTGCTTTCCATTCCTATACAGATATTTTGAGATTCCAAAAAAAAAATTCCAAAAATCGTCAAGTGAAATATATATACATGCATGCCTGCATTAAGCAAGAAGGATTGATTGAGTGATGATACAATGTGCATTATATCGTGTCACTCGCTGCTGCTGCTACTACAATGGGTGGTGGTGCTGTAGTATGTGCTTTTTCAATCTTTATACCCCGCACCTTTGTTTAAGAATGGACGTCCGAACCTAACCAACGAAAAAACAAATATACTTGTTTTTGTTAATATTCGATGATAATGAGTGGTGCTGGAAGTATATGTATATGACTATCTCATTACCTCCTTCATAATGATCCTCAGTATGGAAGCATCGTCGTCGGGAACATTATGCGACAGAGCC
>PJEL010005566.1_pt1 | contig 10162 bp, 7 predicted proteins | sample 1853271 | NCBI WGS metagenome assembly PJEL01 (sample SAMN08108733, study PRJNA415343) | Invertebrate metagenome, whole genome shotgun sequencing project. | host: Globobulimina | place: Sweden: Gullmar Fjord | collected 2015-08 | reverse complement strand
ATACCATGAGCCATAAATCCCAAAAGTACACCCGCCATTCCAAATGGTATAGTCGCCAATACGATTAAGGGCTGGGTGATAGAATCAAAGAGCAGCATAAGCAGGAAGTAAATTCCTATGGATGCCACCAGAAAACTGAATAAAATATCCCGGATGGCTTGTTTTGAGTCAACGGCTTCACCACTGATATCGATTCGAACACCAGGATAATTCAGCATTTTTTCAAAGTTAAATTCTTTTTCGATTAAGGCCATAACTTCCAGAGAAGTAATTACCTTGTCATCTACATCGCCAGTAATGGTTATCGTTGGTTCGCCACCTTCATGGTATACTGCATATACGCCAGGTCTAATTTCAAAATCTGCCACCTCTCCCAGATTAATCAATTCATTCTTATTATTGAGCAGTTTGAGCTGCTTCAAATAGTGTTCATTGGTGCGATAATTCTGTTGAAGAATAACTCTGAATCCTACATCTTCATCACCATACCGTGTATTGGTGGCCACCTGTCCGTCAAATGCTGTACGAACGGCCTGGGAAACATCCGAGGCTGTCAGTCCATAGCGGGAAAGCAGTGTGTATCTGGGTTTAATATTAATTTCTTCTTTTCCCAGTTTGTCATCCCGCTCAATACCGAATGCACCATCAATTTGATCCAGAAAACCAATGATCTCCTGTACAGCCGATTCCCGTTTTATATTTTTTGGACCTTTAACCATGATTTCGATTGCATTTCCAGTATGAAATCCCCGAAATGATCTTCCCAGTGACAAATTTTTTACACCTTTGACTTGGGCAAATTTCTGTCGAAGATCAAGGGTGATTTCATTGACGGACCGAACCGTTTTATTTTCCTGTTCCGTGTCTTGCGGAAGATAAATAGTGAAATTTGCAAGATGTTCTCCGCTGGCACTTCGAAACCCTCCACTTCCGATGGAGCTGGCGTATGAGGCTATTTCGGTTTTGGGAAACGAGGCCAGAATATTTTCCACTTCTTGTACTTTAACCAGGGTGGATTCCACAGAACTGCCTATCGACATTTCAAGAGTCGCACGGATATTGTCAACATTTCGTCCCCGGTCAAACAGCTTGAATTTCAGAGTATTGGCTCCATGAAATACCAGTCCGAATACTATCGCGCATGCTAGAACGATAATGGTATAGCGATACTCCAGCATTCGGGTTAGCAGTTTTGGAAATGATTGTCGGATGGGTTCGAACCACTGTCGGCCGCTGATTTTTTTTTCTCCGTTTTCCATGCTGGGAAGGATATGAGCCGGCAGGATCAGGAGGCATTCAAACAGAGAAAAAGCAAGTGCCAGAATAACTGTAAATGGGATTACAAAGATAAATTTTCCGAGCATACCTTTGATAAATAACATAGGGATAAATGCAAGAATAGTGGTTGCGACAGTGGTGATTACCGGTATGGCAACCTCATGGAGTCCTTCCACTGCTGCTTTGATTGGAGATGATCCTTTTTCTCGGTGCTGATAAATATTTTCTGCTACAATAATGGCATCATCCACTACAATTCCTAAAACAAGAACCATGGCTGCCATAGTCAGGCTATCCAGTTCCAGATCAAAAAAGGGAAGAAAGATAATGGTACCGAGCAGAGATATGGGAATTCCCATTGCCACCCAGAATGAGGTTCTCAATTTCAGAAAAGCGCCCAAGATGATAAAAACCAGAAGGAGCCCTATAATCCCATTCCATTTTACTATATTAAATTTATTCTTCACATTGATAGAGTCATCCTGAGTTACGATGAAATCGATGGTTCCCTCGGGAAGAAGATTTTTTTCTTTTTCAATTAGCGCTTTCACGGCCTTTGCCGTATCGATAATATCTGCACTTGGGCTTTTGGTGATCCGAAGGGTGATTGCGTCCTGGCCATTGAAATGATGTATGGATTGCACTTTTTTAAAATCATCATAGATTTGTGCCACATTTCGGATTCGCAGTACAGAGCCGTCAGGTAAAGAACGTATAATCACATCACCGACTTCCATGGGGTCTTCAAATTTTGCCAGGGTGATCACATTTTTCTGATCTGTATAACTTTCAAGAGATCCACCGGAAGAACGAATATTTCGGTTGGCCATAGCACTAATAATTTCATTCATGGAAATGGTATGTTTTTCCATCAGATCCGGAGAAACTTCGATTCGGATTTCCCGGTCGCGATAACCGGATAGGGTAGCCTGAGCAACACCTGATAAATCCATGACCTTATTATCAAAATCATGAACATAAGCTCTGAGTTCACGATAATTTAAGCGACTACTCGTAAAACCAACCCAAAAAATCGGTTTCATTTTTGGATTAAACTGATTCACCCTGGGTGTGGTTGCTTCATCCGGCAAATCTGTAACACCGTTTACAGCATCCACGATATTATTGTATACTTTCTCCCCATTTTCATCTTCATCAATGGAAATCGTGATATTTGAATTGTTTTCCAATGAGGTGGAGCTCATTGATTTTATACCAATAACACTTTTTAAGGCATCTTCGATTTTATTGGTCACTTCCAGTTCCACATCAGCCGGTGATGATCCCGGATAGTCGATTCTGATTCTGAGCCAACCTGTTTCCGCATTGGGAAATTCTTCCAGGTTAATATTTAAAACTGTATATAAACCAAGGAGCAATATGATAATCGTCATCGCATTAACCAGAAGATGGCGCCGTATAAAAAACTCGAAAAATTGCTTCATGGTGCAGCTCCTATGTGAACCCAATATCTGATTTTTATTTGCTTTGCTGTAAGACCTTTATATTTTTATTACACGATATACAAATACTATAAAAATTTCTGGTCATTATATATATGACCCGGTCTTGACTCAGAATGTTGATCCTCCCCCAAAAAACTGGAGACCGAGGTAAGCCACTATAACACGAAAATTAGAGGGTGAAATATGAAAAATATTTCCTACAAGATATTTTTTTACTCCTGAGTCTTTATGGTATAATCGCTTAGGAGTCAAATCCCCCATTTTACCGAGCATCTCTTTCACCAGTAATGATATTTGTAATTTTTTCACCATACAATATATGGTCAGGAAACGAATAAACGCTCTATTCACTTTTATGAAGATTCAGATTTGGTTATTGAACTCATTGAATCGTAAAGCCCTGTGACCAAGTCATCGCCGCAGCGAAGATGATCTGAATCAGCATCGGTATCACTCATTTGATGCATCCATTCAATGGGTTCAGACAAATCAGAATCCCATATTTTATTTTTCCCATAGAAAAGATAGATATCCCAGGCGACCTCAGCATTCATTGGCAATTTTTTGGCTAAAATTTTCCCGGATATCTGAAATGGATCAAAAAATTGGGATACTCTTGGGTCTGTAAATTTTTCAGAACTATTTTGAGCAGCCTTAAAGGTATCTTTGGGATTCATTTTTATCCATACAATGCTAATACTAATATCAGCTTCCAGGTATTTTTGAATAATTGATTTTTGTACCGCACGGGTACCAATAACACTTCATTTAGGTCAGGTAGGGGAAAGTAATGCTAAAAATCGTAACTTATTTCTGTTAGTATCAAAAAAATCTTTTAATGGTAAAATTGAATCCGAAAGTGATATTAGTTTTTGCGACATTATATAATCCCCAGGTCCTGGATATTGTAATAGATCCAATCCTAAATCTTAGCAATACAAGTACTTATAACATTTTTAACCCCTTGATTTCATTCACAACCCGCTGAACGTCCCCCAGACATCATTTTCCTTTCGGATTCTTATTGCTGCAATCGCACCCTCCTTGTTTTTTCTCTGATGCAATCTTTTCAAGGATCAGAGATTTCCCATTCTTTTTATAATCATTTTTAATGTCTCCAATGGTATATTGAAAACAATAACAAATAAGATCTCCCATGGACATTCCTTTTGGTTACTTCGTCAATTTTCTTAATACAACAATATCATGGTGGCACATATGAAAGCAATTGGGTAGCCAGGCAAATCTATCAAGCAGAATTTTTCCTTACATTTTAAAGTATAGTCGTTGGAAAAACCATTCATGAAGAACTAATATCCTAATATTATTCTTAAATTATCATTGACTCCACAGCGTGGCACTATTAGTATTAACTTTCATTGTTTTCAAATTAATAAATATTTTCCGAAAATTTTAACTTGTTTCAAATCGCCAATTGGCTTTCTGAGCAGACATATTCTTAATCATTCTATTGTTTATTATTTGATCATTTATATTTATTATTTTTTTACCTTATTTAATTTTTGGAGGTGTTATGAGAAGATTTTTGGGCATTACAATCATTTTTGTATTTATGAGTACAATTGTATCTTATGCATATGCATCGGATTTAACGTGTTGGTTCCCACCTGGCTGGAAATCAAAACCCCAACAAGCCCAAACAATTACTAAAGCTTTAAGCGAAAAATCAGGAATCACAATAAAACCAAGAATTGCAAAGAGCTACCCACAAATTTTAAAAGCATTTGACTCTCCAGAACAAAATTTAGTTTATGTTGGCTCTTTTGTTCAAGCTATAATTAAAGCTAGAGGTTTGGGAACTGCTTTAGTTCAAAACATAAACGGAAAAGAGTTTTATTCAGGGGTTTTGGTTTTTCAAAATGGTAAAAATCCAAATGATATTTTAGCTAATTCACCCGAAAAAATTGCATTTGCCCGGGGTGCATCATCTGGAGAATCAAGCGCAAAAGCAGCTACTGCCGGCAAGGCTAAAATAGGCACTGCAAATCATGGAGCCACATGTGGGGCAGTTAAAGCAGGCAAGGCTTCTGCAGGTGTAGTTAAAAATTGGTGGTGGGATAGTAATAAGACAAAATACCCTACTCTATCAATGTATAGGATGCCTGGAATATCAGTAGAAAAAAATCCAGATAATGTGTTAACTGCTTCAAAATCTGTACCTTCAGATGTTCAAAAAAAAATAATAGCAGCAGCAATTGCAAGCAAAGAAGTTTTTGGTGCATCAAAAATGGCTCCGTTTGATCAATCAAATTTAAATTTTTCACTCGATCTTATGGAAAAAGGCAAAATTGATCCCATGACCTATAGCTGGTAAGCAGATTTTTAATATAAAATTTTAAAACCCCATCCTAAAAATGGTTTTTTAGGGTGGGCAAACATATTTTTACAAAAAAACAGTGCAATCCAATTCTTGGAGATCTTGTAATGGGTATTTTAAAAAAACTTCTTTTGGGCTTGTTGACAATTAGTATTCTATCTTTGGCTTCTGTGGCTTGGTTAATAAACTATCAATCAAGCTCAAACACAAATGCTGTTGTCAAATCTGTGTTAAGTATTGTTGAACAAGAACAGCAAAATTCAGAACAAGAACTCAGCAAAGGGTTTGATCAAATTGCAAAGTCAATTGACGGAGCCAATTCAAGGACCATATCGATTATGGTTGATCTCTATAAAACCTCCTATCAAACTTTGGTCAAAGCTATTGCAAATCAGATATTTCCCCTGATTGAAGAATATGATTTTGATACCCCCGGTCAAATTATAAATACTCTTATTAAACAATCCGGTGCCTTAAAATGGGTTTATTTTGAAACAAGTGAAACCCCAACAGAATCTGATACTTATACGTTTGGAGAAAAAGCAAATGAACAGACCCAAAGTCTATTGTTTGAGCATGAAATAAAGACAGAGTTTGCATATTTAAAAATCATTTTGCAGGTTAGTATGGAAGAAATGCAGGCACTTTCTGATGTAAGTTTGATTCTTGACCAAATAAATATAAACAATCAAAAACTGTATAAAGCTATTGAAAAAAATTCGCAACAAAGCCTGACTCTTGCACAGGAGAAAGCTCAATTAACCGCTCAGAGTTTAAATTCAAAACTGTTAAAATACATTTTTCTCATGGTAGCTATTGTAGTACTAATTACCTGTATCATTCTAATTGTATTTTTAAAACGCTGGGTTACAAATCCTATTACCAATGCAATTACCAGCCTTTCTAATAATTCTGAACAGGTGATCGAGCATTCAAGATCCCTGTCAATAATAAGTGGAGATATTTCAGATTCAGCCAGTATTCAAGCATCTTCCTTAGAGGAAACCTCTGCTTCGCTCGAAGAAATGTCTTCAATGATTAAACAAAACGCAGATAATACAGTCATGGCAGATAATCTGATGAAAGAAACGAACCAGGTTGTAGATATTGCCAAGGGTTCAATGAAGGACCTTTCAATTTCTATGGCTGATATCCTTAAAGCAAGTGAAGAAACATCAAAAATTATCAAAACCATTGATGAAATATCATTTCAAACAAATCTTTTGGCACTCAATGCTGCTGTTGAGGCCGCCAGAGCTGGAGAAGCGGGCGCTGGTTTTGCTGTTGTGGCAGATGAGGTCAGAAATCTTGCCATGAGGGCTGCTGATGCTGCAAAAGATACTGAGAGTTTAATTCAAGAGACCTTGAATAAGGTCAATGCGGGATCTGACTTGGTCGCTACAAATAATGAAGCCTTTACAGATATTGCAGATAGCTCTGTTAGAGTTGGCGAATTAGTGAATGAAATCACCGCTGCCTCAGGTGAGCAGGCACAGGGTATTGAACTAATAAATAAAACAATCGCTGAAATGGATAATACAACTCAACAAAATGCGGCGAGCGCAGAAGAATCAGCTGCGGCTTCTGAAGAATTAAACTCACAAGCATTGCTATTAGAAAAAATCGTTAGGGATCTTATTTTATTAGTTGGGGGTAATATTGAATCTAATGGAACTTATTCTGGAAAAAAGACGACTATTATCCAAGATGATTCCAAATATAATAATGAAGAACCAAATGAGCGTGCAGTTGATAAAAAAACAATTGGCATTGATGAACCCCAATTATTATCAAATAAATAATTTTTAAACTTAATGATTTGATTAAATATTACTCAATATCAGGAACGCAAAACTTACCCCTAGAAAAATCATGACCATGTATATTTATATATTTATTGCTGGTCTATGATAGGTATTCCTCTTCAGCTAGAAAAGAAAAACCATAACCGAATCACTTGGGCTTAATCAGAGGAAAAGCCCACACGCTTGATTATCGGTTTCGTCTATAAATCGATACCCCAATTTCTCAAGACGGTTGGCCAGGCCATGCTCACTTTCGGGAGGGACTTCTAACCCAACAAGGACTCTTCCAAAATCACCACCATGTGCTCGATAATGGAAGAGTGAAATATTTAGTCCACCCCTTATCGCCTCCAAAAAATCCACAAGGGCGCCTGGACGTTCCGGGAACCAGAATCTAAAAAACCTTTCATTTTTGGCTTCACCACACCGACCCCCTACCATATAGCGGATATGGGTTTTGGCCAGTTCATTATCAGTCAAGTCAACATTATTGTATCCTGCATCAGTCAATCTTTTGCTGAACACGAATCTTTCATCTGTATTTAAAGTTGAAATACCTACAAAAATTTGGGCACAGTTTCGATTTTCCATTCGGTAATTGAATTCAGTAATATTTCTATCTTTAACCATATCATGACAAAACGTTTTGAGGCTGCCTGTTTCTTCCGGTATTGTTACGGCAAACAAAGCTTCTTGTTTCTCTCCAATTAGTGTTCGTTCTGCTACATAACGCAGCCGCTCGAAATTCATATTAGCCCCTGAATTAATCGCCACTAAGGTTTGCCCTGAGCATTCAGTTTTTCTGATATATTTTAAAATACCGGCCATGGCCAAACCACCGGCAGGTTCAACAATGGATCTTGTAGCCTCATAATTTGCCTTAATTCCACCACAGATTTCATCTGTACTAACCCTTATAATTTTATCCACATATTTTTGACAAAGATTAAAGGTCTTTTTTCCAACCGTTTTAACTGCAACCCCATCAGCAAAGATACCGACATCATCAAGCGAGACTACTTTTTGAGCTGAAATCGACCTCTCTCTGCCACCACTATCATAGGGCTCAACACCAAACACCTGAATCTCGGGTCGCAATGATTTTATATATGCAGCCATGCCTGCAAGAAGACCTCCACCGCCAACGGGAATAAAAACGGCATCCAGTTTCCCTGGATTTTGGCGTAACAATTCATCTGCGACTGTACCCTGGCCTGCGATAACCAGTTCATCATCAAATGGATGGACAAACACCATTCCATTCGAATCTGCCAGCTTATTGGCATGTTGCGCTGATTCTGAATAATTGTTGCCATGTAATATTACTTCACCACCATAATGCTTCACTGCATTAACTTTTATAATAGGTGTTGTGACAGGCATAACAATTAAGGCTCTAATTCCTAATTTTTTACTGGCATATGCCACACCTTGCGCATGGTTACCGGCAGAAGCGGTTATAACTCCCAGAGTTTTTTGTTTATCAGTGAGGTGAGCTATTTTGTTGTAGGCACCGCGCAGCTTAAAAGAAAAAACCTTTTGAAGATCTTCACGTTTTAATCGAATCCTATTGTTTAATCGCTGAGATAAAACGATAGCATCATCAAGTGGTGTTTCAACCGCAGCCTCATATACACGTGAGGTTAGAATCTGTTTTATTATTTCCTCCACAATACCCTCTTTCTCTTCTTGATTTGTCATAAAACGCTTCATGCATATAACAAAATTGATGGTTTAATTCCTGTGGGTGACTTTGTTAACCCAATGGAATCTATTGGCTCAAAAATTAAAATCTGCTTAATTATTCTCATAATATCAAGCAGATTTCAATTTTTCCCAACATCTATAATTTGATCAAACCTACATGACGATATATTCCCTTTTATTAATTCGCTATAAAAAGAAATTCATATTTAATTTTTGTATGTGGCCATTTCGAACTCAAACAGCCAATCAACTACCCTTATAGGTATTTATTGTATAAATATCCTTCGGCCAGGTGATTTGTTTTCTATTCTAAATCCTCATTTGATACCATTTCAAGGACATCTGTTTTAATACTTTTTTTATCTCCTGAAAGGTGCCTTCTTTGTTTTTCTTTGAATTTTTTAATCTGTAGCTTAACGTTATCTGAAAGTGCATCAATCGCAGCATACATATTATTTTCAGATTCTTCCTTAGAATGAATTTTTAATTTGTCACAGGTTAAATTTATATCAACAATGTTTCTCAATTTTTCTACCGAAAACACAACATGTGCATCGGCGGGCTTGTCAAGCATGTTGTCTAACTTATCGAACTTTTCGTGGATGTGAATTTTTAAAGCATCAGATGAATCAATGTTTTTGAACATAATAGATATTTTCATAGAAACCTCCGGAAAAAAATGAAGAGCATGTATCTAAACTAACATATCCATTATGCCTAATCAATGATCTTAGTAAACATGATTTTCGCAAACCCAGTTGATTATAAAATTCAGTTTCAATAATCAGGCCAACATTATTCCAAGGAATAGCCTTAAGACAGGAATCGTATTTTTACAATTTTTTTTAATGCTATCAATTTTTTTTAATTTGTATGCTTTCGCTATTGAAAAACCATGTTCTTTTTTATATGGTGAGTTATTCTCGAATGAAATCCCAAAAGGTCGTGGGATATTTATGAAACAAATGCCAACAAGACCCCATAATAAAGGAAAGAAATATGAGAAAATTTAAAGTTTTTTCGGTTATTGTTTTTGCCATTTTTCTATTTACTGGTTGTGCAACCATGCAACAACAGGCTGCATATACACCGAGTGATGTTGAACAATCTTTGGTGATACTACATACCAACGACCATCATGGCCATCCCCTACCATTTTATAATTACCCGTGTGGCGGGCAAGGTGGTCTGCCAGCCAGAGCAACCCTTGTTAATCAAGTAAGAGCAGGAGCTCCCAATGTAATGCTTCTTGATGCCGGTGATTTTAATACAGGTAGACCTGAATCCAACTTCTTTCAAGCTGAACCAGATATTAAAGCCTACAACTATATTAAATATGATGCCCTTGGAATGGGAAATCATGAATTTGATTTAAACTGGGAAAAAATGCAGGCACAGATTGCCTTATCGGAATTCCCCTGGTTATGTGCAAACGCTAAAACAGACGGCAAAGTTCTTGAAAATGTAAAACCTTATGTCATCAAAGAGTATAAAAGTGGTTTTAAAGTAGCAATTATCGGTCTTCTTTCAAGCAAGACAGCCGATACGGGTAATCCTGCACACAGTGC
>PJEL010005565.1_pt1 | contig 10162 bp, 9 predicted proteins | sample 1853271 | NCBI WGS metagenome assembly PJEL01 (sample SAMN08108733, study PRJNA415343) | Invertebrate metagenome, whole genome shotgun sequencing project. | host: Globobulimina | place: Sweden: Gullmar Fjord | collected 2015-08 | reverse complement strand
CATGGTACTCGTATTTGGATCGATAATATGAGGCTCTTTCAACCGCCAACCACTACACGAACGACAAGTAGTGTAGTAGTCAAATAAATAGTATTGCTCACTATGTTACAATCCTTCCTTAGGATTCCTGAACAGACGAAAAGTGAATGCTTCACAATACTTTCCTGCAATGTTCATATGGGAACATCTGTATATCTATAGGAACATTTATATTACTCACTAACGTTCCTGTATCATCATCCGTTACACAAAGATGCAAAAAGTGTGATATGATGTGTAAACTTCGCCCCATAGCAAGTCACATTTAGTTGGGTATATGTCTTACCGAATCAAGTTATGCTGGCGTAATCTAACAAAATATTCCTCTTTTATTGGAATTTGTTACAGAGTGAGAGGGAGATATAGATCTGATAAGTTGGCGGAATCGTAGCAAGAGAAAAAGTATAATATTATAATTACAGGAAGATTCACATGTCGGGGAGGAAGATTTTAGTCCCCCTTAACGTCTAGCCTATCCGGAACAATCACTCACGGGGGGTGTTCCAATACGACAAACCGAGCGCCGTAACGTGCTACTTCAACTAATCTTACACCTACGGTGTGTATATCACTTCAAGATCCTTTAGTCCAAGTCCCCTAAGACCCATTAAATGGAATAGTTTCTCATAACTCTATAACCTTCAAAAGTGGAAATACTCTCACAAGCAGCAGCCCATAACCCCTGCACAATAGAAATTTTGAATGAACATAACCCCTACTATGGCCTGCACCGCACAATGGAAACACCTTGCCCATGGGTGCCCATAACCTGTTTAATGTTTTCATATTTACCTTTTCCCCCGATAACGAGTCGCCATGTAGACGGCGCAAGAGCGATGAACGACTAGAGGTGTCAACTGTCAACTGTCATGACAGTCCATCAATTGTCACCAACTGTCACTGTCATGACAGTGGATTATCATCTGCAATTTAACTGTCCAGCTGTCAACCAACTGTGAAAAATGTTATAAGTGTTTTTGTCAAGGTGCACCAGTTTAACGAGATTGGTGAGACACCTACCCGGCACGTATTTATGTGGTTAACGGTTGTGAGACCGAGGTAAGTGTGTGTCAAGTTGCGCCAGCTTAACCTTAACGAGATTGGTGCTGCCCATACCCGACACTTATGTGACTCATAGTTGTGGTCGGGGTAAGTATGTAGTTAAATAACCTGATAGTTGGTGACAGTTGGGTGACAGTTGGTGACAGTCTGACAGTCCATCTGTTTTTTAACTAGACTGTCTGACAGTCCATGGGGGGTTTCGTGGACAGTTGAAACCTCTACGAACGACACCTTTAAGCTTGGAAGCTCTCAGTTGAAAAAGAATAGAAAATATAAGGGGAAATCGGTGAGTCTAACCCTAACCCTCAACCCATAACTCCTAACCCTACCCCTAACCCTAACCCCCTAACCCTAACCCCGTAACCCTAATCCCATAACCCTAAACCCTAACTACCTAACCCTTACCCTAACACTAGCCCTAACCCCAAACCCTAACCCCATAACCCTAACCCTTAGAGAGTGGAAACAGCGCAGATTCAAATGGGAGAAAAGGAAACTACATTTAACAAGATTTCCCTATTGAAGGTGAGAGGGGGTTAGGAATAGGGTTAGAATTTGGGTTGGGGTTAAGGTTAGAATTTGGGTTAAAGTAGAAGGTTAGAATTAGGGCTAGGGTTAAAGTTAGGGTGAGTGTGAATGTGATGATGGATAACTGGGCAATGTCATGGTTTGGGGCTGATCAGGTGGGATCACTGGTTCTTCCAAAACAATGCTGTCCTCCTCACAACCATCCTGATATTTAGGACGCAGGGAGTGAGGAAAGAGAGGCTCTCTTTCGGCAGAAGTTAGCCATATGCTCTGAGGTACTACTTCATTTATAATTCCTCCTCACTCCATTCACTATTTGACATTATTTCCCACTATGTACAGGTGTACCGCTTTCAAAACCACGCCACTGGACAGCAGGGCAAGGCTTTGAAGAGGCAGGTTCTCATGGAAATCCTTGATTATGTGCAAATGAATGCAGGGGAGAAGTTATTCACAGAGGTGATGGCCTTAATTATGTTGACCCTGTCTTGTAGTACCCACCAGATGTACCCCTGACCCCCTCCTCTCCTTTTAGTCAGTGTATCCAGATGTGATAGCTATGGTAAGGATGATCTTGCCTTTAAAATTATTGCCGAAATGGGTTGTCCTGTTCTCCCATGCCCTCCCTGGCAGTTGATATAACCCATGATGACAGGTTTCTGCCAATATTTGTCGGGAATTACCTCCACAGACAGAAGATTTTGACCCTGATGAGGTACACTCATTCCTCTCACACTATAGCTGCTGTTCCTTAGCCCTCGTCTCACTTTCTGAGCTCCTTTAGGATGAGCCCATTCTGGAACTGGCTTGGCCGCACTTGCAACTTGTGTATGAATTTTTTCTAAGGTACGAGATACTAATGATTATTTTTTTTTATCTCTAAAGTTATATTCGAAGCAGAAAGATTGAGGCTGTTTTAATTAGTCTAATACTGCACCGTGACTCTGACTGGTACTACTACTATCATGGCCACTACACATTGATGACTCTAATAGATATATGATTGTGACCCCCATTAGGTTTGTGGTGTCAAACATGGTTGTTGCTAAAGATGCCAAGCGATACTTGGATCAAAGACTGTGCTATCAACTTGTGGAGTTGTTTGATAGTGAGGACCCCAGGGAACGTGACTATCTAAAGGTGAGTTGTTGTTGTCATTACTATTTTACATTAATATGACCCCTGTGGCTCTGATCGCTCTTCGCCCCTCTCAATGATCTGCAAACCCTCCTTCAGACAATTTTGCATAGGTGAGAGATGATTGTGCCGTATGCATGTAACAGACGAAGATTGCGCTGTTGCCTTTTTTTGCTGAATGCTACAGGATTGAATTGATGTCAGCGTATTTGACTGAGTGCTGCTGTTTCTTTTCTTATCTCTTCTCTTCGTGCTCTTTTCCCAGAATATACGGAAAGTTTATGAATCACCGAAGGTCTGTCTATCCGTGTATTCCAATTCTTGCAAAATATATTGAGTGACGGGGGGGAAAGCAGGCGGCTGGCTTATGGAGATGGGTGTTTCACGTAGTAGATATTTGAATTTTCTCACGTACTTTCCATGGCCCCGCTATTTCCTCAGCTTCATTAGAAAAACTATAGGTAATGTATTCTTCCGCTTTGTATATGAGACAGAGAGGCACAATGGAGTGGGGGAGCTTCTTGAGATCCTGGGGAGGTAAGAAAACTGAGAGTTCGTTAACAGCAACACTCTCAGCGGTAAATCAGCCATGATCGCATCATATGTGTGACGACTATACTAATTCATATACACTGCCCACTTAAATATATAAACTTGCCTTGTTTTGGTGGTAGTGTTATCAATGGGTTTGCCATACCACTGAAGAAGGAGCACCAGCGCTTCCTGGAACGGGCTCTTATCCCTCTTCACAAGCCGAGATGTGTTTCCCTCTATCATCAGCAGCTCAGGTATGTGAGTTGTGCTTGTAGTGGGAGCGCTGTCACGATCAGGCGGTGTTTCCCCTTGAACTTGGATATGGGAGAACTGATTCTTTATTTGAGATGCGACTCCGTATTGTAGATAGCACTAGTCATGGCATAGAGGCATTGGCATTAGTGTGTGTCACGTACCTCTGACATATTTAATTTCTTACGTTTCGCTGATTTATTCATTTTTTTTTTATCAGCTATTGCATCATTCAGGTGCGTACTCCCTGGCCATCTTGAGACCAAGCTTTGACATTCGATCTCAAGCATTCCAGATTAGTGCTGTCCAATTTGAAAGAATAATAACTTACACAAGCTTGAGAGATACCAAAATTTATGTGCCTACCCCCCCCCCGTGATGCTCATACCATTCAGCTCAATATTGTCGAACTCTCCATACTGGGCTGCAAATATGACTGACCACTACTGAACCAAACCCCTATCAGTATATAGAGAAGGATCCAGAAACTGTGATTCCTGTACTTAAAGGGCTTTTCCGTTTCTGGCCTTGGAGCTGCAGGTTATTCATACAGTGAGGGTTAAATAGATAACTTTTGCAGTCTGTGTCCCTCTTTATAAGTTGTTGTTGTTCCTACTGGTGTGCAATTCAAACTGCATTCAATGACTGCTGCACTTCCAGCCACCTCTAACTCAGCACCCGAGCTTTCTAATCGTGATATCCTCATTTTTATACACCACCTTGGTTGCTGGAGCACAGTAGTAAGCAGGTGTTGTTCTTGAACGAGCTTGAGGATATCTTGGAGCTTCTCGTAGATGAGCAGCTATCTAAGGTTCTTCTTCTGAGTCCCATCAGTCGATATCAATACTATGCTTCTGTTATACCTTAATGTCTGTCTGCCCCGTCTTTGTAAGGTGGACGAATCATTGTTTCGTCTCTTAGCACAGTGCCTAGGGAGTCAACACTTTCATGTAATAATTCCAGAATTTTTGTCATTGTAGTCATGTCTTCAGAGTTTTGGGTGTATTGGGGGGGTTGCACCTATAGATCTGCATCGTGTATTGCAAAACACTTGAATTACGACCAACACACATACACACACATGTATACGTATGTGTTGTTGGCAAATCAGGTAGCGGAGAGGGCTCTGTTTTTGTGGAACAATGACCACCTTGTGAATAAGGGTTGCCTCGGCAGACAATACACTTGCACTCTATTACCCATCATCTACGGTAAGCCCTTGGATTAGAGATAGAGCAGAATGGATGAGGGGGTCAGACTGCCCCAATGATTTGAGGGATGGTAATTTTCTACATGATGAGAGGTTCTTTCTTGATTGTAGATGGCTCGGTCAGTTGCCATACGAAGAAAAGCTCCACAATCTGAAAACAGAAGAAGATTATGTTGGCCTATATTTTTGTCGTATATATAATGATGTTTTTGTTATCTTCCAGACCCACTGTACAAGCATTCTCTTGGCCATTGGAATTCAACCATTGAAGGATTGGCACAAAATGTACTGAAGGTGACAGACAGCTTGAGAGGGTCTGAATAATTGTGCAGGCAGCTAGCTAGTAGAATGCAGTTTAACACTAGAAGCTCATCTCATTTACTGTCTTCTTCCTACCTGAGCCTTGTACTACCCCCCTCCTCCCTACCTTGGTGTGTTCTAGATGTACATGGAATTCGATGTGCATCTGTATGATCAGGTACTCTCTCAGTACTTCAAGTCAGAGGAAGAGAACAAGGTAACAAAACATAAAACACACCACTACACACTTGACGGTACCGGTACCTGTATGAGGCTGACCAGCTGATGCAGAAACTGTGCTGCTGCCTGGAAACAATATAATTCTGCCACTTTATAATAATTCCATTGATGCTGTTATGCTCAGTTACTAATTTTTAATCTACAATTCTAGGCACGCATCAAAAGAACAGAACGCAGGTGGCTGCTCTTGGAAAACAAGGCCACAGAAATGCGTAGAAATGCATGTACAGCTGCTAGATAGATTTATATGGACAGCATCTGCATTCAAAGTTTGTTTGTGCTGTAGCAACGTTCCTCTGTGAAGTGAAATACGTGTGCATATATTTTTATATATATGTGTGTGTGTGTGTACTCTATTATTAGCACTAGTCATGGCGCAGCTATCACTAGCCATGCAGCTATGTAAACTCATAAGAGTACTAAGACGCTGAGAGGGACGTAATTAAAAAATATTTACAAATGCTTAAGGCAAAGAACAGACTGTGATACTGTTCCAAGTGCTGTTACTTATAGTAGTAGTCCTAATCTGATACTATACTGACTGCTGTCAGTATAGTATCAGATTAGTGCTGTTTGCTGACTGCATTAGAGTATTGCCGCCTCGTTTGATAGATCAACATTAAATAGCAGTGAAGCAAGACTAGCAAATAACATTCCAAACTATTTATCTGGGCCTGCTGTTTCGTGTCTCTAGTGTGAAAACTTGGCTCGGTCGTAGTAGAAGTACAGTATATCAAGTGGTTTTGCAGCAGCCACGTGTTGGGGACCAACCACCCAAGTTGTTATTTCAAAGTTGTACATTTCCATTATGAGCTGCCCCTGGGTAGTGTACTGCCTCTCAAAAGTATCACTGAGTTTTGCATTGCGCCAACAATGGTATGAGAGGATAGGATGATTACATGTGCTGTCACCACAATTATGGCGGCCCAGAAAGCAGAAGAACCCTTGAAACTCCACAAAGCAGCATTCCCGTGAATAAATGCGCACATGCTCCATACCAAAGAAGTGACATGCACCGATTTCCATTACAGTGGAGTGACCCACTTCTCCAGCCAAGAATGCTCTTCCAGCTGTTGCTTTGCAGCTGTAGTCCATCCTTCAATAGCCCCTAAAGTTATCTTAACCACAGCAGACAAAGAAGCATGTCAGAATGATAACTGTAAGGAGCATCAGTCAGGATGCTGCAAAACACCTTATTTTTCAGGGAATCCCACTGTTCTCCATCGGCTAGCTGATGCTCAATAACTTTCAACAGAATATCAGGGTTACGCCCCATAATGGAGAGATCACGAGGAGTCGACACCTTCACTGCTCTCAGGGCTTGCAGAATCATTTCATCCCCTAACACTATGTCATCCTATGTACGAGAGAGTTCCATCATCAGCACCACTGTATAGCTATAGCCTCTTCAGACGCTACTAGCTAGCAATTTTAGAGTAAGGCTGAGAGATAAAGTATTCATGCACCTATAGCCGCAACTGCAATACATACTTGGCTCCTAGGAGTGTAGTGGTTTTGGTAGAAGTGATAATTATGCATCACCGTATCAAGTAAAACAACCATGTCTTATCCTACTTACCATAACGGAGTCCACTTCTGCTTCTTGTGCCCTACTGATCCATATTTCAGCCATAGCATCTCCAATCTTCACGCACCGCGCCACAGAACTTAGCTCAACGGCCGCCAGATTGGCCACAGATTCAACACCATCACTCTGCAGCTTCGCAATAGCCTCAGGAGAAATGCCTTCAAGCCCATTCAGTACCTCCAGCATATCTTTTGCCTGCAATACATGATTGTCATTACACACGAGCTAGTTTCGATCCCCATAAACTACACAAGTGTGTCTGGCTATGACAAGGAGCAAGTTAGTTACCTGTTCACGTGCAGCATTTTTATCAATTAAACTTTGTTCCATCCGAGCAAGGGCTGCCTCACGAGCCATGTCAACGGCAGAGGCCTAGAACATGTTCACGGATAGCAGCCACAAAATGAGGTGGCAGTTAAATGAAAGAACAAAAACAAATACCCATGATACTACTTTGAGTGAGTGCATATGTCCCTGCTCCAGTGACTACTGGTACATACTTTGTCAAATAATATCTGGCATATCTTGAAATGTCACGAAACAAGACAATATACTTCTACATGGATGCTCTCATATCAAATCAAATCGTGCTGTAGGGCACAACCGCTACTCACTGCACAATTGTTAGGGGCTACATTCATTCTTCAGCTAGAAAATTCCTTGTTGTGGCAAAAAACAAAAGTAGGAAGAAGAAACCTACAGCCGAAATCAAGCAGGCAGTGGCTTAAACACTAGTGGCTTAAACACTTGACAGTCCCTAAAAATCATCTATTCAATTCAATCCCCCTATGGTCTGGTCTAAGCTTTTGTTCTAGCCCCCACATTTGTATGTAGATGTGAACAATGGACAGCCACTGCAAGTTGCTTATCTCAAATATCCTTAACCATAGAAGAACGTCCGTGTTAGTTACATACACCACTAATTATGAAATCCCATCACATTTCTATACTGCAGTGGTTGAACTTCATGATCCCTTCATTATCGCTTAACCTCGACCTGGAACATAAACCTACCAGTGGTGGTGGCAGCGTCACAGGTGAGCTATTACTCAGGAGACCAGAGGAGCTCAAACAAAGTTGTTGTTCCTATAGATTAACAGATAGAGTTAGTGGGTCAGCACAACCCCAAAGATAGCAGGATGTACGTCATTATTCAAAAGTCGTCACTCAGTTCCAACATCTTGCCTCTACGTCCTCCTTCAGCTCCATGTTAGGAGATGCCTCATTTGCAACTGCTGGTACTTCATTTGCTCCTGCTTCATCACAGCAAAACAAGGAGAAAAATAAACACGCAAAGTAAAAAGCATCGTATTGGCTGGAAGTAAAAGCTAAGCTGGGAGAATAAATACAGATAGCGAGCGACAGACAGCAGTTGTGAACGAGGGGAAGCCTGGTAAAATATTGCATAAGGTATTCCCTATCCCCGCTGCAGTCATTTACTCCAGCTTGTTCAGCATCTATGACGACACAACCTCTGACTGGCACCATCCATTTTTGAAAATGGACAATGCTCACTCTCTTTCAAAAATGACAAGTCTAAAAATAGTAATAACTCACGCCCTAATCTTAACCCTAACCCTAATCCTAACCCTAACTCAAGGCAAGGTACCTAGCATCTCTGTACAGCACTGGAGGTCAACCTTCAAGGCTGGCATCAGCTTTCACTCTACCCTCTTCCTTTCAATGTTGATTACCATGAGACATTAAGAAATGCTCATCGTTCTAGGCATATACCACAGCATAAAAATTAAAACTGCACTTCTTCAACTTATAATACACTGAATAGCATTGGGTCTCAGATGATCCAACCCCAAGTGTGCATTTCTGTACGAACTACAAAACTGTGTTATTTCCTCACCCTGAGAATGAGGTGCCATACCACACTTCTTCTCTTGTTCTTGACGAAGGTTCTCCGCTGCCTGGAATATAACAGAGTGGTTAATTGGACTCATGAAATACCAGCAACTCTGTATAATTGAATACAAATACTGGCTGCTGTGTAGGAGTGGGAGCAACAGCATCAATCGATGTAATAGTGGTGGTAAGATAGGTTTGAGCATTTTTGCAGCAATGCTACTGCGGCGCACAATCAGAGAATATACTGCAGCAGTATACATCATCATTCCCCAAGCTCCACTAGCCCCGCATGATGTGTCACCCCTACCTTGGTAGAGAGTTTTCTATCACGAACATCAATCCACGACCAGTCAATTTTGGGGAGGATCGATTCAAGAGCCAACTTAATGTTTCCGTGCCCCGTGTGCTTCACCTGCAAATGGAGACGTATTGGCACAAGCATTTATATTAGCTAAGCTAAGTGACAACTATCAGAGTGGCACATGAACCACCACCACACACACACATTATATATAATAATTTGCGTCCAAATGCCTCTTGCATTCATTACTCCACTACTACTCACCAAAGCCCAAAAGATGCGTGGACTATACGTTGGCCCATCATATTTACAGAAAATAAAGTTTAAATGACCAACGGGCTGGCTGTGAGGGTACTATATTGTCTAGATATATATATGTAGCATCAGGGAAAGCATTGAAATTAACAATAACAATAATTCATATACCTGCAACTTGCCATTCCTAATGGTTTGAGCATCTCCTTTCCGGATTTTTCATCTGATGCAACAGCAGCCACGACCGCCTTTGCCTATGTGTGATGCAAAAATAATTCAGTGCACTACCACACCACCATACTACTGTAGCTAACACAGACACTTTCTTCAAGTATTTATTTTACCTCTCCTAAGGTCAATTTCTGCACGATTTCTTGATGCCAACTCCTGTGGCCCTCTCCTTTGTGGAACCTCACCTTGCAGTTGAGGTATAGTAGTCTTAGATCTTAGACATGGGCAAAATTAGGTGAATAAACCTACAGCTCCGCTCTCACCACCATCGTCGTTGCCTCCCCTGAGACCAACCTGACATATTTCATGTATGGCAAACAGGTTAGGACATGACGAGAGGGGTAACCAGGTACGTGAAATTGAGAGAGAGGGTGTCGTGCTGCTCTCCTTTCACCCACCTCTCTGTTTGAGAGTCTGATATTTTATAATCTCCTGACAGAGCTGATCTCACCCGGCCTGTTGCCAAGGCCTGATTCGAGAGAGTTTAATTTAAACGTAGTCGAGTGATGAGAATGGTCGATGAATCAACAGATAGTAGAGGAGATTGAAAGGAAATGCTGCGTGTCTGGGCGTTCAGATTATCAAGACAAGGCGGAGCGGAGAGTGAGTGAGTGAGAAATGAGGAGGT
>PJEL010005564.1_pt1 | contig 10163 bp, 12 predicted proteins | sample 1853271 | NCBI WGS metagenome assembly PJEL01 (sample SAMN08108733, study PRJNA415343) | Invertebrate metagenome, whole genome shotgun sequencing project. | host: Globobulimina | place: Sweden: Gullmar Fjord | collected 2015-08 | reverse complement strand
CCTATGACGAGATGGCGCCCGAAGACATCGTGCCCATGGCCTTGTCGGGCGGCTACGGCAGCTACGAAGGCGATCTGGCGCCGTCGTCGGAGTGGCGCTTCCACCTGGATATCATGCTCGACCGGCCGGAAGTCGGAGCCATCGTCCACACCCACAGCACCTATGCCACGACCCTGGCGATCTGCGGGATGGAGATCCCGGCGGTCCACTATATGATCGCCGCGGCGGGCGGGCCGACGATCCGCGTCGCGCCCTATGCCACCTACGGGACCGAGGCGCTGTCCAAGAACGCCCTCAAGGCCCTCAAGGACCGGGCCTGTTGCCTGCTCGCCAATCACGGCATGATCACCACCGGGGCCGATCTGAAGCGCGCGCTCTGGCTGGCGGTCGAATTGGAGACCTTGGCCAAGCAGTATTATCTGGCATTGGCGATCGGCAAGCCGAAGATCCTGCCGGCGGCTGAAATCGGCCGCGTCGTCGAGAAGTTCAAGGACTATGGCCTGCGTTCCAAGGGAAAGCGAAAACCCGCCAAAGCGGCGCCGCGTCGCAGAACTAAACGCCAAGCCTAAGTGGCCACCGCGTCGCTCTCCCGCCAGATGGCCCCCGATGTCGATGGCATTTGCCTTCGCAGCCCCGATTCCACGATACTGTTGGCGAAGAACAACCGCTTAGCCGACGGGATAGGATGAGACCATGACTTGGGACCGGGACAAGCTGGCTGCGTTGCGCCAGAAATACGGCGGCGACGGCGACGATTTCTTCGATCCGGCCTTTCGCCAGGTCGCGGACAAGATCTTCACGGAGGGCGGTACCCGCATGGCGCCCTACGCCGGGGTGCCCAGCCTGCTCGATGCGCCGCTGCGCCAGATCGATCCGCAGAACCCGGACTTCGGCGATCTCCAGGTCGCGCTAATCGGCGTGCCGATGGATCTCGGCGTCACCAACCGGCCCGGCGCGCGGTTCGGTCCGCGGGCTTTGCGCGATATCGAGCGAATCGGACCCTACAATCACGTTCTCGCCTGCGCGCCGGTTTTCGATCTCAAAGTCGCCGACGTCGGCGATGTGCCTTTTGCCAGCCGCTATCGTCTCGAGGGAAGCCTGGACGACATCGAGCATTATTTCGAGAAGGTCGTTGCGGCCGGGGTCGTGCCGCTGTCGGTCGGCGGCGACCACTCGATCACCCATCCGATCATGAAAGCGCTGGGACGCGAGCAGCCGCTCGGCATGATCCATATCGATGCGCACTGCGATACCGGCGGCGCCTTCGATCAAACCAAGTTTCATCACGGCGGCCCCTTCAGGAACGCCGTGCTGGATGGTGTCCTTGACCCGACCCGAACGATCCAGATCGGCATCCGCGGCTCGGCAGAGTATCTTTGGGAATTCTCACTCGACAGCGGCATGACGGTCGTCCACGCCGAAGAGGTTCCGTCGCTCGGTATTCCCGCGGTCGTCCAAAAGGCGCTGGAGGTTGTCGGTGACGGCCCGGTCTATATCTCCTTCGATATCGATGGCATCGACCCGGCCTTTGCGCCGGGCACCGGAACGCCGGAAGTGGGGGGCCTGACAACCCGGGAGGTGCTGGAGATCCTGCGCGGCCTCAAGGGCATCAACCTCGTGGGGGGCGACGTGGTGGAGGTGGCGCCGCAATACGACACCACCACGAATACGGCCCATGTCGGTGCACAGGTCCTCTTCGAAATTCTGAGCCTGATGGTTTCCAGCCCACGCCTGTCGTGACCAAGCGCTTGTCTTGATCAGGTGCGCACGTCGGGTGCGTCGCGTCCGAGGCGCATCCGAATTTCGGCAATCTCTTCGGCGGCGGCGATGACCGCCGCGAGGGCCTCCTGCGGGTCGCGCGCCATGGCTGTGGGGTTGTCCTCGAAGCGCTCCAGGTAGACTCTGAGGGTCGCCCCTACCGTGCCGGTGCCGGAAAGCCGGAAGACCACCCTGGCATTTTGCTTGAAGATCACGCGCAGCCCCTGGCCGGCAGTCACGCTGCCGTCGACCGGATCGGCATAGGAGAAGTCGTCGGCGTCGACCACCTCCAAGCCCGCAAAGTCGCGGCCTCTTAGCGCGATCAGTTTCGCCCGGAGGTCCGCCATCAAGGCCTCCGCAGCTGCTTTGTCGACGCCTTCGTAGTCGTGGCGGGTGTAGTAGTCGCGACCAAACTCGGCCCAGTGGTCTTTCATGATTTTCTTAAGGGAAACATCCCGTTGGGCGATAATGTTCAACCACAACAACACCGCCCAGAGGCCGTCTTTCTCGCGCAGATGGTCGGAACCCGTGCCTGCGCTCTCTTCGCCGCAGAGGGTCACCAGGCCGGCATCCAGCAGGTTGCCGAAGAACTTCCAGCCGGTCGGTGTTTCGTAGGCCTTGATACCGAGTTTGGCGGCGACACGGTCGGCGGCGCGGCTGGTTGGCATCGACCGCGCCACGCCCTTCAGGCCCGCCGCGTAACCCGGCGCCAGGTGGGCGTTGGCCGTCAGCACCGCCAGGCTGTCGGAGGGCGTCACATAGACGCCGCGACCGACAATCATGTTGCGGTCGCCGTCGCCGTCGGAGGCTGCGGCGAAGTCGGGAGCATCGGGGCCCATCATCAGGTCGATCAGCGCTTTGGCATGGACCGGGTTGGGGTCGGGATGGCCGCCTCCGAAGTCCGGTAGCGGGATGGCGTTCACCACGCTGCCGCCGGCGGCGCCCAACGCGTCCTCCAGGATCGCCTTGGCGTAGGGACCCGTGACCGCGTGCATGGCATCGAAGCGTAGCGTGAAGCCGGAGGCAAAGAGCGCGCGGATCGCCTCGAAGTCGAAGAGACTGCGCATGAGGTTGGTGTAGAGGGCGACAGAGTCGATGACCTCCACCGTCATCCCGGTCAAGGGAATCTCGCGACAGGCTGACAGGTCGACGTCATCGGCCTCGAGGATGCGAAAGTCGCTGATCTCCAGGCTGGCCCGATAGATGGCCTCGGTCACCGCTTCGGGGGCGGGGCCGCCGGCCGGGATGTTGTACTTCACACCGACGTCGCCGTCTTCGCCGGCCGGGTTGTGGCTGGCGGAGAGGATCAAGCCGCCGTCTGTCTTGCGGGCGCGGATCACCGCCGAGGCGGCGGGCGTCGACAGGATGCCGTCTCGCCCGATCAGCACCCGCGCGGCGCCGTTGGCCGCCGCCATCTTCAGGATGGTCTGGATCGCCTCGCTGTTGAAGTAGCGACCGTCACCGCCGAGCGTCAGCGTTTTTCCCGCCACGCCGCCGATGGCGTTGAAGACCGACTGCACGAAGTTCTCCAGATAGCCCGGCTGCATGAAGACGCGCGTCTGCTTGCGCAAGCCGGAGGTGCCTGGCCGCTGTCCCTCGATCGGTGTCGTCGGGATGGTTTTTACAGCCACCGCTGCTTTTCCTTGTTGGAGAGATTGCTGCTGAAGAGCCGGATCAAGGGAAACGAAAGGCTGGAGAGTTCCGAAGTAAGCCGTCGCGGCGGGCATCAAGGTCTAGTCCATACTCTGACAGCTTCGCCCTGTCGACCCTCCGGCAGGGCGGTGCCTGGAGCATTTTAGGGTCGGGCAAGTCGCCCACTTTCGGCGCCAATAATCCCGCAACATTTGAAGCACTGCAGGCCGACCCGTAATTGAGGCGACATAAGGGGGCTGCACAAACTATGGACAATTTCGGTCGTTCTCATGTGAACATTAGTACAGCAACGGTTTTTCAACCCAGCATTACCCCCACAATTCCTGAAAACCGCTCCGTTCTACCGTGTGGTACGGCCCTGCTGGCCGATCTCGCCGCCATCACCAACGATATCTACACCCGCGAGGACGCCGAGTTTCTGACCCGCTCGGGCGCGCTGCCGCCGGAGCGCATCGTGGGGGTGGAGACCGGCGGTTGTCCGCACACGGCGATCCGTGAGGACGCCTCGGTTAATCTTGCTGCCGTCGCGGAGATGCACGCGCGCTTCCCGAAGCTGGATCTGGTGTTGATCGATTCGGGCGGCGACAACCTGGCCGCCACCTTCAGCCCGGAGTTGGCCGACATCACGATCTACGTGATCGATGTCTCAGCCGGTGATAAGATCCCTCGCAAGGCCGGGCCGGGCATCAACCGCTCCGACCTGCTGGTCATCAACAAGACCGCCCTCGCGCCCCTGGTCGGCGCCAGCCTGGAGGTGATGGACCGTGACGCCAAGAAGATGCGCGGCGAGCGGGCTTTCGTCTTCGCCCAGGTGAAGGGCGGGCAGGGCGTCGACGAGATCGCCGCCTATATCAAGAAGGCCGGCGGCCTGCGCCCCGCCGCGACCTCGGCCGCTTGAAGGCGCGCGCGGGCTTCACGGCCCGCACATACTGGAGGTGAGAATGCCGCACTTGTTCGATCGAAGCCGCCTGCTGGCACTCTTGCCCCCGGCGGGACTCATCATTGCTATGGCTTCTGCAGCCTTCGCCGCCGACGAGCAAATCGTGTTGCGGATCGATGGGGCCGCGGGAACGCGCTTTGCCGCGACCTGCAAACTGAATTCGGCTGCCAGCGGCAAGACGTCGATATCGATTGACGAGAAAATCCCCTTCAAGAAGACCTTCAGCGGCTCCGGTCTGCGCTGCCACATCACCGCCCACCGTGAGGTCGAGATCGAAGTTGTGAAGGGCGGCAGCCGCTCATTCAGCAGCACTTCCGGCGGCGGCGTTACGGTGAGCGTCGGCTCGTAGGCGGCGCCGTTTTCCGGAGCGGCCGGATCGCGCGCAAGTCTACGCGCGATCCCGACGCCTTTATGCCTTTAGTCTAGAACGCCAAGTCGTCGGCGACGGCCTCGATGCCGGCGCGCGCGCAGTCGTCATCCAGTTCGCCGGAGGGCGCACCGGAGACTCCGACGCCGCCGATGATGCTGCCGCCTGCTTCGACCGGGACACCGCCGCCCAGCATCAGGGCCTCGGTGATGAAGTTCGCACCATAGGCTTCGGTTCCGGGCTTGGTGTTCTCGCCCATCGCCAGGGTGTCGCTGCGGAAGCTGACCGCCGTCCAGGCCTTGCGGCGGGCGGTTTCCGGCGTATGAGGACCGGCGAAGCGGTCACGCACCAGCGCTTGCAGGTTGCCGAAGCGATCGACCACGGCGACGGCGATCTGCGCGCCTTCGGCGCGGCATTTCTCGAGCGCGCCCTCGGCCAGTTTGACGGCGATTTCCGGTTTCATGATTGAAAAGGAGACCAGGGCCTCTTCCTGGGCGCTGGCCGTGGAGCCGGCGGCGGTTAGAATACCTAGGGCGACGGCCAGACTTTTAATGCTTTTCACTCTTGTTCTCCCTCTTACTCTTGCGAGTCTGTGATTACCTCGCGGCGCTGCTGTCGCCGTGAAGAGCCCGATGATCCCTCTGCGGGGGAAACCCGCATCCTGCCCCAGTACTTGCCGGCCTGTTGGCCGGATTGACGGCTACTCCGCCGGTCCGTGATTCGACAACCTGAAGGCGCTCCACATCGACCCTTCGAGCAGATAGCTCAGGCCGAGGCGCGCGCCGATGGCGATGGACAACATCACCAGCGGCACCGACAGCGCCAGCGTGGAAGCCGCCGTCACGCCCTGGCCGATGGTGCAGCCCATGGCGAAAACGCCACCGGTGCCCATCAGGAAGGCGCCGATGATGTGACGCCCCAGTTCGCGGGCATCGTCGCAGGCTTCCCAGCGCACGTCGCGCTTGCGCCAGGCAACGACCGCGGCTCCCAGAGTGACGCCGACCACCAGGCCGACGCCGTAGTCGGGAAGGACGCCGGTATAAGCGATGAACTGAATAAGTGTGTCGCCCACGGGGACGACGAAGGAGCCGGCCTCCAGCTGCACCGGTTCAAAAGCGTGACTGGCGCCCCAGGTGGTTGCCAGCCAGCCGAAGGCTATGGCGCAGCCGATGACGGTTGCCGTGGCAATATGGCCGAAGTTCTGCCGGTAGTCCGCCGAGGAGAATACCCAGAACAGCAGCAGGCCGACGATGACCAGGGCCGTCAGCAGCTGGGCATCGAAACCAAAGAGGGCGGAGGCCAGGCTACCGAGCGATTGGTCGCCGGCGAAGCTGAGGTCGACAGCGAGGTCGTCGACGATCTTGACGCGGGCCTGGGCGATCAAGCCGCGCTGGGCGGCCAAAGCCGAAAGCCCCAGCACCAGCAGGACCACGAGGGAGCGCAGGCTGCCGCCGCCGAGGCGCACCAGGGCGCCGAAGCCGCAGGTCCCGACCAGGGCCATGCCGAATCCAAAGGCGAGGCCTCCGATGATCGCGCCGGTCCAACCGAAGTTTGTGCTCAAGTAGAAGGAACTGCGCAGATCGATGAGGCCGCTCAGCGTCATTGCCTGTGTGGCGATGATGGCGACAGTGGCGGCGAGAACCCAGGTTCTGATACCGCTGCTGTCGTTGGCGTACCAATGGCGCTCCAGGGCCGATAGCGTGCAGAAGCGATCGAGGCGCGCCGCCGCGCCGATCACTAAGCCGGCCAGGCCTCCGGCGATTGGTAATAGCCAGCCGATATCTTCCATCGACCTCTCCCCTTTTACTAGGACCCGCGATCGCGCCTTGCGAAAGCTAAGTCTTCTGCGGCGCCGATGCCCTAACCGGGCCGGCGCCCTACCGCTTATTCTTTGCGGTTTTTCTCGCGCACGGGCTTGCAGAAAAACTCGTAGAGCAATTCGACAAGCTGGGTAACTTCCTCATTGGCGATCGAATAGTAGACCATGCGCCCCTCGCGGCGCGTTGCGACCAGACGGTCGAAGCGCAGCCGGGCGAGTTGCTGGGAGACCGCGGCCTGCGGCATGCTCATCATGTCTTCGAGTTCCGAAACCGATTTCTCGCCTTCGACGAGGATGCAGAGGATCAGCAGGCGACTCTCGTGCGACAAGGCCTTCATCAGGTCGCCCGCTTTGCGCGCCTGTTCCATAAGAATCTCGATGTCCTTGGGAGGAGCACCGGGGGTTATGTCGACCATCTGCGGTTCCGTTGAACTTTCTAGTATGCAATTCCGCAGTCGCTATGCTGCGGTCTCTTCGATCAAAGACATAGCCGCGATCGCGGCGAACTTTACACGGCCCGGACCTCAGCTGCTATCTGCCATCGGCAGCTTGGACAGCATCTCGCTGAGCAGCGGCCAGAAAAAATTGTCACCGGGATAACCGCGCAGCCGGGCAATCTCGATGCCGTTTTCGACCACGATAAAGGTCGGCGTGTAGCGGTCCTTTGCGATGCCCGCCAGATCCTCCGGCCAGGGCGCGGTAACGTCGACGCGGCGTAGCGGTGCGACTTGGGCCTCGGCGGTGAGGGGATAGATCGGCGCGACTTCCCGATTCCAGCGCAGGCACCAGGAGCAGCCCGGACGCTCCAGCATGATCAGTTCGGCGGCCTTGGGAGCAGGCGCACCAACCGTTACCGCGCTGGCCAGGGCCAGGCAGGCGAGGGCAAACCTCAGGGCTTTGATCTGTCGCATTGGTAATCGAATCCCGATTGAATTGTCATAATATATATGAATTAATGCATGTATTGCAAACACGGTGTTCTGACCGGCAAACCGACTGGCTGAGCCACAATGACGCCGATCCGAAAGTTTTGGTGAATGTTCGACGTCACGTACGGCGGAGCTTTTCTTGCAGGCCTGCTGTCCTTTGTTTCGCCTTGTGTGCTGCCGATTGTGCCGCCCTATATGGCCTATCTCGCAGGCCTGACCTTCGACGAATTGAAGGACGGCAATCGCGGCGCGGATTCAACGCGTCAGCTTATTCTCGCCGCGGTCGGCTTTGTGCTCGGCTTCACCACGGTCTTCGTCGCATTGGGCACGACCGCCAGCATTATCGGCCAATCCATCGCCCGCTACTTCGACATTCTGTCGATCGTTGCCGGGGCGATCATCATCGTCATGGGATTGCATTTCCTTGGCGTTTTCCGCATCGCACTGTTCTATCGCGACACTCGCTTTCAGGTGAGCCGGCGGCCGGCGGGGCTCGTCGGCGCCTATGTCATGGGCCTGGCATTCGCCTTTGGCTGGACGCCCTGCGTCGGCCCCGTGCTGGCGGCGATTCTCTTCGTGGCCGGGGGCGAGGAGTCGGCCACCCGCGGCGCCTCCCTGCTTGCGATCTATTCGCTGGGAATCGGCCTGCCTTTCCTCCTGGCGGCGGTTTTCGCCACCCGTTTCCTAAATTGGGCGGCGCGATTCCGCCAGCATATGCACAAAGTCGAAATGGCCATGGGCGGCATTCTGGTGCTGACCGGAGTTCTGTTCATGACCGGCCAGATGACGGCGATCGCCAACTGGCTGTTGGAGACCTTTCCAATCTTTGAAAACCTCGGGTGAGGAGATGAAAATGCTGAAACGCTTACTTCTGGCTCTCGCATTCGTGCTGCCCGCTTCGGCGGGCGCGGCGGCGACCATAGGGGAAGACGGCCTGCACAAGCAGGAATGGTTTTCCATTACTTTCCGCGACATTCAGGAGGATATCGCGGCTGCGGAAGAGGAGGGCAAGCGGCTGGCGCTCATCATCGAGCAGCGCGGCTGTATCTATTGCCGCAAGGTGCATGAGGAGATCCTCAGCGATCCCGAGGTGCGCGACTACATCAAGGCCAACTATAAGGTGGTCCAATACAATCTCTACGGCGACGAAGAGGTGACGGATATCGACGGCGAGGTCCTTACGGAAAAGACCGCGGCCCGGAAGTGGGGCATTGCCTTCACCCCGACGATCCTCTTCATGCCCGAGAAAGTCGATGCGGGCCTGGACACGCGCCAGGCGGCGGTCGCCACCATGCCCGGTGCTTTCCAGAAGGGCACGTTCCTCGACATGTTCACCTGGGTGCGGGAGAAACTCTACGATACCGACGAGGGTTTTCAGCGCTACCACGCCCGGCGAATCCGCGAACGGCAGGCCGCCGGAGTCGTGAATACAGATTGAGGAACGCCCGGTATCGAAGGCGGGTTAAGTCCACGGAATGACGACATATTCAAGAATTGCAATTTATGCATTGAACGGTCGTCCGCCAGTCGCTACAGTAATATGAAACAACCGCGGCCAGAAACGCGGTGGCCGATAAACTGAGGAAAGATGCCAATGTTTGCAGCACGATTCTCTCTCGCCGCAGTCGCGCTCTGCGCCGGTATCACGACCGCCATGGCCACGGATATGGGCCCGGGCGACGTGAAAGTTGTCGATGGGGAGGTGTCTCAGTCTTTGACCGGGGCGTCTGGAACCGTTGCCGACGGTCGCAAGTTCTTTGCGGATCGCAAGCTTGGCAACTGCCTCGCCTGCCACAGCAATTCCGACATGAGCGAACAGCTGTTCCATGGCGAGGTTGGTCCGTCGCTGGACGGCGCCGGTGAACGCTGGTCGCCGGAACAACTCCGCGCAATTGTGATCGATTCGAAGAAAGTCTTTGGCCCGCAAACGGTTATGCCCGGCTTCTATTCTCTTGAAGTTGGCGTGAACGTTCGCAAGAGCCTGGTCGGCAAGACGATCCTGACCGCCGAACAGGTCGAGTCGATCGTTGCGTATCTTGGCACATTGAAGTGACCGAAAAGCTCTACTGGAGAACACCAATGGAAGTGACACGACGCCAGGCGATGGGTTTGTCCGCAGGGGCCATGGCCTTTGTGGCGCTCGGCCCCGTCATGAAATCAGCGCTCGCTGATGAAGCGGCTACCGAGAAGAGCCTTATGGAATTCACCGGCGGCAAGGCTCCGCAGGCCGGGAAGATCACCTTGAAGGCGCCTGAGATTGCCGAGAACGGCAATACGGTTCCCATCACGGTATCCGTCGACAGTGAAATGACCGAAGCCTCCTACGTCGAGTCAGTCGTGGTGATGGCGGAAGGCAACCCCAATCCGGCGGTTGCCACGTTCCACTTCACGCCGATGAGCGGCGAGGCGAGGGCGACGACGCGCATGCGCTTGGCCAAGACTCAGAACGTGATTGCGGTCGCCAAGATGAGCGACGGCTCCGTCTACATGGACAAGAAGCAGGTCAAGGTCACGATCGGCGGCTGCGGCGGCTGATCGAGAAGCAAGGAAGACACCAAAATGGCAAAGTCCAAACCACGCGTTAAGGTCCCCAAGACGGCTTCTGCCGGCGAGGTGATCACGATCAAGACGCTGATCAGTCACAAGATGGAATCCGGTCAGCGCAAGGGTAAAGACGGCAAGATCATTCCGCGCAAG
>PJEL010005563.1_pt1 | contig 10167 bp, 8 predicted proteins | sample 1853271 | NCBI WGS metagenome assembly PJEL01 (sample SAMN08108733, study PRJNA415343) | Invertebrate metagenome, whole genome shotgun sequencing project. | host: Globobulimina | place: Sweden: Gullmar Fjord | collected 2015-08 | reverse complement strand
GCGCAGGGGAACGGATTTTCGGAGGATCTTTTACGCCGGCAGATCGGTGAGGTACGTGAAGCCAACGAGCGGATCAAGGGCATAACTCTTCTGGCGGGATCTGAAGTAGATATTCTCTCCGATGGGCGGCTGGATTATGAAGATGATCTGCTGGCGGAATTGGATATCGTCGTCGCCTCACCGCATGTTGCGCTGCGGCAGCCGCCGGAAAAGGCGACGGAGCGACTTCTGACCGCGATTCGGCATCCGCTGGTACACATCCTCGGACATCCGACGGGGCGGATCATCAACGGCCGTGAGGGATTGAGCCCGGACATCCACGCGCTGGTCGAGGCGGCCGCGCAGCACGATACGGCATTGGAGGTCAACGCCGGCTATTTCAGGCTGGATCTGCGCGATACGCATGTTCGAGCCGCGGTCGAGGGTGGGGCGCTGATCGCAGTGAATACGGATGCGCATAGCGTCGAGGATTATGAGCAGATGCGCTTCGGCATGCTGACCGCGCGGCGTGGCAGGTTGACCGCGAAGCAGTGCGTCAATACGTGGACGAAACCGCGGTTGATGAAGTGGTTGCAGTCGAAGAAGTAGGGATCGCGCCGGAGCCCTAGATCCGGGAGCCGGCGGCCTAAATCCGGGGGCCGGTAGCCTAAATCCGGGGGCCCCGGGGACCGGGCTTGAAGAAGTGGGCGGCGGTTGGGTCGAGGTGAAGGGTTGCTTTTTCGCCGGGACTCAGCGAGGTGGCGGCATCTATGCGGGCGATGAGCGGTGTGCCGGCAGTCGTGGCGGCGTAAACATCCATGCGGTCGCCGAGGGGTTCGGTGACGGTGATGCAGATGGGAAGGGTGGCGAGTTGCTCCGCATCATCATTCCGGGGGCGCAATTGTTCGGGGCGGATGCCCAGGACGACATCTTCATCGACATGCTGCGCAGCACGCTTGCGGACCTTTCCGGGAAGCGACACGCTTATGTCCTGCCCGTCGGTGAAGGCGATATCGCCGTCTCGCTGATGGAATCTCCCGTCGACGAAGTTCATAGGCGGGCTGCCGAGGAATCCCGCGACAAATCGATTCACGGGCTTACGATAAACCTCCAGCGGCGCGCCGATCTGCTGAATGAGCCCATCGGCCATGACCACGAGGCGATCGCCGAGGGTCATCGCTTCTTCCTGATCGTGCGTGACGTAGATCGTGGTCGTCTTCAGGCGGAGGTGCAGGGCCTTGAACTCGGCTCGCATCTGCAGCCGCAGCTTGGCATCGAGATTGCTCAGCGGCTCATCGAAGAGATAGCATTTGGGCTTGCGGACGATCGCCCGGCCCACGGCCACACGTTGCTGCTGGCCGCCGGAGAGGGCGCGGGGTTTGCGATTTAGGAACTCGGTGAGGCCGAGAAGTTCAGCCGTCTCGCGGACGCGCTGATCGATTTCTGATACGGGGAGCTTGCGCAGCTTCAGACCGAACGAAAGGTTCTTGCGCACGGTCATATGGGGATACAGTGCGTAGTCCTGGAAGACCATGGCGATGTCGCGGTCCTTGGGGTGGACGCGATTGACCACCCGGTCGGCGATTCGGATCTCACCGGCATCCGGCTCTTCGAGGCCCGCGATCATACGGAGAGTGGTGGTCTTGCCGCAGCCGGAGGGGCCGACGAGGACGATGAACTCGCCGTCCGCGGCGTGTAGATTGAAGTCATCGACGGCAACGACGCTGCCGGGGAAGGTCTTGTTGACGGATTCGAGGACGACTTCGGCCATGGAAACGACAGGATAGCGGATCGGCAGGGGTCGCGTCGGGGAGGAGACCGCGCTGAGCCGGCGACCACGGCCCGGGAAGTTGGAAGAGACGGACACTGCCGCCCATGTGGAGTAATCAGGAGCGGGCAACTGACAATGAACAGAAAGCGGGACAGGCTGAATGCCTGTCCCGCTTGTCTTGCTGGCCGCGTTGATCGCCGGGGAGACAGCCCGGCATCGCGAGCCGAATGGAGAAGAATGCGGTTAGGTGCCATCACAGCAGGCTAGAGTGATCTTGGAGAACGTTCCCTGGCAGCCGAGATAGCCGGAGATTTCGATGGTGATTCCGTCCGCTCCGACCTTGACGCTCTTGAAGCCGGAGGCGTAGCCGAAGTTGCATTTCGCCTTGCAGCAATTGCCGACTTGCGTCGACTGGCAAGTGCCCTTGGCGGCCCAGCCGAATGCGGTTCCCATGGCGATGTGAGTGCAATCACAGTCGATAAGAACCGGCCCTTCGCAGATTGCGTGGGCGCAGCATTGGAATCGGAGGCATTGGACGCCGAAGCCGTTGTGATAGACGCGCACGAGTCCGGGACCGGGCCAGCAGTTCACTCCGGGAATCGGTGCATCGAACGGCGGCTCAAGGTCCAGCGGCCACGGCACAGGGACGAGGTGCATCATCGTTTCGTAAATGACCGTCGAGTCGTCACAGATTGCGTAGGTTATGAATCCGCCTGCGGTCGGCGAATCCCAGGTGATCTTGTAGAGCCTGGCCCCGTTGGCAGTGGCAGTGTCGATTGCACCGAGATAGGCGGCGATATCCGCGGGGGCGATATCGGGATCATCCGCGATCTTGCCGACCAGCAGCAATGACGGATCAAGGTCGGCATCGAGAATGGGGTAAAAGGACTCGTGGACGATTTCATCAAGAAGATCATCGCGATTGGCGGCGGTGAACTCATCGACGTATTCGATGGAGAAATCATCCATGGTGAAGGCGACGGCCGGAAGGAGGTCGCCGATGGCTTCTTCGATGAGGTCGGCGCAATCGTCGGCCGCGGGACAGTCGCCCCAGTTACCGAGCAGAAGGAGGATGTCCAGTACATCGACCACGCCGTCATCGTTGAGGTCCTCGAGCCCTATGTGCGGCCCCCAGGCGCTGAGGACGGCGAGGAGATCGAGGACATCGACGGTACCGTTGCCGTCGACATCGCCGCTGCAGAATGGCTGGAGGGACAGGTCATCGTAGTAGACCGTGTGGGCGCTGACATCGCCGAACAGGTCGACGGCAGCAATGTTCACGGCCCCCCCGCTGGCGACACCTTCGGACCAGCTCTTCTGGAGGAGCAAAGTACCGTCGTAGTAGACGGTCTGAATGTCCTCATCGAGGTTGATCTTGACGCGGATCTCGACCCATTCGCCCTTGACGAGGGGCGCCGTCTCACCGGTGGTGAAATCTCTTATCTCTCCTGCCGCCCCATCCATCTCGAGTTGGAGGGACCAGTCCTTCAAATCGGATGCGGGGTAGGTGTTGATGAGGATGAAATACTGGAGGTCATCCATCGCCGCGGGCACGAAAACGCTGGCCCGGTAGTCCCAGACTCCCGCAGAGTAGCCGGCGTATTGATGGACGGCATCATCGGGGGCGTTGATGGCAACTGCATTGGGCGGACTCACCGACATGTCGGTGGTGGCGTAGAACTCGCCAAATGCGCCATCATCATCCCAGGCTTCCCAGGTGCTCTGATCCGGGAGCCTGGTCACGGTGTCGTAGCTGTCAAAGTTGTCCCCCCACGCGCCGAGAGCCTGAACTGACAGGCAACCGACCGCCAACACGGCACATAGTACGTTCTTCATTCCTAGCACTCCTCATTTGAGTTCCACTGATTCAGTCAGGGCATGCACCGGATGTTGTGATACCGGTGCAGGCAACGTTTTCCCGTGCCTGCTGAACGAGCGGCAAATGGAGGCGGCCGAAGCCAGGTCCTGGGTATTCCTAGGATGCTGTGCTCTGATCGAACCTCCTTCTTCAACAATTCTGTTGCGCGATGCGCCCCTGGACGGGTACCTAACGCGCAGTGCGAAAGTCAGATTCCCGATTTTCGATTCTTTTGTGGCGCAAATGATCGATCACACGGTTGTGAAAAGGCGAACGGATCGAACGGGCAGTAGTGCGGGCGGAGATTTGCGGCGCTTCACGAAGCAGCAAAGCCCCGAGGAACGGCGATGAGGGGTGAGTTCCGGCGGCCAATATCGCTTGCATCCGGCATCGCTTTGCCGGAGGATGATGTTCCCGATTGCTTCCAGACCTGCGAGGGATGCCATGAATATGTCGATGAACGACCTGTCCGCACTGACCCGACTGATCGACGCCGAAACGCGATCAATATCGGCGGAGAATCCCACAGGCGAGAAAGGCGGCGGCGGACAGGCCTCGCCGGGCGACGATCGGCATTGCACGGACGCAGCAAGGAAGTTGGGGAAGGGTTGGAAAGTCCGGCCGTGCCTGATGGATATCGAAGCGGGCGAGAAGGCGGTCATCGCGGATATCGCCGGGCCGGGGGTGGTGCAGCATATCTGGTGCACGATGGAGGCGCGGTCGCTACGGGCGGTCACGCTGCGGATCTTCTATGACGATCAGACGCACGCTTCGGTGGAGACGCCGCTGGGCGATTTCTTCGCCAACGGACTGAACGGCCTGGCGCGGGTGGTGTCGATTCCGGTTGCGGTTAACCCGCGCGGGGGAATGAACTGCTACTGGCCGATGCCCTTTCGGAACCGGATTCGCATCGAAATCACGAATAACGGGCCGGAAACGATCCCGGCATTCTTCTATCAGGTTACCTATGCGCTGAAGGAGGTTCCGGAAGATGCTGCCTACTTACACGCATCGTGGCGACGATCGATGACGACGAGGGAGTTGCCGGAACATGTAATAATCGACGGCGTGACCGGCCAGGGTCATTACGTCGGTACGTACTTGGTGTGGAACCAGCTTTCCAACGGCTGGTGGGGCGAAGGTGAAGTCAAGTTCTTCATCGACGGCGACGCCCCCGGCACCCCCGGGGCCCCCGGAAGTCCGACTATCTGCGGCACGGGGACGGAAGATTACTTCGGCGGGGCGTGGGGGTTCATCACGGATGATCCCGGCGATTCTCGGCCGGCGACGTACAGCGGGCCCTATCTGGGTTATCCGCAGGCGGTCTATGAACCGGGGGCGAAGCAAGGGCCCCAAGTGCCCGCGCATGCACTGTACCGGTGGCACATTCCGGATCCGATCTGTTTTCGCCGGGATTTGAGCGTGACGGTGCAGGCGCTGGGATGGTGGCCGGACCGGACCTATCAGCCGTTGACGGATGACATCGCATCGGTGGCGTTCTGGTATCAGTCGCTGCCGAGTTCACCGCTGAAGCCGATGGCGGCGATGGATGGGCGTTGGGCGAGGTAGACGATTGGCAACCGAATGATAGGCATGACATGTGTGGTTGCCGTGCATGGCGATCGCTTGACCTCAACCACCGGCGCTTCGGCCTCGCGGGATCGTCTGAGCGATGCCATACGCGCCAACAGTGTCGGCAACAGGATTGTCTGAACTGGTGGCCATCCCGATCTTGATGAAAAAGATGCCCGACCGGCTGATTATCAAGGAATGACTTCGCCCCATCCGGTCTCACTCGTGCCTCCAGTCAGGAAACTGTAGATCCAATGATCGGGTTCCACCGCATCAGGATCGGTGGGTTCAAGTCGGCGCAACCTGACCGCCGTCGCGGGCGGGGTCTCCGGCAGAGCATCTTCCCACATCGCCACGAATTCAGCCGTGTCGATCTCCCAATTCACCACGACCTTTTGCTGGATCTCCTCGAAGAACCCCTCCGGGTTCTCCATCCGGTTGATTCTCTCATGGGCCGCCCGCAGATCATCCCATGAAGTCGGCCACTGGTAGTCGTACTTCTCCAGGTGGTCCATGATCAGCCGCGCAGTGTGTCGAGGAGCATTGTAATCGCTGTGGTCGTCGCGGAGTTCCAGGCGGATCAGATACAAGACCGCCAGGAGCACGCAAATCCCGAGCACGATGCGGATTGAATACCTGATTACCTTCTTTTTATTGATGTAGATGTACATATTGCAGCCCGCCCCGTTGGGGACAGAAGATGCCGTGGCGAAACCGGCACTCGATCATACTATAGCGGCCCAAAGACCGGTGTTGAAGCGCTAGACCTCTACCCCTTCACCGGCAGCACATGTATCGCCTTCACAATCAGCCGCACCTCATCGCCCGGTTTCAGGCCCAGTTCCTCCGCAGATTCCGTGGTGAGCACCGAACTCATCTCGATCGGATCCCTCACATCAAATTTCACCAGTGACATCACATCGCCCGTCTTAACCGATTTCACCGTCGCATTGATCTGATTCCTCGCGCCGTGCTTCATGGGTTTCTCCTTTTCATCCTGCGAGACCGTGCACGGTATCATGTTTGCCCCGTGGATTTACGCGGTCTCCTTTGATTCTCCCAAGGTTTTTCCCGACATGAAGACGGTAGTGGTGTTGAACAGCGATCAGATGGGTCACGGCGATTCCGACTTGGGAATCAAGATCCTCGGGACCTTTCTGACCAAATCGCCTGTGATGCGCGATCTGCAGGCCATCGTCCTCTACAACAGCGGTGTGAAGCTGATCGTTGAAGGCTCCCCCGTGCTGCCTCAATTGCACAACCTCCGCGAGGCGGGCGTCGACCTGCTGCCCTGCGGCACCTGTCTCATCCACTTCGGTCTGACCCCCGCCATCGGACAGGCCTCCGATATGAACGAGATCATCCGCGAACTCGACCGGGCGGAGAAGGTGATCACTCTTTAATGTGGCTTCTGGCAGCATTTGCCGCCCCCCGCGCCCGCGTTTACCCTGATCGCTCGCAGCGCAGGGGATGATGTCAAGGCCCCGCCGCCTTCTTTTGTATGGCCGCCCTTTCGGAGCGCCGGATGACCCCCAGGCAATTGATACTCGGTACCGCGGGCCACATCGACCACGGCAAGACCGCCCTCGTCCGCGCTCTCACCGGCACCGACACCGACCGCCTGCCCCAGGAGAAAGAGCGGGGCATCACCATCGACATCGGTTTCGCCCACCTCGACCTCGGCGATTGGCAGCTCGGCATCGTCGATGTCCCCGGCCACGAGCGATTCATCAAGAACATGCTCGCAGGCGCCGCGGGCGTGGACATCGCCCTGCTCGTCGTCGCCGCCGACGATTCGGTCATGCCCCAGACTCTTGAGCACCTGTCGATTCTCGAATTGCTTCAGGTCAAGCACGGCCTGATCGCCATCACCAAGGCCGACCTAGCCGACCCCGACTGGCTGGACCTCGTCGAGGAAGATGTGCGCACAATGGCCGAGGGGACGTTCCTCGAGGGCTCGCCGATCGTCCGTACCTCGGCGACGAAAAGGACCGGCTTCGATGACCTGAAAGCCGCGGTGGCTGAAATCTGCGCCGATGTCGATGTCACTGACACGAGCAGCGTATTCCGTATGGCGATTGACCGCTCATTCGTGATGCACGGCCGCGGAACGATCGTCACCGGCACCGTCTGGTCGGGTCGCGCTTCGACCGGCGAAGAGGTCCAGTGGTTGCCCGAGGGTAAGAAACTGAAGATCCGGGGGCTGCAATCGCATGGCAGGGATGCGGAGACCGTCCAGCGCGGCCAGCGCGCTGCCCTCAACCTCCAGGGCGTGCACCACACCGAAATCGGCCGGGGCAACGAACTCGCCACGCCGAATCTGTTGCGGCCGACGAGGCGAATCACCGTCCACGTGCGCGTCCTCAAGGACAGCCCGCTGCCCGTGCGCCACCGCGCCCACCTTCGGCTCCACCTCGGCACGCAGGAAGTCATCTCCTCCGTCCGCCTCCTGCGCGGCACCACCATCGAGCCCGGTGAGCAGGGATTCGCCCAGTTGATCTGTGCCGAGCCCATCGTGGCCATGGCCCGCCAGCCGTTCGTCATCAGATGCGAATCGCCCGTGATAACGCTCGGCGGCGGAACCGTCATCCAGCCGACCGACCGGAGGATTTCCCGGCGTGATCCTGATGCGATCGACCGTCTGGAGGGATTGACTTCCGATGATGAGCTGACTCGCGCCGCCGCCGCCGCGTATTTCAATCTTGCGGGCGCATTCACCGAGCTCGACCTCTGCCGTGAAGCGGACATACCCGAGGACCGCGCCGCCGCGGTGATCGGTGAGCTGCTTTCCTCAGGTAGCATCGCGGAGTTGACTTCGGGTCCGCGCGGCGTCCTGCGCCTGCACAAGGATTACCTGCAAACCCTGCGAAAGCGCATCAAGCGGGTTATGAAGCGACTGCATGACGCTTCGCCTCTCGAATCTGCGATACCGCGGCAGAGGCTGGCGGGAAAACTAAGTTATATCGCACCCGAGGTAGTTTCCGCAGTGGTCGATCGGCTCGTCGCCGAATCGCAACTCGTCGGCGATGAAAACGCCGTGGCCCTGGCGTCCTTCAAACCCAAGCTGACCGCGACGCAATTGCGCCTCTATGAGATCATCGACGATGCCTACAAATCCGCCGGCTTCAGTCCACCCAGTGCAGGCAACCTCGCGCAGGAACACGCCGTTGATGTCGCGGAAGTCAAGCCCATCATCGAGCTCGCCGCATCAGGCGGCCATCTCGTCCACCTCGGCGGCGGAATGCACATTCACAAGGATTGCGAAGAACAACTCCGCGAGAAGATCACCACCGCACTCGCAGAGGGCGAAGGTATGACCGTAAGCCAGATCCGCGATCTGCTCGGCATCACCCGCAAACACGCAGTCCCCATCTGCGAATACCTCGACCGCATCGGCCTCACCAAACGCCAGGGCGATCTGCGCGTGCTGAAGGACTAGGTAATCCGATTCCAGGTACCCCGGCTCTCCGACCCGGATCGGACCAGCAACTCTCCAGACGGCGAGTCACCCCCAAATCATCGGGATCCATTGGGTCGAATTCCTCCAGAGGTCGCCCGACCTGTTTCAAGTCCGGTGTGGAGAGGCGAAGAGGCGGGTAGTGTTCACGATCGGCAGACCGCGGGCTTTGAGTGGCGGCGTTGGAGTGATGTGCGTCTCGGAGAGACGCAGTATCGGGAGGGGCTTCAGAACGAATCGACGGCGGCGTAGGCTTCGATTACCGCTCGTTCGCCTTCTTTGCCGCCCTGGCTGTTACCGTGCTCCATGCCGACGATGCCGGTGAAGCCCTTCTGGTGGAGATGGCGGAAGACGTTGAGATAGTTAATCTCGCCCGTTGTTGGTTCCCTGCGACCGGGGTTGTCGCCGACCTGGAAGTAGGCGATCTCGTCCCAGGCGCTGTCGACGTTGGGAATAAGATTGCCTTCGGTGATCTGCTGGTGATAGAGATCATCGAGGATCTTGCATGACGGGCTGTCGACGGCTCGGCAGATCTGGTATCCCTGTGAGATCTTTGAAAGGAACATCGCCGGGTGATCGCGGGGGTTTAGCGGTTCGAGGACCATTACGAGGTCGTGGGGTTCGAAGATCTCCGCGCCGCGCTTGAGTTGCTCGATGGCGTGGGCGGTCTGGTAGTCCCAATCGAGGCGGGGCTCGATGTCTCCCATAACCACGGTCATCCACTTCGCATCGACACGTTTGGCGACCTCGACGGAGTTGCGGCAATCGGCGAGGAAATTGTCGCGCAGGTCCTTGTCGCCGCCGGTGAAGCTTTTTTTGCCGAACGCGGTGCCGAAGTTGGCGACGAAGACGCCCATGCGCATATTGAGACGCGACATTTCGCGGGCGATGCGCTCTTGCTCCTCGACGCTCCGTCGAGTCATGGTGTTGTCTTCGAGTGCGGTGAAGCCCTCATCTGACATGAACTTGAGTTGGTCGATGAGGTCATCGCCCGCGGAGTGTTTGAACATGCCGAAGTGCGGGGCGTAATCGAGCTTGAATCGCTTGCCCCCGGAACCTCCTCCAGGAGAAGCCGCGGCGGGTCTGGCGGCGGTGGAACCTGCGACAACACCAGCGCCGGCGGCGAGGGTGGAGGCGAGAAACTGTCTGCGCATCATGTAATGCTCCTCAATGCCAAGGGGGCCCGGAAACGCGGGAAACGCGGGACTGACGTTTATTGAAATAGTGGGGCCGACGCCGGGCGCATCTCAGGTTGTCAAAGTCGCTTCCGGCGTCAGCCCCGTTTTGAATCAATCAGATCAGGGGGGTTACGCCGGGTACGGCGACGGGGGGCATGGGCATGTCGCCGAACTCGTATGTGGGCGGAGTGAGGTCGAGCTTGGAGTTCATGGCCTGTTCCCAGGTGACTTCCTGTCCGGTGTAGGTGGACATTCGGCCCATGATGGCGCAAAGTGTCGATTCGGCGACCTGTCGGGCTTCGTTGTAGGGCTTACCGCCGCCGATGGCGTTGACGAGGTCGATGTGCTCCTG
>PJEL010005562.1_pt1 | contig 10169 bp, 7 predicted proteins | sample 1853271 | NCBI WGS metagenome assembly PJEL01 (sample SAMN08108733, study PRJNA415343) | Invertebrate metagenome, whole genome shotgun sequencing project. | host: Globobulimina | place: Sweden: Gullmar Fjord | collected 2015-08 | reverse complement strand
GAGGTAGGCGAGAAACGGCTTGCCATCACCTTTATCTTTGTGGTGGCCAATCTGATCAAGATGGTTCCCTCGATTGCCACTGCGGTAGTCATCCACCGTCTTCTCAGCGAATGCAGCTTTTTAACTCTAATCTAATCAAGCTGAAAGAAAGTGGGCGATATGACCAATACTTATCTAATCATAAAAATGGCTTGTATCAGCCATAAGGACTTAGTTTTGAGAATAGTTTTGAGAATAGTTTTGAGAATAGTTTTGAGCTTAGATTTGAGCTTAGATTTGAGCTTAGATTTGAGCTTAGATTTGAGCTTAGATTTGAGCTTAGGTTAGCTAAATAAGGCTCTAACTCGAATAGCCATATAATCTGATCGTAGTGGCTGAGTTTACATAAGTCAGTGTCGATAGTTGGCGATTCATTCAATCGCTGCCAATATTCCCTCGCAAATCCTGAAAACTTAGTCACATCCTGTTATCATGCGCGCTTCAAAAATTTAGGGGTTGGAAGCGTATGTTCCAAGAATTCATAAAAACGTTCTCACCAAATGTGAAGAACGATACTTTATCCGGCTTAACCGTGGCACTCGCCTTGGTTCCTGAAGCCGTAGCGTTTGCTTTCGTCGCAGGTGTTCATCCTCTTACTGGTCTTTACGCAGCCTTCATGGTGGGTTTAATTACTGCCATTATGGGTGGTCGTCCAGGTATGATCTCTGGTGCTACGGGCGCATTAGCGGTTGTAATGGTTGCATTAGTTGCCCAGGCCGAACGTGATTTTGGCGCTGGCATGGGGCCGCAATATTTATTTGCCACAGTGGTATTGATGGGGATTATCCAAATCGGTGCGGGTTGGCTGAAACTGGGCAAATTCATTCGCATCGTTCCTTATCCTGTGATGCTGGGCTTCGTGAATGGCCTAGCCATCGTTATTTTCCTTGCACAGATTCCTCAGCTTCAAGAATCGACACCGGGTGGTAAGTGGGGTTGGACTGAGGGTACTTGGTTAGCCGGGAACGAGTTGTTTATTATGCTTGGCTTAATCGCTGCAACTATGTTCATTACTCACTTCCTACCAAAAGTAACTAAGGCGATTCCTTCTGCTTTGGCCGGTATCTTAGTAGTGAGCTTGATCGTAATAGGTCTAGATCTAAATACTAAAACTGTGGGCGATTTGGCCAGTATTGCGGGTGGCTTACCAGAGTTTGCAGCCCCCAACGTTCCTCTGACGCTGGATACCTTGTTATTCATTCTGCCTTTTGCCGTTATTCTTGCCGCGATTGGTTTAATCGAATCCTTACTAACAATCACAGTAATCGACGAAATGACTGATACTCGTGGTAAAGGCAACAAAGAATGTGTTGCTCAGGGTACAGCTAACGTTGCTACTGGCTTCTTTGGTGGTATGGGCGGTTGTGCCATGATTGGTCAGTCGATGATCAATGTGAACTCAGGTGGTCGTGGTCGTTTATCCGGTATTGCCGCTGCTTTGTTCTTATTAAGCTTTATTTTGTTTGCCTCACCCCTCATCGAGCAAATTCCAATTGCTGCCTTAACGGGTGTGATGTTCATGGTAGTTATCGGTACGTTCGAATGGTCTAGTTTCCGTATGATGCGTTCTATTCCCAAGCGTGATGCCTTTATTATTGTTCTAGTATCCGGTGTAACGGTTGTTACTGATTTGGCTGTTGCCGTCGTTGTTGGTGTTATCGTTGCGGCATTGAGCTTCGCTTGGGAGCACGCTAAGCACATCTTCGCAATCCAGAAAACGGATGAAGATGGTACTAAGATCTATGAAATCAATGGTCCACTGTTCTTTGGCTCTGTTTCTAACTTTAAAGAGATCTTCACCCCTAAGGATGATCCAGATAAAGTGATTATTGAGTTCAAAAATAGTCGTGTTGCCGATCACTCAGCGATTGAAGCGATCGACTCTCTTGCGGTACGCTATATTGCCGAAGGTAAAGAGCTTCACTTACGTCACTTAAGTCCTGAATGTCGCCAGTTATTGAAGAATGCCGGTGACCTTTGTGACGTGAATGTGATGGAAGATCCAAACTATCGTGTTGCGGTAGATAAATTAGCTTAAGCTAATCTGTTTCTCAGCAACATTGAGACATAAAAAAGCCCCACAATGACAACGGTTGTGGGGCTTTTTTTGTTTCTACCGTATCAATTAATAGACGAAGGTTCAGGTAGCTCTTCAAGTTTGCATGGAATCGTAATCATAAAGGCGCAGCCTTGTGAGGCTTGCTGTAACTGAATTGATCCTTTGAGGGTTTGATTCACTAAGTTATAAACTAGGTGCATGCCTAGCCCAGTACCACCATAGCCTCGCTTAGTGGTATAGAAGGGCTCAAAGATTTTCAATTGGGACTCTTTGCTTAAGCCTTTACCATCGTCGGCATATAAAATTTCAATGCTCGCACCTTGCCGTGAGGCTTCTATGGTTATACAACCATCGTTAATGCCTTCAAAACCGTGCAGAAGGCTATTCATAATTAAGTTAGTGATGACTTGGCTGAGTGCGCCTGGATAGCCAATAAGATCGAGATCATTTGGACAGTTAATTTTAACTTCATGCTTGGTCATTTTTAACTTAGGGTGCAGGGTTGATAAGATCTCTTGCAAATATTCTTCTAGGTTAAAGCGGCGTAGCGCTTCCCCTGCTTGATCTTCAGATACATGCTTAAAACTTTTGATTAACTTAGCGGCGCGTTCTAAATTCTTGCTTAAAATATCTACACTTTCTTCCATGCTGTGCATAAAGTCAGTGAAATTTTGCTTCGAGATATTCCCCGTCTCAAAGCGCTGATTCATGTCGCGAAAAATATCTTTGATAAATGAATGGGTTGTAATGCAGAGGCCAATGGGGGTATTAATCTCATGGGCAACCCCAGCCACCATGCCACCCAAGGATGATAATTTTTCCGATTCAATCAGCTGTGTTTGAGTATTACGCAAATTTTCTAGGGTCGTATGCAGTTCATCGATGGCATCTTGTAAATTTTGAGTTCGCTCTTCGACTCGTTGCTCTAATTGGCTATTAATCTCTGCCAGCTCTTGCTGGGCGGCTTCTTTATCTTTTAGTTCTTGGTCAATTTCAACGGTAAGTTGATTGAATGAATTCACTACCGCTGATAGTTCGTCGTTATAAGCTTCTCGTTGCAAGGTCAGATGTTGATGCTCTTCACTATTGTTTTTGTTTTCTAACTGACGGTTTAAGTCAATGAGGTGGCGAGTGATAATTCGATGTACGCGCCATAATAAGAGGATCGCAAGTAAGATGCCGGCGACCATTTGCATGGTAATAATCTTCTCAGCAGATTGAATGATGTTTTTCAGGATACTTTCACGAGCAAAGCCAATTTCTAACTCACCAATGACTCGACTGGTATGTTCAATGGGAATGACAAAATGGTCATCTTGGGGAGAGTCAGAAACTTCCCCTTGTTCAAATAACGTATCCTCGTCGCTAGAAATTCGTACATAACCGATATAATACAGATTGCTGATGCCATCCCCTTGTACATTGATTTGCTTGCTATCAAAGTGCCATAACGCGTTGGCTAATGAGGTCATATGGCTTGATTGAATTTCAACAACTCGGGTATGAAACTGTTTTTCCTCTTCTTTATAATTGATGTAGATGAGCACAGCAGTAGCGAAGCCGTTGATGACAATGGATGCTAAGACAATGCTAATGGCAATTCGCCAAGCAATAGGGACGCTCTTTCTATTAAAAATGGTGAAATCCATATTTAGTAATTACGAATAAACTCTGCAATAAGTGTAGTTAGTTTTTACTATGCTGGACAGAAATAGGCTAACTTTTATCTCAACTTTTTATCCTTTATGAGTATTGCTTGGCTTAAATAGATGTATTTTATTGAAATAGAGCTGTTCCCCCCTTGAATTGGGGGGAATTTAAGGGGAATGGTATTAACTTCTTGGCTTTTTCAGAACAAAGAATAATAACGGGATCAGTATCAGGGTGAGTAAAGTCGATACCAAAATACCGAAGATTAGTGAGATCGCGAGTCCATTAAAAATAGGGTCATCTAAGATAAAGAAAGCCCCTGTCATGGCGGCAACCCCTGTTAGAATGATGGGCTTTGCCCGTACCGCGGCGGATTCAATCACTGCACGCTCTAAGGCAATTCCTTGGGCAATTTGTTGATTGATAAAATCGACCAACAAAATTGAATTACGCACAATAATCCCCGCAAGGGCGATCATGCCAATCATCGACGTTGCGGTGAACTGAGCACCGAATAAAGCATGCCCCGGCATAACTCCAATAATGGTGAGTGGGATTGGGGCCATAATCACCAGCGGGATGCTATAAGAGCGAAATTGGGCAACCACCAATAGATAGATCAAGATCATGCCAATGCCATACGCAATGCCCATGTCACGGAAAGTTTCATAAGTGATTTGCCACTCACCATCCCATTTGATTTCTATATCTTGTGTGGTATCCGGGGTACCGGGCTGGGCAATGAATTTCTGCTGCCAAGACGCTTGTTGCTCGGTCATTCGGCCGGCGATATCAAACAGTCCGTATAATGGGCTATCTAAAGGTCCCGCCATATCGGCGGTTACAAACATAACGGGGCGTTGATTTTTATGATAAATCGTTTGCTCGATACGGGTTTGTTCGATCGCAACCACTTCGCTTAACGCGATCAATTGCCCCTGATTGTTTTTGACCTTGAGGGCCAATATTTGATCAAAGTGGTCACGATAGCTTTGATCAAGGTGAAGGCGCATAGGCAGTGCGTATTTTTGCTGTTCGCTATGTAGAAAACCTATGTCCAAACCTGAAGTGGCGGTAACGATGGCTTGGTTAATCGTTGGCTCATCAAGGCCTAATAAGGCAGCGCGATTACGCTCGATCACCAGATTCCATTGTTGTTGTGGGGCATCAACCCAGGTATCGATGTCGACCACGTCATCCGCTTGCTGAAAGATCTGGCTGAGTTCTTCGGCAGCGCTTAGTTGCTGTGAATACGTCAAACCATAAACTTCAGCACTGATAGGTGCCATGACCGGAGGACCCGGAGGCACTTCTACGATTTTTACGTTGGCATTAAATCGCTTACCGATGGCTTGCAATGGTTCTCTTAAGTTTAAGGCAATGTCGTGACTTTGGCGCTGACGCTGAGATTTATCCACTAGGTTAATCTGTAGGTCTCCTTGATGAGGTGCTTGACGTAGATAATATTGACGCACTAGTCCATTGAAGTTAATCGGCGCAGCACTGCCGCTATAGAGTTCGATATCTTTCACTTCTTCGATACCAATCACATGGTCGGAGAGTTCATCCAATACTCGTAAAGTTTGCTCTAAACTCGTGCCTTCAGGCATATCAACAATGATCTGCAGCTCTGATTTATTATCAAAGGGCAGCATTTTTAGCACTACGATCTTCATGGCGGGTAATGCGACCGCCAGTAAAATTAATATCAGGGTAGCGCTCATTAGCCCCCAGCGATTGCGGCGCGCATGGGGACCCATAATAAAAGGCGACATGATGCGATTGAAAAACTGGTAGGCGCGAGTATCAGAACTGCCTTCCGTATAATCAGAGCTGTTAGCCGAATCTGGTTGGCCACTTGAATGATCGCTATGGCTTAATAATTTATAAGATAGCCAAGGAGTCACGATAAAGGCGACCAATAACGAGATCAGCATGCCTGTAGACGCGTTAATAGGAATAGGGCTCATGTAAGGACCCATAAGACCTGAAACGAAAGCCATTGGCATCAAAGCTGCAATCACTGTAAAAGTCGCAAGAATGGTTGGGCTGCCAACTTCATCTACGGCTTTTGGAATTAAGCTTAATAAGTTGGTCTTTTTACTTTTATCTAATTGCATGTGACGGTGAATATTTTCAACCACCACAATCGCATCATCAACCAAGATACCAATCGAGAAGATCAGCGCGAACAGTGAAACTCGGTTGAGGGTAAAGCCCCATACCCAAGACGCAAATAAAGTAAGCGCAAGGGTAATGAAAATAGCACTGCCTACGATAATCGCTTCACGCCAGCTCATGGTCGCTAATACCAGTAGTACTACGGCGAAGGTAGCAAATAAGAGTTTACCCATCAGCTTGTTGGATTTGTTTTCTGCCGTAATACCATAGTTACGGGTTTCGGTAATAGTGACAGAATCTGGGATTAATCGATTCTGCAAGCGCAGTAAGCGTTCACTAATAGCATTGGTAATATCCACAGCATTGGTGCCAGGCTGTTTAGCAATCGCTAGGGTTACGGCAGGGCTGGCATTAGGATTTTCTGGGGTTTTTATCAGTACATAATTATTGGGCTTATCTGCTTGCTGGGTAATTGTCGCGATATCACCAAGATATAAGATACCTTGATTATTCTGGGCTGCTGCTGAACGACCAATGATTAAGTTTTCGATATCACTAATCGTTTTTAGAAAGCTCCCTGCTTGTAATTTAATTACCTGATTATTGGCGATGATTGGGGTTAGTTGACCGCCGGAATTCGCACTCGCAAGGCGCTGACTGATATCAGCGAAGCTAATGTTATGGCCATTCATTTTGATGGGGTCCAGCTCAATACTCAGCACTGAATTATGCTGGCCAAGGGTATAGATATCCCGGGTTCCCGAGATGGTTTTTAACTCGGTTTCCAAACTATGGGCTAGGCGGGTGAGATCTTCATGGCTATAGCGATTATCTTTACTTGAAAGGGTTAGCGCCATAATTGGCACATCATCAATGCCCATCGGTTTGATAATTGGCTTGGGGATGTTCAATCCCGCAGGAAACCAATCGCCATGGGATTCCACTTGATTATAAAGATTAACAATGGCGCTCTGTCTAGGAATCCCCACGTCAAAGGCTACGGTTAATACCGCTTGTCCTGGAGAGCTTATTGAGAAAATGTCATCAACACCGGCTAGTTCTGATAGCACTTGTTGAGCGGGAATTGAAATGAGCTGTTCAACTTCTTTTGCGCTTGCCCCGGGATAGCTGATGAAAATATTGGCAAAGGTTACATCAATTTGTGGCTCTTCTTCTTTTGGTGTGACCACGATGGCAAAATAACCTAATAGCAGGGCGACAAGTGCTAATAGCGGGGTTAACGCTGAATTTTGAAAGCTTGCAGCCATTAAGCCTGCGATTCCCATTTTTCCTGGCTCGGTCGTTGAATTGCTGGCGCCGGGGTTTGAGTTGTGAGGATCTGAGTTATGAGTATTCATAATTAAAGTCCCGAGCTTATTAATTTCGCTGCTTCAATAGCATGAAGCGCGATTTCTTCGTTGCTTTCTAATCCTGAACTGACTTCTACCAAGTCGATTGTATTATCTGCAGAATTTAACTTTTGCCCTAGGCGAACATAGCGCAATTTGAACTGCTGGCTTTTAGCATCTTTAATGAAAAGCTTGGCAACTTCCCCTTGTTGTAGGACGGCGGTTAGAGGAACATAAATCCCTTCACGCTCGCGGCTAGGTATCGCTACTTTCACCCAAGAACCTGGTAATAATGTTGAGTTATTAATCGTGGCAGAATCTATTTTAGCTAGCTCCATTTTAGGCAAGTTAATGCGCGCACGCACACTGCTAAAACGGTTGTCGGCAAAAGGAAATAAGGTGATCGATTCCGCCGCAAAGCGCTGGCCTTGGTTAAGAATGAATAGGTTATCCGCCTTGGCTGTCCCTAGGTGCTTGGATAGCTGTTTAGATAATTGCTTAGCCAGATGCATAGGAATATCGGTAATAGCCCGCAGTGCTTGCGGTGAAAAGCCCGTCATTAATGCTTGGCCTGGGTTTACCAGTTCACCCACTTGGACCATGCGTTGGCTTACGATCCCCGCATAAGGTGCCTTAATAAGCGTATAAGAAAGTTGCTCTTGGGCTTGTTTAGCGGCCGCTTGGGTAGCAACCACTGCTGCTTGGCTACTTTTGGCTCTGGCAATTGCGCTATCCAGCTCCCCTTGGGATAAAGTTTTTTTGGCGAATAGAGAGCGGTTACGCTTTAGTAAAATCTGAGCATCTTCATTCAACGCTTGAGCTTGAGCCACATTGGCTCTTGCCTGACTCAATTGAGCCTGTTGCTGGCTATCATTAATTCTAATGAGAATTTGGCCTGCTTCTACCCGATCGTTGATATCAACGTTCACCGCTTCAACGATGCCCGAGGTTTGCGCCGAGATCGTACTTTGATTGATCGCTTCGAGCCTGGCATCAAGTTCGACATACGAAGGCATAGTTTGAATTTGGGTGATTAAGGTTGGCAGCTCAGCGGTTTTGGGCTCAGCCGCTATGCTTAAGGGGCTAGTACTGGTAAACAGGAGAGTGATTAAACTTAGGGCCACAGGGCTAATCGATTTTAAGTGCTGCATCATCAACATAGGAGGCTCTCAATAAAAGGCTGATTTCAATAAAGGTCTGATCAATGGAATTACTATATTCCAATAAAGGAATATAGTAAAGTGGCCGTGATAAAATGTCAGCTAAAAGCCTGAGCCCGGTTGAGCGAGGTAATCTTCTTCTTCAGGGGTCGAAGTTCTGTTTAAGAGTTGATTGCGGTGGGGAAAGCGACCAAAGCGAGCGATGACTTGTTGATGCTGGTGGGCGTAATCGACAAAGCCATTGGCGAGATCTGCAAAGCTGGCGGGCGCGTCGCTGGCCAGCTGCTCAAACTTCTCAATGGCGAGGTTCTGCATATTCATTTGTTCACAATGTTCTAATGGCAGGTAGAAGAAGACTCTTTGCAAGGGCGTGAGCTTTTTATCCTCTCCTTGGCGGATGCCTTGCAAAGCCCAATGCAGAGCTAAACTGTCTTGAGTAAATGCTTGGGCATGGCTGCGATACATATTACGGCTGAATTGATCGAGTACAATAATGGCGGCTAGGCGACCTTGAGGAGTTTCAAACCATGATGGGTAATGGCCAGTTAATAAGGCTTTTAATGTCGGTTCAAAGCGTTGCTGAATATCGAGATCGATGGCTTCGTTTTTGCTCCACCAGAGTTTGCTTTGTTGCTTAGAAATTTCCTGGGCACTTCTGGGTTGAGCTTGCTCTGCATCATTGCCAAACCAAAAATCTAATACCGTCTTCGCTTCCATTGAATTTCCCCGCGTTTCATTATTTTTCAGTAAAAGTATATACACAATCCCAATCATCCGCTGGGGGAATATGTTGGAAATCTTTAATTCTTAGGCGGTAAAGTAATATGATTTTTTTATAGTCTGAATCTTGATATTGTTCGAGTGTGTCTAGCATTTCTAGTGCAGATGACCAATCTCGTTGGCAGTATAATTCGATGGCCTCATTCAGCAGTGCTGCTTTACGAATATCGTCCAAGTTACAGCTTTGCAAACGGCTCATAGGTTCTAGAATTCGAATCGGCTCTTTTTTACCTTTCACTCTGACTTTATCCAGCATACGGTATAAAAATTCAGGAGCTTGTCGCTGGCAATTCTCGCTAACAATAATTCGAGCGCCATAGATCTTACTTAAGCCTTCCAAGCGCGAACCTAAATTCACCGCATCGCCCATAACACTGTAGGCCATACGGTATTGAGATCCCATATTGCCGACACTCATGATGCCCGTATTAATACCGATGCCGATGGCAATTTCTGGGTGGCCTTTCTTTTGTAGAGCATCGCTCAGTTTTCTGATTTTTTTCTGCATGCCTAAAGCGCTTAGTACCGCTTTATTTGCGTGGTCATCTTGTTCTACTGGCGCCCCCCAGAAGGCCATAATGGCATCGCCCATATATTTATCCACAGTGCCCATGTTGCGATAAATCGCTTCGGTCATCGGGGTTAATATCTGGTTCATGAGCAGCATGAAACAAGTGAGTATAAAGGTATTTCCCCTGAGCAGATTGTGGCTGCTCGTGAGCAATTGCAGAGCGTTTATCAGGCGGTGGAGAGTTTGCCGGTTAAGTGCAAGCAGGCCTTTTTGTTACATCGTATGTCGGGATTGAGCTACAGCGAAATTGCCACTGAAATGAGTGTTTCGATAAGTAGCGTAGAAAAGTATATTTTACAGGCATTGAAACATTGCCGGAAAAGCATGGTCTCTGATTCTTCAAAATGAGAACTATTTCACGTTCTTTGGCTTGAGGGCTTGGGAGACTTATTCGTCATTATTAACAGGGATAACCGAAACCATTGGGTTGTTTTTTAGTT
>PJEL010005561.1_pt1 | contig 10169 bp, 8 predicted proteins | sample 1853271 | NCBI WGS metagenome assembly PJEL01 (sample SAMN08108733, study PRJNA415343) | Invertebrate metagenome, whole genome shotgun sequencing project. | host: Globobulimina | place: Sweden: Gullmar Fjord | collected 2015-08 | reverse complement strand
TAACTAGCTCGCCAGAATTCAAGATAATAACTAACTTACCTTTGGCTACTTGATAGCTAACAACATCTTTGTAACTGCCGGCAGTTAACGGCATTACACCATCTAAAAAACGGCGAGCATAAGCTTGTACTTTTGCTCCTCGAACAGGATTATAAGTTTTGTTAACTTCAGCGTCTTCATCATATTTAATAACATCAGTACCGTATAATGCATCATATAAGCTTCCCCAGCGAGCATTAGCCGCGTTTAACGCAAATCGTGCATTCATTAATGGCACAACTAGTTGCGGTCCAGCAATGGTTGCAACTTCTTTGTCGACACAGTCAGTGGTAATTGCAAAATCAGACTTGTCCTCGACTATGTATCCTATATCAAAAAGGAATTGTTGATACTTTTTCTGGTTAAATGGTTGGTTGCTTTGGTCTGAGTGCCATGCATCAATTTGTTTTTGAAAATTTTCTCTAATTGCGAGTAATTGCTTATTTTTCGGCGTAAATTCATCAAAGATATTCGCCATTGATTGCCAGAAGCTTTCTCCGTCAATACCTGTACCAGGCAACACTTCATGTTCAACCAAATTATAAAGAGATTCTGTTACTTTGTATCCGTGTTTGATAATGCGCTTATTCATATTTTATATCTGCAATGTCAGGTTGCTTTTTTGCAAAATAATTAACCACTTTGCTTCGCTTAATCGTTAATAACGCTTATTGTTTTGCTAGCCAAATCGCTAAGGCATTGCGTTCGTCGTCCGTCATGCGAGTTTTATTCATAAACGGCATATCTTTAGCGTCAATGACTCGGGCTTTAATTCGCGGTGCCCATTGTTTAATGCTAATTTCACCTGAAAAAATAATGCCTGCAGGCGCTATTTTGAATATATCATCAGTTGGAGTTTCTGCATGACAAGTAGCACATCGTTGCTCGATAATGCGTTGTACTTGTGTAATATCAACTACTTGTTTTTTTTGCTTCTCAGTCAAGTTAGTTGATGTTGGCGCAATGAGTACGGCCAGTAAAATAGTAGCTACAATTGATCCGACTAACACCATAGGCTTTTGCTTCCCGAAATGACGCAAAACAAAATATTGACGAACAGCGGCAGTAATTAAAATAATAGCGATTAATACCAACCAATTTGCACTGTGGTTAAAGGTCATAGGGTAATGATTAGAGATCATAATGAAAATGATAGGCAAAGTGGTGTAAGTGTTGTGAGTCGAGCGAACTTTAGCATTTAAGCCAAAAGCCGGATCAGGAGCCGTACCTCCCTCAACTGCTTTTACTAACGCACGTTGTGACGGCATAATACCGAAGAAAACATTACCCGCCATAATAGTGCCGATAATAGCTCCCATGTGCATATAGGCACCACGAGCACTAAATATTTGTGTTAAACCGTAGGACAAGGCTGTCGCGACAGCAATTAATATCAATCCTAGAATAATGCCGTGATTACGTAATTTAGTGCGCACTAACACTTCATAAATTGCAACACCAAGTACAATTGAACCTAGTCCTAATGCAATCGCTTGAAATTGAGTTAAATCTGCGACTCGCTTATCAATTAAATAAGATTCTGCACCAACATAAAACATTAAAGAGAGTAATAAGAAACCAGTGATCCAAGTGGTATAAGCTTCCCATTTAAACCAATGCAATGTGCTTGGCATTTTTTCGGGCGCTAGCTTGTACTTTGCCACTTCATAAAATCCACCGCCATGAATAGCCCATAAATCGCCGCCTATGCCCTTATCTTTTTTCCACTGTGGCGGATTCTCTAAATGATTGTCTAACCAAACAAAGTAAAATGAAGCACCGATCCACGCGATACCTGTAATTAAATGTGCAAAGCGAATAACTAAGTTAAGCCATTCATTAAAATACGGATCCATAAATTCCCTCAACATTTCTATTGGCTTCTTATCAAAGAAGCACTTTATAATTATTAATTTATCGTTAACGAATCAGGTGATAAATGAAGCCTGATAGTGTTTTCGATAATGTAACCACAGGCTTCGGCAGGTAAATAATTTGTTAGCTAAGTCCCCACAATCATGACTTTCTCCCCCATAATATGGGTTGCTTTAACATGGCGTTCATCACCTAACATACTTAGAATAAAAAGCTTTTCTGATAAATTTTTGCAATGCTGCATACGTCTATTCATCAGCGGTGTTGCATGGTAATCCAGTACAATAAAATCAGCTTCAGCACCCTTGCTGAAGTTACCGATAGTACCCTCTAGATCTAAAGCAATAGCCCCACCTAATGTCGCTAAATAAAATGATTTAAACGGACTGAGCTTGTCTCCGCGTAATTGCTGCGTTTTATAACCTTCATTTATTGTACTTAGCATAGAAAACGTTGTTCCTGCTCCTATGTCACTACCAAAACCAACATTGACATTAAATTCTTCTGCTTGTTTTAAATTGAACAAGCCGCTACCCAAAAATAAATTTGAACTTGGACAAAAGGCAATAGCTGAGTCAGTTTGGCCTAAACGCTGGCATTCATGGTCATGTAGATGCACGCCGTGAGCAAACACACTGCGACGACCTAACAACTCACTTTTATCATAAACATCTAAATAGCCTTCACTATCAGGAAAGAGATCATTTACCCAAGCTATTTCAGCTTTGTTTTCACTTAAATGGGTATGTAAATAGACACTTGGGTTTTCGGCAAGCAGTTGCCCTGCTTTGTTTAGCTGCTCGGTAGAACAGGTCGGTGCAAAACGAGGAGTAATAGCATATTGCAGGCGGTCAGTATTGTGCCATTTTTCAATTAATGCTTTGCTATCGTCATAACCACTTTGAGCAGTGTCTGATAAGTAATCTGGACAGTTTTGGTCCATCAAGACCTTGCCACAAATCATTCTAAGCTTTTTTTGTTGCGCAATTGTAAAGAAAGCATCAACCGATTCTTTATGCACAGTGCCAAACACTAAAGCAGTTGTAGTACCAGCTTCCAATAATTGTGACAAAAAGAACTCTGCCACTTTTTTGCCATGCTCAAAGTCCGAAAATTGACGTTCAAAGGGAAAAGTATAGTTTTCTAACCATTCAAGCAATTGTTCACCATACGAGGCAATCATTTCTGTTTGTGGGTAATGGACATGAGTGTCGATAAACCCAGGCATGATCAAGCCTTCTCTATAGTGAATGACCTCAATATTACTATCTAATGTGACTAATAATTCAGCAGCATCACCTACTTGTTCCACTAAGCCATCTTTAATGATCAATAAACCATCAGCTAAATATTGATAACTTTCTTCTAGTGCGACTTTAGCTGGATCAGCTAAAAAGTGTAGTAGTTCGCCACGATATACTTTTAACATTTATTTTTACCTATTTTCATACTTTCGTCCGTTCAAATTATTTTGTATTAAACCTGTTTGTAACGACAAACTAAGTTTTTTATTTATTTGTTTCTAACTAGGTTATTTACTCGTCTTTGCAATGACTAATGAACCGTCTAATTCAAGCACATCGCAGTTATCACCTTCCCCGCCTCTATCAATAACTAAAAAGTCACTTTCACTATCAAGCGCCAAACAAAAGTGGTGCCATGTGCCTTTATGGTAATTAACACCTTGGTTTGAATTAGCAATAAATACTTCAACACTGTTTGGGTCAAAATCACCAGCAGGCGCCACCACAACCAAATAAGGATTTTCACCCATAGGTATAAAAGCTTGGCTACCACAAGGATGACGTTCCATCATCCTGATATTAATTGGTTGCGCTAGCGGTGTAGAACGAAAAATATTAATCAAGGCATGGCCTTGCTGCTGACTAACATCAACCTTTGCTAAATCATGATAACGCTGGGTAAAACCATCATTAATGGCAAAATTATTTGCTTCAGGGCTCACTTCGATAACATCACCAAAAGCTTTGAACTCATCTCGGGTCAGTATTTTTGGCGTAACTATTTTTAAAGATTTAGTCATTCAGTCGCCTACTAATGCGTTGATAAAAAATAGCTTAACTACCGCGGTAAGTTGAGTAGCCAAATGCGGTTAATAATAGCGGTACATGGTAATGTGCACCTTTATCATCGAGTTCAAAAACGATGTCTACATATGGGTAAAAGCCTTGCTCGTTATTGGCATTAAAATAAACACTGGTTTCAAAATTCATACGGTAAATACCCGCAGGGAGTTTTACATCTTCTGCTAGCAGTCCAGGTAAACGACCATCTTGATTAGTGATTCCGCTGCCTAGTTCGCTCCAATTGTCACCTTTTTTAGTATATAAAGAGATAGGTACATTTTGAGCGGGTAAGCCGCGTGTAGTATCCAGTATGTGAGTAGTGATCTGACTCATGTTCTTTCCTTAAAGGTAATACCTTATTTTTCAGCATTAGCCTTTAGCTAATACTTTCGTAATACGTAATTGAAATATCTTTCGCTGTTCTTCGGCAGCATTAAGCAGTTCTTGTGTTTTATTATTAGGCAACCGCGTTTGCAGTAAATCAGACATTTCTTTAGCGCTTTTCCCTGTAGCACAAACAATAAAAATAAAGCCAAATTTTGCTTGGTAATCAGCATTTCCTTGCGCCAATGCTTTCAAAACATCGTCATTTGCGTGTTTAACTAAGCCTTGCTCGTTGCCCGCTAATTCTTTGGTGTTGGCATATTTTGCACGTAGACTGCTGACATCGCCAATCTTTGGGTGACCTTCAAATGCCTCTAAATAATCAGCTTTCTCCAAGTCTTGCCAGGCTAAATCAGCAAACTTTGCTATCGCAATATTGTCGACAAAAGGACGCGCTTGAACCATCGCCTTAACCCAGGTAGACGATGTGCAACACTGCATAAACGTATGTGTTGCTTGTTCAGCCGTACAGCTATTTAATTGCTCTAAAGTCATATCATTATCACTTATACGCTAGACTTACTAAGTGTTTTACCAAACACTCTCAGTCGAGAAACGCCACCATCAGGGAAAATATTCAAACGAACATGGGTAAACGTTTCAGTATTTTCTGGCATTATTTCACTCAAAAATAAATGTTCACGGTGCGCGTACAATTTGGTACGAGTAATAATCGGTTGCCACTTTTCTTCTTGCTGACCATAGGTAAAATCATCACAGTCAGACACCACCCCTTCTAAGGTAAAGGTATCGGGGAAGTTGCCCTTAAAATGACAGGTATCAACAATGACTTTTTCAATGCTACCTTGGCTTGCCAATTTAACGATTGACCAATCAGGACCAGGATCACGACGGCGTTTAGTTTCCCAACCATCGCCCATATCTTTACCTCGACCCGGCATAATGAGGTTATTTTTATCACTGAAGAACATATCGCTAACTAACAACGCTTTACCACCATTTTTAATGTAAGCTAAATCAATTAATTCGCCATCGACAAACTGGCTCCAATTAACATCGGCTTCACCGTAAACGCGTAAACGCGCAATACCGCCATCAGGAAACATGTTTAAGCGCACATGGGTGTAGGTTTTGTCATTGTTGATAACAAAAATATTTTGACTGTGCGCTGCAACAGATACACCGTTCAACACAGTTTTCCATACCGTATCGGCATTGGGTTCAACATCACTTACACAAGCCTCAACAGAAACAGATTCAGGTGCATTACCACGAAAATAGTTAGTATCAATATCAAAGCCACGAATAACACCAGTGATGCCAAGACGAATAATGCACCAATCAAAATCACGAGCACTTTCTCTGCGGTGAGCACGACCATAACTACGTCGCGACTCCCAACCGTCCATCCATTTACCACGGTCAGTAAATTTATCATCAATAAAAATACCACGACCTGGTTTGATCAAATTTTCCATTTCTGCGAAAAAGTCATCACTACACGACAGTGTTTCGCCACCAACACGTTCACTGGCTAAATCAACACAATGAGTTTTCAATTTTTGCTCTAACTCAAGAGGCTCACCACTTAGTTTATTCTGTTCCTGAGTGTTTATGTCTATCATCATGGATTGTTTTCCTAATTCTTATTGATATTTTTATGTTTTGTTAAATTCAAAACTACATCACCACATTAAAGCTTACCTTTAAGTAATGGTTTTCCAATCGGTGTATTCATAAATTGATCTTGTTGATAAACATGATAGCCGCGAACAAAAGTGTGCTGCACTTGCCCACTTACCTTACGGCCAGCATAAGGAGTGATATTATGGCGATGTTTGATCATTTCATTACTGATGGTAAATTCTTTGTTAGGATCAAAGACTAAAAAGTCAGCATGATTACCCACTTTTATCGCACCTTTTACACTATCTAATCCGGCAAACTTCGCCGTTTCATTCGACATTAAACGAGCAATATCGATTAGACTGAAACCACGTTCTCTTGCTTCAGTCCAAATTAGTGATATGCCAAATTGCAACGCAGAAATACCACCCCAAGCTTTTTCAATATCGCCTGTATCAATATGTTTTAACTCAGGCGTACAAGGCGAATGATCAGAAACTATAAAATCTAAACGGCCATCAGTTATCGCTTGCCATAAATGTTCACGATTTTCATTTTCACGTATTGGTGGGCAGCATTTAAACAAGGTTTTTCCGTCAGGAATTGTTTCTGACGCTATAGTTAAATAGTGTGGGCAAGTCTCAGCAGTAAAACGCAAACCTTCTTGTTTAGCCTGCGCTATCGTCGCTAATGCTTCATCTGATGAAAGATGAACAATATGAACTTTACAGTTATCACCGCATTCTTTCGATTCACGCGCCATATCAACCATTAACGAAATGGCATCGTTTTCCCAACTTTTTGGTCGAGAAGCTAAAAAGCTATTGTATTTTTTGCTAATCTCAACATCATGAAAGCTACCACAATCTAACTCTGCGTGAATTAAATACGGTACGTCATATTTAGCTAGAATAGGCATAGCCGCGCGCATATCTTTAGCTTCAACCGGAGGAAACTCTTCAATACCTGAAGCAATTAAAAAGGATTTAACCCCTAAAACACCTGCTGCCAGCAATTCGTCTAAATCATTAATGTTTTGGGGAATAACGCCGCCCCAGAAGCCACAATCGACCCATAATTTATCATCAACTGAGTCAAGCTTTTCTTGAAACGCAGCTTTTGTAGTTGTCACCGGTATACAATTTAATGGCATATCAACTAACGCCGTAATACCGCCTGCTGCAGCTGCCTGAGTCGCGGTATTAAATCCTTCCCATTCTGTACGTCCTGGCTCATTGATATGTACGTGAGAGTCTACCAGTCCTGGCATAATAACGTATTCCGCAAAATCTTTGACTTCACACGCAATAAGTTGTTCATAGCTATGTATGGCAATGATTAAATCACCCTTAACTTCTATAATTGCAGGTATCATTGCTCCTGCGACAATGACATTTTTACTTTTTAGCGCAAAATGTTTCACTTTATCGCTCCAGTATTGACTAATAGTTCATCATTTATTAAAGCATTTTCTTTTGCATTAACCTGTTCAGTGCTTTGCACTATTTTCTCTGCAATATTTTGCGTAAAGATGAGTTGTTTTATTTCTTTCCAAGCAACACCTTTGTTTTTTCGTTGTTGTTCAGTAGACAATTGATTACTTGCTAAAAGTGTTTGGTAAGATTCGATTATTTTTCCTGCGACACTTATCGCGACTTCCATTGGCATTTTACCAACAACTTGCGCTAGCCCTATTGGGCAATTCATTTGTTCAACTAAAGACTGTTTTATTTCTCGATGTTTATAACGTTGTTGAAAACGTCGCCATTTCGTATCAGAAGCAATTAATCCCAAATAATGAAAGTCTTCGCGCTTTAACACCGCAAGGCTAATGTCAAAATCTAATTGGTGATTATGTGTCATTACTACATATAAAGTATTTTTCGCCATGGCAGGCACTTCACTGGCTGGATCATCAGAGATCAGTTTAGTGACATTGGCATATTGCTCGCAGTGCCTAGGAAATTGTGCTGCTCGATTGTCGACCCAAGTAACATGGCAAGACAAGCCTGCGAGCATTGGAATGAGCGCTTGACCGACATGACCTGCACCAAACACCGCAATATGAATGGCATTAGCGGCAAAACATTCAAATAAAACACTGGCGTTGCCACCACAACACTGCCCAAGCTGGCTACCCAGCTGAAAATGCTCAAGTAGTTGACAGTTTTTATTAGCTACTAACAGCTTTTGCGCCTGCTTTATTGCTTTAAACTCAAGATGACCACCACCTATGGTGTCAAAATTGTCATTTTCACTTACCACCATTTTTGTACCACTATTACGAGGAGTTGACCCCGTGACACCGATGATAGTAATCAAAACATAAGCCTTCCCTTGTTGGCTTAAGTTAAGGCTTGCTTGATTCCAATTTAGTTTCTGTCCCTCGCTTGCTAGAGAAAAGCTTTTTAAAGTGTCAGTTGAAGCAGTCTTGCGTTGAAAGTTGTTACCATCAAAAACTGTCATCTCAATCCCCTTTACTTATTAGCTGCTTGACTTGCTTTAGCCGCTTCAACTGCAAAAAGCACTCGCTCTGGCGTTGCGGGCGTATCAAGAGCAGGGCTTTGCTTGTAATCAGTAATACTTGCAATAGCATCTTTAAGTGCAGACCAAACTGATATGCCCAACATAAATGGTGGTTCACCTACTGCCTTTGAATTATATATCGTATGTTCTCGGTTGGGTGCATCAGGCACTAAAGCAACTCGAAAGTCCTCTGGGGTATCATTAATGGCAGGAATTTTATAAGTGGCAGGGTTACTAGAAAGTAAACGACCTTGCTCATTCCAGACTAATTCTTCCGTGGTTAACCACCCCATGCCCTGAATAAACGCTCCTTCAATTTGCCCTATATCTATTGCAGGATTAATTGAGTGACCAACATCTTGTAGAATATCTGTGCGTAAAGTTTTATACTCGCCTGTTAACGTATCAACGATCACCTCAGAAACTGATGCGCCGGTTGCAAAATAGAAGAACGGACGCCCTTTTCCTGAAGCTCGGTCAAAGTGAATTTTAGGTGTTTTATAAAAACCGGTAGAAGATAACGATACTCGCCCCATATAAGCTATTTGAGAAAACTCTGCAAAGCTGAAGCTTTGCTCGCCAACAATAATATGGCTATTTTCAAACTTAACTTGTTCAGCGCTTACTTGATATTTTTCACAAGCAAAATCAATTAAACGTTGTTTGATAGTTTTTGCGGCCGCTTCTGCCGCTTTACCATTTAAATCAGTGCCAGAAGAAGCCGCTGTCGGTGACGAATTTGGCACTTTATCGGTACGGGCTGAAGAAATAGCGACGGTGTCAACATCAACTTGAAATTCTTCTGCGACAATTTGTGCAACTTTAGTATTTAAGCCTTGACCCATTTCACTGCCACCATGGCTTAAATGAATTGTGCCATCGGTATAAATATGAACCAATGCGCCTGCTTGGTTTAAATGCTGGACGGTAAATGAAATACCAAATTTAACCGGCGTAAGTGCAATGCCTTTCTTCAAGATTGGGTTATTCGCATTAAACTTAGCAATAGCTTTACGGCGAGCTTGGTATTGCGAACTTTCTTCTAGTGTTTCGATGACTTCCGCTAAATTATTGTGCTCAACCTTTTGATGATAGTGAGTTTCATTGCGTTCATCTTTACCATAGAGGTTAATTTTACGTATTTCTAACGGGTCTTTACCTAAGTGACGAGCTATTTCGTCCATCACTAATTCAATCGTCATCATCCCTTGCGGACCACCAAAACCACGATAAGCAGTATGAGACACGGTATTTAACTTACAGCGATTGCCCGTAACCGTTGCTTGGTCTAAAAAATAGGCGTTATCAGAATGGAACATGGCTCGGTCGACAATAGCATCTGATAAATCTGGTGAATAACCGCAGTTGCCATTCACTTCAAGATTAATGCCTTTGATCTGGCCATTAGCGTCAAAGCCAACCGTATAATTGTTTTCAAAGGGATGACGTTTGCCTGTCATGATCATGTCATCCATACGTGCTAATTTAAATTTAACTGGGCGCTTTGTTTCATTGGCAAGTAACGCGGCAATGCAAGCCCATGGCGCAGCCTGTGTTTCTTTACCACCAAAACCTCCGCCCATTCGGCGCATATCAACCAGTACTTTGTTTAATGGGATGTCTAATACTTCCGCGACTAACTTTTGTACTTCACTGGGATGTTGTGACGAC
>PJEL010005560.1_pt1 | contig 10169 bp, 18 predicted proteins | sample 1853271 | NCBI WGS metagenome assembly PJEL01 (sample SAMN08108733, study PRJNA415343) | Invertebrate metagenome, whole genome shotgun sequencing project. | host: Globobulimina | place: Sweden: Gullmar Fjord | collected 2015-08 | reverse complement strand
GCCGACGAGATGTTGCCCAGCCAATATGACGTAAAGGTAAAGGCAGACGTTTTTACCGACGAACAGAAACAGGCCGAACTTATGGAATTGCTCGGTGACCGATTCGCAGACTTTTTTGAAACCACCGTTTCCTATAAAGTATCCGACGATTTTGACAGCCGAATTTACCGCGAGCTGAATGAAAGCAAAATGGAAGACCTCAAAGTGTATATGAAGCAAGCCAAAGCATCAGTAAGAGGCTAAAACCAAAACCACCCACTCCAGGTCAACCATGGCAAGGCAGCGATGCCTTGCCCGGCGAAAAAGGATAGATCGGAAAAAGGCCATCTGATCAATGGCAGAACAACCGCTGAAGGCACCGTTATCGTAGATATCGGAAAAAAGCCAAATTGGCACAACAATCGCGAAAGCACCGTTCTATCCAGGGCGAAAAATAAAACAATTAACAAGGAGATTGTGAAATGAAAAATAAAAATAAAGCAAGAAAGATAATTGAGGATGAATACGGATTAGATGAAATCGATATTATTGAAATGTCCATGGAAGAACTTCAGGCACCTGGGATTTGTATGGATTTTGATTGTCTACATGTTCAAGATTGTGATCAAGATACCAGAAATGGGATCTGTGATGTGTGTGAAAATGACACCGTACAATCATATTTAATCTTAGCAGATATGATATAGATGAAAATAAAGCTAAAGTAATCTTCAATATTGCCGATATAGTTTTTAAAGGAGATTGTGAAATGAATATTAAAAATATAATATGTAAAGAATGTCATAATCAATTTGAACCCTTTCTCACCCATATGAGAGGTACATTTGGCCATTCATGCCCGTTTTGTGGAGCATCAAATACATATGAACAACAACTAAAAGCACTTGTTACCATGTTAATTTTGGTGATGAAAATAAAGTAATCTTCAATATTGCCGATATAGTTTTTAAAGGAGATTGTGAAATGAAAAATAATAAAAAAAATAATAAAAAGGTGTGTACAGGTTGTAAAAAGTCATATAAACCTATAATGGAAGACGATGGTAATTGCTGCCCGAAATGTGCAAGGTACTAAAAGGGGATTGTGAAATGAAAATTAAAAAGATGAAATATTTTTATCCCGAAAAACCTGTATTGATGAATATCGAACAGGAAAGCTTCGAAAGAATGAGTAACGATGATAACTGGGTTGCCGAAAAGAAATATAACGGACAAAGGTGTTGCCTTTGGATCATTGACGGCAAGGTTGAATTTTGGGGACGTCACGGCAAACTTCTCAAATATAACGATTATCCGCACCCCGAAATAGTCGAATACCTGATCAAGAAATTTCCGAAAGGGGTGTTCCTTTTCGATTCAGAATTACGGCATAACAAAACGGTCGGTGTTCGTGATAAACTGGTAATTTGGGACGTATTTATATTCCGTGATGAACTATTGAACAAGCTCCAATATTGGTCACGTCGTGCCGTCATCGTTACGAGACTGGACGATAATAACGACCGAGTATCCTTGATCAAACAATACAAAACAGGCTTCAGATCGCTATATGACGCTGTTATAGCCGACGATGAAATAGAGGGTCTGGTAATAAAAAACATGCATGGCAAATTAAATATAGGCCGCGCATCGGCATCGGATTCAAATTGGATGTTCAAGGTAAGGAAACCATCGGGGAGATATGCTTTTTAATCGAAAATAAAGCTAAAGTTTCCTTGACAATGTCCGATAAGTATTATAGTATGGATAGATTAAAAACGGCAACCAAAACAAGGAGAAAAATATGAATTTTGAAAAATACAAAAATACATTAATCTTTCCGAAAAAACCAATCAAACCAAAACTTGCTAAAGATCATAATCTTGAGGGCCTTGAATCATATAAAGTAGCTTTCGAATCATGGCAGAGAGATATGGAAAGATATGAAGAACTATTGAAAGAGTACCGGGCCGAAAATAGAATGCTTCAACGCCAATTTCGATATGATGCAATCAGGGAGGTTGGATTGATCGATCATCCAAAGGCAGAAATGGCTTTTCATATGGCATGGGAACACGGCCATAGTTATGGGCATTATGCCGTATTAGATTTTTTAGATGAGCTTGGCTGCCTTTTAAACGCATCCAAACATCCAAAACCTGATATTTGGTAATTACCATATCTAACTTGGTAAATTTTAAAAATGAAATTAAAAGTAAAGCAAACATCGGATATAGAATTTTCTATCATGAAAAAAATTGAATCAGCATCTATAATATTAGGATGGGTAATTATATTATTATCAACATATATATTACTTTTTACCGATATCGCCATGGCAGATATGACCTATCAAGAATTTATATCCGCACATGAAAACGCCATTATTGAAGAATGTGTCTATGTGGATGCTGCCGGTGGATATTGGTCGATTACCGATGAACGGGTTTGTATCCTAACAAATCTTTATGCATTCAAAAAAGTTATGTCTGCTGCACGCGATAAAAATAGGTTCAAATACATATACGACATTTGTGAACTGCATAATTGGTCTGGCTGGAAAAAAATTCTTTCAGATATAGAAAAATAAAGCTAAAGTTTCCTTGACAGATGCCGATAATAGTTTATAACATGAACAAAGAATCAAACAACGGCAACCAAAACAAGGAGAAATAAACATGGCCGACATCATAACCGACGCAGAAATTGTTGATTTTGACAAGATTTTCAATTTATCTAAAATAGGTAATAGTCGATTTATGGTAGTATCCAATTCCGGCTCAGGCAACAGCACGACAATGGTTTCGGAAAAAGAAAAAATACGACTTCAGAATACCTTGATTGATACCGGCCGTGTCCAACAATTCCTGAACCTGTTATACGGTATGGGTGAATACAAAATAGAAGTCCAATTATCAAATCGCAAAACTTCCCATCGATGGGGAACAGCATGGCAGTATAAAAGAAAAGTTATTTTATATCGGCACACTGTATGGACTTTTTTGCATGAAGTCGGCCATATACTTACCGATAATAAAGCAAAATGCCACGGATATAAATTCGGTGAGTCCTTGAAAATGTGTTACGAATTATGGATGGAATATATTGAAACCAATAAGACCATCCCAGGAATCAAACCTCCCGAACGTGAATATAAAATGGCCGCAACCGGTCCAGATCCAGACAGAAACTATGTAGCCGGAGGGAGCTTTAGTATCGGAGATGAGGTATGGTTTACCGCCAGAGATGGGAGACACATTGAAGGAACCGTTATAAAAATTAATAGAAAAACATGTGGTGTTCAGACGGAAACTGGTAAATGGAGAGTTTCACCAATGTTGTTAAATAAATACATAGGGGAATGAAAATGATAGAAACCGATGACAATTTTGATCTCGAAAAGATACCATATTTAATTTTCAGAAATAAAGTGTGTGATGAAAACCTGATCGGAAATTTGCCACTTCATATAGCCAAGGCAATCCATGGAGACAACGTATTTTTTGTAAACCATGAACGCCGATATGTTGTCGTAAAATCGTAAACTTATAAGGAGATTTCAATGAAATTTATAGGAGCATTAGTTGTTGGTTTTGGTTTGATGATGGTTCTTCAATGTAATTTTTCATGTCAGGCTGGATTTTAATAATAATTAAAAATAAAGCTAAAGTTTAGTTGACAAGTGCCGATATAAATAATACAATGTACAAAGAATCGGAAACAAACCCCAAACCAGCTTAAGGAGAACTAAACATGATTACAACCAAAATGCCGACCGTAGACGTAGACCATGCCGAAAACTTGATTTACCAGAATTTTGCCAAAGGCAACGAAGCATTGAAAGCCGAAGGCCACAAAATATTCCACATCATCGTAAAGAAAAACGGTACGGTACGCGCCAGCAAGCCGAAGGTGAAAGACGCCTTAACCGGCAAAGCTGCATACATTTGGAGAATGGTATGCTTCCTGACATCGCCGAAACTGGCACATAAATGCATGCCCTGCACATGTCATTTCGACTTACCGGCATATGACGAAAACGGCAAATGGAAATATTCACTTTCAAGGGAAATGATGGCCGAGCTAAAACCGATTGAAGACGCCATTGTTGATAGCATCGATATGATCGAATGGCACGGGGTTCATACCTGGGGAAAAGTACTATAATACGGATGCTAAAATAAGCTAAAAGCCACCTCCCTGGCATTCACTTAGGCCGATACCAGAAAATCAAATCGGGTTTGCCAGGGAGGGAGGAGTTAAAGGAAAGGAAAGGAACAATGAGTGCTGATAACTATGGGTTATGCCCGAAATGTAAAGATGAAAATTATACTCTAAGAGAATATTATGGAATTAATATATCTAAAGACGGTAAATTTTCAGCAGAATATTTTGGATCGTGTGAAATCTGTGATTTTGAATTTGAATTTAATCACACAATAAAAAATGTTTTAAAATAATTTGTGACAAAACCCAATCACCTGTGGTATAATTGAAAGAAAAATAGGAAGGATGGGTCTAAAGTTGAAAGGGAAATATTATGTACACAATAAAGACATGCTGGAAGAGCTGAAACTTCTGCATGGTGATGGTGGTTATATCAGTGAAAAATTACATCTTATGTTTTTTGATATGGCGAAGGGGATAGGAACAAAGGGGAGATTTTCAGGATATACTTGGATAGATGACATGATATCCGATGCATATTTAAAGTGCTGTAATGTGGCACATAAATTTGATATCGAACGTACCAATCCATATGGATACTTTACAACAGTCATTCACCATTATTTTTATGACGCCATCAATGCTGAAAGAAACCAAAAGAATATCAAAGAAAAACTTCGTGAAGATCAGATAAGCCAATTATACCATCGGTATGGTATTCAATTTAAGGTTAATGCAAGTACAAAGGCAACAAAATGAGCACTGCGATAATAGGTGATCTACATTTCGGTAAACGAATAAACGATGAGGACTTCCTCGAATATCAAATATCGGAATGGGAAAAATTTATTGGTTATTGTAAGGAATCCGGAATCAACCAAATAATTATATTGGGTGATTTTTTCGATAATCGGAATACGATACCGGTTAAAATTCTTACCATGGTTTTAAACAAAATCATAGATCCCGATATGAAATATTTTCTGCTTGTTGGTAACCACGACACTCTATTCAAAAACACGAACGATGTCAATACGCCGCGCCTATTGTTTGAGAAATACGGCAACATCGAAATAATTGATTCCCCTATGGAGTTATACATCGATGACACCAAGTGTTTGTTTGTGCCGTGGATCAATAAAGAAAACTATGATGAATCCATTGCTGCTATCAAAGGTACTGGTGCCGATTACTGTTTTGGTCACCTTGAATTGACTGGGTTTGAAATGGTGTCTGGTATTAAATGTACCGATGGTCTAAAGGCCAGTCAATTCAAAAAATTTAAAAAAGTATTGACGGGACACTTCCATTTGGTTCAGAAGAAAGGCAACATACATTATGTCGGTTCCTTCTACCAGACGACCTGGGTGGATTGTGGTGATCAAAAATTCATTTACACAGTCGGTGACGGGTTTGAAATAACGCCTGTGCCCATGGCAAGGTCGTTGTATAAAAAGATTTATTTGACTGAAGATAATAAAATATCACAAGATATTGTTGATTCTGTGGCGGATTGTTATGTTAAAGTCTATTTGAATTACAAAATGAAGGCAAAAGATGAAAAAATATTGTCAAAAATGTACGATTGTGCTATAAATGTGGATGTAATAGATATGCGTTTGATGCTTGAAGCGCCAGATAATCAAGAAGTCGCAGATGAAGACTTCCTTGAAATATTCAATGGCTTCATGGACATACAGGATGATCTTCACGAGGATTTAAAGGCCGGTATAACTAAGCTGATGAAAAAAACCTATAATGAGGCATTAGAATAATGATAGATGAATTATTCGGAGACTACTAAAAATGGGCAAAATAACATATCAATATAAAGTGCTGGTAAAATATAATGGTAAAGAGGACAAACAATTTACATTTGACAACTATACAAGCGCGATAGAATGGTGTGACCATTATGGTGATGGCGAGGGTATATCTTTATGGGAAGAAAAACAGGAAAATATGTCTTGGGGTATGATCGAATCGACGAAGTTGATATTAAGAAAGTGAGATAAAATGGAATCAATAACATCATATTACACTGGAGTTAATTTTTCCCGTGAGTTTTTAGAAGATATAGATAGCGGGAAACTGAAGATCAGTGACCATAAAGAATTTCTATGGTGGATTATGGAAGACATCCAGGAAAGATATCCATATAATGAGTTTGGTTATATCGGAGATGGTTTGGTATATGGAATAATTTTTCGATAATCCATTTTCTCATTTAGTGTCACCTACCTAACAAGGGCAATTAACTTGACGGCTATATCTTGCGGTTTTGCAATGGGCAGGCGGAATGGGTGATAGACCGGATGCAATTCAGGGTTGTTGAGGGCGCAGCCCGCCGCAAGTTATTACCAACGTCAATAGAAGTAAGGTGGAAATTTTATGAAATTCAAAAAGATAAGATGGAAAAACCTTTTTAGCTATGGCAAGACGTGGACTGAGGTCGACCTTGATTGCAATAAAACCATAAATATAATTGGTTCAAATGGCCAGGGAAAATCAGTTTTTGTGGAGGCTGTTTATTTGGCATTAACCGGGAAGCCACTGCGGAAATGTAAAAAGTCACAAGTGGTCAACCTGACTAATAAAAAGAATTGCCTTATCGAGATGACGGCAGAATCAAATGGTAACGAATATTTGATCCGGCGAGGTATAAAGCCAAATGTGTTCGAGATAGAAAAGAATGGTGATCCTATAGATGAAAGAGCCATGATGACGGATACACAAACCTATCTGGAGACCGTGCTTGGCTTCACAAAAAAGAATTTAAAACATACATTGTTTATGTCGACGACAGATTATACGCCCTTCCTGCGCCTTCCTGCGGCCGACAAGCGCCTATTTATAGAGGATATACTGTCTATAGAAATATTTTCTATAATGAATAAGCTTGTTAAAGCTAAACTTTCAATCCTGAAAGAAGAGATTAGGGACAACGATACAGAACTTGACAAGCTGCAGTATAAACTGAATATGGTTCTGGAATACAATAAGCAACAGCAAGAAACGAACGATGATGATATTGCTGAACTAAAACAGAATATCGATATCGAACAAAAATCTTTAGAGGAGGATATCCAATCCTTAAAACTAATATCTGACGCCGCCATAAAAAAGGAAATGACCACTGTGGCCGATGATATCTATAAGGCTGATGAGATGGCCTTTAGCAGTATCAAAAAGGAAGAGGAAAATCTTGCTGACGATATAGCTGAATTAAAAATTAAAGCCAAAGAGGCAAAATCACTAATGGCCGATCTTAAAGCCAAGAATTCTATTTTGATCGGACAAATAATGGATAACATAGCTGAACAAGATGAAATTAAAGGAGAATGGTCTGTCGATTATAATCTTTGTAGCAAGAATACATTCAAGTTAGAAGCCGATATGGCAAAATACAAGTCTAATAATGACAAAGGCATCAAGGCAAAATACAAGGTCCATTTAGAGCTGGAGAATAAGAAGAAAGATCTTGAATATTATGAAAATACTGATGAATGCACCGAATGCAGACAACCAATTGACCCATCTTTTAAATCGGCACAATTGGATGAAATAAAATCACAGATAACAAAATTACAGGTAAGGCATGCAAAAATAGATTCTGAACTCAAAAAGGTTGAAGCATTCAAAACGAAAATTGATAAATTTAAAGAGGACAAAGTTACCGCACTTGATGTAAAGTGCAAAGAGCTCGATGAAAAAATAATGGATTTAACCAGACTTAAAATTGATTTGGAATCAGATCTAAAAGTTACAGAAAACTGCAACACGGGAGTTGTGCAACAAATGTGTCAGCTAAAAGAAACCCGTGATAAATTGATTAAGGATACAGAAGAAAGGGTTAACGATCTTAAAAATGTTGATGGTATAATAAATGATCTGAAAGCAAAGTCTAATACACGCATTCTCTCAATTAAAAAGGATACTGAAGAAAGGAATACTAAGATAGCCGCCGCTGCTGTACGCCGCATAGATGATTATAATAAGAAAATAGCGATGCTGGAAAATGAGGAGCGAGGTAACTTAAAAGATGATGTTAGGCCGCGCCGGGACGTATTGGATGCCGACGCTATGAAAAAGAAACTTGCTTTTAAAAGGCTTATTCATGACGCCACTATAAAAATATTGAGTGATAAAGGGATAAAAACCTATATCATCAAGCGGTACCTGCCAAAGCTAAACACGCTGGTCAATCAATACCTGGATATTTTATCCGCGCCGTATAAGCTATCATTTAATGAGGAGCTTGAAGAAACAATCGCCCTGAAGGGATATGATAAACTTTCGTATAATAACTTTTCAGAGGGTGAGCGCCAGCGTTGTGATGTCGCCCTGCTGTTTGCCTTTCTTGACATTGGCAAAATGAAAAATTCAGTGACGTCCAATTTATTGATAATGGATGAGGTTGTTGACCGGAGTCTGGACGATGAGGGTATTGTTGGTATAATAAATATTTTAGACTCAATGAAAGAAAAAGGTTTTACGATTGTAAACATCAGCCATAAACACCAACTGGCCGATAAATTCGATAAAACACTTCGTGCCACAAAAGATAGATTTTCAAAGCTGGCAGAAATATAATTGACAGAAATAATGTTATGATGTATAATTAGTGTATGATGATCCTATGAAGATTTATTTGGAGGGAGATAAAATGAAAAAAATGATCGCCATAAAAATTTTTGTATTGACCGAAAGTGGTTTGCATGAAGTATTTGAATTGGAAATTGCAGACGAAGAGAGGACGACTGATTTTAAACAATGGGGTGAAAAAATCGATTACTTGAGAAATATGGTTTACAAGATGGACAATTTTTATGTGTCCGATGAACGTGGGTGCTGTGTTATAAATGATATGAAAAATAAAACTATTGTCATAAAAGGTGTTTTCAAAGTATGCTTATAAGTATGGACATGTCAATGAGGAGTTCCGGCCTTATTGCTCTTTCATCAACCGATGAAATAGTCAATATGGCCGTAATTAAAACGTCAAAGGATGATTTCCCCGATTATAACGAGGATCTGATCCAATATATAACAGATCAAACGGTAAATTTTATTTATGATCAAAATGAGTATGCGGATGCTTTTGTTATTGAAGGGCTGGCCTTTGCCGCTAAGAGCGCTTTTCGGGATATCCTTGCTGGGATATATTGGTCAGTCCGATGTACTATCAGGCGTCGTTTTCCATCAATCTCGATTGGTTCAGTGCCGGTAGCGTCGTGGCGCAGTAAGGTTCTAAATAAAGACGATCGTAAATATGCTAAAGAAAATTTCACTCCGAAGAGCGAAGCTATAAAGATCGCTACCGTAAACAAACTTCCTGAAGAAATAAACGATAAATTTCTTGACTATATCCAAAATAAAGGTTATGATAAGAAATCAATATACGATTTAACAGACGCATATTTTTTAGGAAAGTATAGAAATTCGTTATGTTAGAAATTTTAAAAATATATATTGACTTTTGGATACGATACTTTATAATTAGATTATGGTTTGAAATTATATTTACAATATAAGGAGAAATGGATATGAACGAGATTGAACAAGCAATGGTGTATGAAGATATAATTTTTGCAGAGGCAAAGGAAACGGGCAAGCATGTCGACATAATTATAAACGATGTGGCACGATATTATAACATCGACAAAAAAGAAATCATCAAATCCTTACGATTGATTGATTCCGATTACGCCGACAGCGCAAATAGAATTATCGGGTATATCGATGGAAAGCCGATGAAACGCACGACATATCATATGTCATGTGTACGTATATTCGAAAAAATCATTGATGGCATCAAAAAGAGTGATGTAGATGGAGTATTCGGAACCAGCCAGGAACATATCAATTTCTTAACTGAAGCAACCTATAGATATTTGTGTCAAAAATCAGTACCGAATTAGACATAATAATGAAAGAGAAAGGATAAAGAAAATGCCTATTTATGAATACTTTTGCGATGAATGCGAAATTAAATATGAGGTTCTGGATCTGAAAGCAACACCA
>PJEL010005559.1_pt1 | contig 10170 bp, 16 predicted proteins | sample 1853271 | NCBI WGS metagenome assembly PJEL01 (sample SAMN08108733, study PRJNA415343) | Invertebrate metagenome, whole genome shotgun sequencing project. | host: Globobulimina | place: Sweden: Gullmar Fjord | collected 2015-08 | reverse complement strand
AAGAAGAAAGAACAAGGATATGTTGAGTTTATTAATGGTAAAGCAACAGAAGAAGTGATTTGCATTATAGATTTTGATGTACCACTTCCTAAGAATCTATGTTTTTACAAACCAAAGAAAAAGATTTCAGATAAGGCTCTTAAGAAGCTTGAGGATAAGGGGAGAATTGTTTTTGAGTTAAAACGTGATGGGATGATGCATGTCGTTGTTAAGCGTAATAATGAAATAGAAATATATTCTCGTAGAATGGACTTAGTAACTGAAAAATTTCCCCATGTAATTGAATCTATTGAAAAATTAGAGCTGCCAAATAATACCATTTTACTTGGTGAGATGTGCTTATTAAATGATAATGGTACTGATAACTTTAAAGGTGTTAGTAGTATTTGTAGATCAGATGTTGAATTGTCTTTAGCATATCAAGGCTTTGTAGATTTTCCAAGGCGCAAAAAAGATAAGAAGGTGCTGGGATTAATCTCATATTATGTATTTGATATTCCATTTTATGATGGAAGAGATTTTGTTTTTGGTGCAAATGTAAGAGAACGTCTTACCTTGATTAGGAATGTATTTAGAAAGTTAGATAATAGATTACGTATTAAAACTGGTTTGGGCTCCACTCGTAAAGAAATGATGTGTGAGAATGCACTCAGAGAAAATATGTTATGGAATCATAGTCTTGGTCCTGTTAAATTATACAAAACAACCACAGGTGATGATATAGAATTGGCTAAAAAATTAAAGGCTGAGGGGTTTGTGGCCATTGATGTGGACGCTTGCTACGGGGACAAGGGCTATTCTTTTAACGGAAAAAGTGAGCGGCCAAATGGCATCTGGAAGAGGAAACCTACCTACGAGGACGAATTTATAATCACAGGTGTGTATGAGGGTTCAGGAAGAAATCGTGGTAAACTTGGTGGGTTTACGATTAAACAAGTTCATCCTAAAACTGGAGAATGGGTTGATTGCGGACGGTGCGGCGGAGGGTTCAAAGATTTAGAAAGGGTTGAGTTTTGGAATAGTGGCGAAGAGCTAATAGGTACAACTATTAAAGTAGAATTCGATTCGAGACAACCATGTAAAAATGGAGTTTATTCGCTTCGTTTTCCGATTTACCTTGGTGGTGCGGACAAAGCCCAAGAAGAATGCATTGCTCAAGATTTACCTGAAGATGAATTATAAGATGATCCTTTTTTGAGATTTTCTTCTTTTGTTAACCATTGATGGTTTTTTGGAGCGAAAGCTTCTTTTATTTGATTAAGATCGTCAAAATTAAAAAGACATAGAGGTTTTATGTGATCTATGTGATAGTCTTCTCTATTACCTGGGCAAGGACCAAGATGTTCAAAAATTGCTTGATAATCTATACCATATTCTTTTGATGTTTTGCATTTTCCATTCTTGGAATATAGTTTAAAAGCACTAGCGAAAAGACCACGCAATCTACATTTAATTTGGAAATTAAAATCATTATCATATTTTTCTTTTCTATGTTTGTTTATTTCTTTTTTATGCTGATATCTATATTTTTTCTGATACTTACAAATTCTATTTTGGTTTTCTTCTTGATACTTACGTTTTTCATCCTTGTGTTTTTTATAATATTCTTTTTGACGTACTGTTATTTCATCCTTGTATTCTTCATAATGTTTTTTCCTTTTTATCGCTATTTCATCTTTATGTTCTTCATAATGTTTTTTTGCTTGTATGGCCAATTCATCTTTATGTTCTTTATAATATTTTTTTCCATTTATTGCTATTTTATCTTTATTACCTTCTCTGTATCTTTTTCCTTGTATCGCTATCTTATCTTTACTGTTTTCTCTGTATTTTTTTTGACGGGCAGCTACCTTATCTTTATTTTTCTTATAGTATTCTTTTTTTTGTAAAGCTATTTTTTCTTTATTTTCTTCTTGGTAATTTTTTTGTTTTTCTTTATTTTCTTTGTAATATTTCTTTTTGTAAGCAATTGCTTTCTCTTTATTTTTTTTGTACCACTCTTTCATATACGCAGCTTTTTCTTCTTTATTCATAACTTAATCTCCCATTATAATACTTTAAAATTGATAGAAAATTGATAGCAAATGATATTTATTTTTGAAAAGGTTAATAAAAAATGACAGAACAAAAGCTTGATCCAGAATTATATTATGCAGAGTTCGCTGAAGCTTGTGCCAAAGTAATTACGGACAAAGATTGCAAAAAATATTTTAAAAGATACGATCAAAAAGAATTACCAAGAGTTGTAAAGGTATTAGGTATTCTTAAAAACATAATGCCAAAGACAATATTGGATGTTGGATCTGGTAGGGGAAGATTGTTATGGCCGATGGTTTATAATTTACCTGATACGACATTCATGTGTACTGATAAACATAAGTGGCGATGCGATATAATAAATGCCGTTCATAATGGCGGAGTTGAACGAATAAAAGCTATTACTTCAGGCATGTGTCCTTGTGATTTGTCAAATAATAGTGTGGAAGTAACAGTGGCATCAGAGGTTATTGAACATGTTAAAGATCCGAGATTCGTGTTAGATGAAATATTTAGAGTTACTAAAAATTTTATTATTATAACTGTCCCATCAAAACCAGATAAGAATCCAGATCACTTACACTTCTTTACATCGAATGACTTTGAGAAACTTATAAATAGTGCCGAACAATTTACAGGGAAAATAGCTAGACGAGTAACATTTGATTATGTTCCGAAACATATGATTGTAATTATAAGGATAAATTAAAATGAAAATACGATGGACAGATTTGGAAGCTGGTGATACGCTTTGCTTTAATCCAGAGTTTGAATCGTTTTTTTACATGGAGCGTGGCAGAAGACCTGATTTTTCTGATCTTATAGATGAAGATAAGTTCTTTCTTATAAAAAGAATAGATTTTCATGATGATTTAAAATATATGGAAATTGATCTTGATGCGGACTATGATGGTCAAGGTTATGTTATTGTAAAAGAAACTGGATCTCTAGCGAATTTACCAAACGGTCCAGCTTTATTTAAAGTGTGTGGGCTTGCCAAATAAGGATAAATTAAAAATGAAAATGCGATGGACAGATTTGGAGGTTGGTGATACGCTCTGCTTTAACCCAGAGTTTGAGCCAGCTTTTCAGATAAAGTTTGGAAGAAGACCTACATTTTCTGATATTATAGATAAACATGAATTTTTTATCATAAAGAGAATAGATTTATCTGATAAAAAATGCCTAGGAATTAGTCTGGATATAAGTGTTAGAAATGTTAATTTTCATATTATGAAAGAAAGCGGTACTTTATATAAATTTGAGAGTGGCCCAGCTTTATTTAAAGTATGTGGACTTGCCAAATAAGGATAAATTAAAATGGAAATGTTATGGACTGATTTAGAAGCTGGGGATTTACTAAAATTGAATCCTGAATTTGATACAGCTTTTAATAATGAGTTTGGCAGAAGGGCATCATTTTATGACGTCATGGATAGTTTTATAAATAATTTTTTTAAAATAGTAAGAATCGATAGAAAGAAGCATAAAGATATGATGATAATTGAATTAAACATAGGGGAAGGATCTTATAATAGATCTTTTCGCATATGTAATTCCAATGGTGCTCTATTTAAATTTCCCAATGGGCCAACTTTATTTAAAGTGTTTGGATTAAAAGAATGAATATGCACACTTATGAGTGTTCTGATTGTGGAGAAATTTGGATGGCTGTTTCTGAATTGTGTTGTACGTCTTGTGGGAGCTTTAATATTGAAAGCTCGAAAGAAGAAGATTATAAAATAAAAGAACACAAGTCTTTCCAAGAAATGTTAATTGATTGGGAAGAATTGCGATATGGTGATGTACTGTCTTTCAATTCAGAATTTATTGATTTTATTAAAAATAATCCTGATTTGTTCAGCAGCACGCATTCTTATATAAATAGTAATATAATAAGAGCACCAAAATGTTTTCCTATTTTTATTACGCAAATACAGAAAGGTAAAATATGTTTTAATTTTAAATGGATGTATAATAGATCTTGTTGGATTTCTTTATCGGAAGATGGGAAGCTTTACGGATTTGATTATGGACCACCCGTATTTAAATTAGTTGAATTAAGATAACAACTTTTAAAAAAGGAAATTAACAATGGCTGAGGAGCGTATCATTGTCACAACCAGCAAGACTAATTCAATTATGACATTTGTTGGTGTCGTATTAGTTGCAGGATTAATAATTTTTGGATACTTTGCTTGGAAATCTTTAAGCAATGAAAATGAAAGATTGCGTAATGAGGTTATAGGATTTAAACAATTAACAAGTACACTAATTAGAAGCAGTAATAAGTGGGTAACAAAAGATGATTTAAAGCAACAACTTAAAAGTTTATTAAGTAAAGAAGACTTAAGGGCACTCAAGACTGACATGAATGGATTAGATTCACGTATGTCTGCCGTTGGACGTACAATTGGTTCGATAAATCGTAAGATCTCTAAGTTTAAATCAAGTGATAAAGAGGGTCCTGAGAATCCTGATACTGTTGTTTGTGATAATGGTAAGTTGGTAGATGTACACAACTACACAAAAAAGCCCCAGATTAAGGAATTGAATGATTTGAATAAGGCTCCAGTTGCTGAAGTAGAATTCAATGCAGCAAAAAAGAAACCCTGGAGTTATAAAATATATAAAAGAAATTATAGATTAGTAACGGTCGTGGGTAAAAAGAATAGTGGTCAGCTTACCTTTCATCATAAATTAGAATACTTTGTACCAGATAAAGATTCTAAATATTATAAAGTTGAATTGCTAAGTTCTGATTACATGCAGGTTCCACTTACAAATAAAATGTTTTGGCTTAATCCGAGATTAGATTTTAACTTATTTGTTGGTGGAAATGTTTATGGATTTACCCAAGGTCCTGGTAGACCAAACAATTTGTTCTCTTTGGGGGCTGATATTGGTCTTAGTCTATCTTCATATGGAGAGACTACAGTTGATTCATGGTTTAGATTATTTAGATTTGGAGTTGGATATAACGCCGAGCGTCAAGCTGCGCACTTTTCTTTTGCGCCGTTTGCTCTCAACATAGGAAAACCTTTACCATTGCTAACTAATTTATACTTAACACCTCAGCTTGGAATAGATACAGCTGGAGGGTTAACAATAAATGTTGGTACTGGTTTGCAATTTTAGGATGATAAAATGAAAGAAGAGTTATTTGATTTACTTAGAGAGTGGTGGAATGATTCTCTAATTAGAACGGCAGTTGGTTTTATAGTACTTGTTGCCTTAATGTTTTTTATATTTTTTACATATTGTGATAACAAGGTTGAAGGTTCCGTTCCTAAAGCCTGGGTTTGTTGGGTTAATAGTGTAGAGGATTCTCAATGTGGAACTTATGGAATAAGTAAGAATAAATCAGTTGCATATGAGTTTGCGCATGATAAGTGTATAGTAGAGTGTAATTCTAATTGTCAGTTAGAATATTGTGAGGTAAAATGAGTGTTTTTTTAATAACATTTTTAATAGCGATAGTACCTATATGGTTTTTGCAAAATGCAATACATCAATTATCTCATGGCCTTACTGCATGGTTTAAATGGAAATGGAATTTTAAAATATATCCGTGGCCATCAAATGATTCTGGAAAAATCTCATTTTCTAGTATAATATTTGAGGGAAACGATCAATCAAAGGAAGCTGATGATCCTGGCATGGCACTTGTTCTTGGAATGCCTAAGATTGTTAGTTCTATATTAATGATTCTATCAGGGATATTGGCGGTTGCCACAGTAGGTGTTGAAATTTTATCCGCTTTATTTCTTGTATTTATGTGGGCCAATCTTATTGATTTTGTAATTGGGTTGATAGCTATTTTTAGATCACAAGATGAATCTGATATCTGGAGATTTTGTGAGCTTTTAGACATATCAACATTGAAAGAATTCAAACAGGGAGTCATCGGCATACTATGTTGGCATGCCGTACCGACTATCCTGATAACATTAATTGTTTTGTTATCATAAGTTAAGGAGGTGATAAGTGAAAAGTATTAAGAAAATAAATGGTAAACTTGTTATTGGTGATAGCAAGCATAGTGACTTAGTTACCAGATTAGCAGAGTCACTAGATGAAAAGAAAATTACCGTAGCAAAAAGTAAAACAACAGGAGGAAAAAAGATGGATTTATTAGGAAAATTAGGTGGATTAGGACGAGATATTTTAGACAAAGCAAAAGACCAAGCTAAAAACGCTGGGTCAGCAACCGTAGCAGATAAAATTACGGAAGTAGTTAATGCACGTACAGGAAATAAATTATCATTTTTAAAAGAGTTGCCCGTTCTTGGAGATATCCAATCGTTAGCTTTCACAGCAGGTGCTTATGCTTTAGTATGTTTGACATACGGCTCAGTCCCAATAACTGATAAGTTAGTTGGTCCAGTAGGAAATGCACTTAAAGGAAAACTCTATGAGTTTAGTAAAGAACATTTTACTAAATTAGAACCAATGATTAATGAACTTTATTGTGTTTTGAGTGATAGTAATTTACTAGAACCTGAAACAAAAGAGTAGGAGAAATAAATGTATAAGAGCAAATATGTTGTTCCTGGTAAATTATCTTTTGACTTTAGCCAAGAGATCACTCGTGCTTGTATGCCCAATCTTGATAATTTTGTATATGGTCATTACAAGGTGGATGGTGGTAATGCAACAATTTGTGGCGCAAGATTAGGAGATCATTTGTATTATGGTATTTCGTTATGCTCTCCAAAAGATAATTTTTCTAGACGCAGTGGTCGTATCCTATCAGTAACTCACCTCAAAGAGTCTAGATTCAGTCATCAACGCGGTGTGATGCATCTGTCTGAAGAGTTATCTGATAGTGTTCCTGCGGTTGTTTTAAGAGAGGCTTTAGAGCGACACATTCGTAAAATGCGTAAGAAACCATCGTGGGTTAATAATGGTGTGGTAGAATTTCGTAAAATAAAAATCTAATTTGTATTGACATTAATTCTATAATGATTATATTAAAGAGACTGGAATGAGACTTTTTAATGCAAGGAGGGTAGAATTAATGTCAACAATAAGAGAGTGGAGCCCATTTATTAAATCAAACAATCTGGAAAGGTATTTAAGATTGTTTGATTATAATTTTACAGAAGATAATATTTGGAAACCTTTAATAGATGTTAGTCAAGATGAAAAGAGTATTTATATTGACGTAGAACTATCTGGAATTACACAGGAAGATATTAAACTAATAACAGAAGATGATCAGCTAATACTTAAAGGTGAAAGAAAATTTGAAAGAAAACAGGATGTTAAGTACGACAGAGTGGAAAGATTCTATGGTTCGTTTACTCGCTCATTTACGTTACCAGATTCAGCAAATTCAAATGACATTGAAGCGTCATTTGAAAAAGGTCTTTTAACAATTAAGATTGGTAAAAAGATCTATGAGGCTCCTAAAGAGATAGAAATAAAGATAAAATAATATATCCTCATAAGATTAAAGGGTGGGATCTTCCCACCCTTTTCTTTTAGACACCCAGAAGACTTAGATAAAACTGCTAATTAATATGCATTATATCGAATAGTTTTCTGGAGGATATATGGGCAAACTTAGTGAAGAAAAGATTCGTAAACTATATTTAGAACTTCTTAAACGCTTACCTTCTACCTATCCTAAAGCGGATCTTATAGTGCATAACAGTACGAAAGCATTACGACAACTCTATACAAAAGCAGAAGGAAGAGAAGAAGAAGGGGAGCCACCCTATGCATTTTGTGATGCTAATGATAATACTATACATGTTTCATTGGCTTTTGAACAAGAATACAAGCCTAATATTGTTTGGTATTTTCTACACGAAATAGGACATTTGTTTGCTTTTCAGAAATATGGATGGAAAGATCCTAGATGGGATGATTATAAAACATCTGAACGATATGCTAACCGCTTTGCTGACCGATGGTCTTCAAAATTAAAAAGAGAAAGTTGGAATTAATACTTTAATTATATACACTTAAAAGGATGCGGGTTACGCATCCTTTTTTTATGGGAGAAAAATGTTTGAAACAACCGATATACAAAAAATACATTTATATAAAATTGCTGTTAAAATGGCACAGTATGGTTATCGTCTAGATTTTATATCAGACCTTGTAAAAGTTGGAAGTGTATACGAAGGTGTTTATGATCTCGCGACTCTATGGGAAGAAGAAGAGGATCTGGACGAAAGACGGGAATGTATTAAGGATATTAAAGAAGCTATTAAAGAAAATCTCAAAAACGTTTGACATTATAGGAGAAAACAATGGCAAAGGGTAAGACTACCAAACTAAAAGTTAGAGATATTGAAGGGAACAGGATTCGGCGAATCAAGACCGAGGCTAAAAAGAGTGAAAGAAAGATGGCTCACTTGCTCAAAAGAAATAAAGATGGCAAGAAAGGAATCATACCAGGAGGTGAGCGTCACAAGAAATTACAAAGTTATATAAGTTTTTTAAAAGCAAAACTAAAGTGAGAATTTCTAAATGGCGAAAGTAAAAGTGTGGAAAGAAAATGCTTCTGGGCAACCTTCATTTCCAAAAACCTTTAAGGTTACAAAGAGATGGGAGGGGAACATAACTGACATAATTAAAAATTCAAATAAATTTTACCATATAGAAATTCAGGTAGCAGCAAATGACAGCGCAAGAATTTTTACAATGTATGGTAGAGTTGGTAAAACTCCAGCTAGAGAATACAGATACTATCCAACAGAAAATTCATGTTTGTTTGATTATGAATCTATTATTAAGAAAAAAAGTAATAGAAAGAAAGATCCTTACAGGGAAGTAGACTTAGCAATTACCAGTATAGGATCCGATGGAGCAAAAGAAATTAAGAAACCAATGACTGGTATAACAATTTCTAAAAATAAAGTTATTAATAGCGTTCTTCATCCAGAGGTTCAACGTTTAGTATCTGGATGGTTTGGCTCAACTGGAAATTTTATTACCATGACATTGAAGTGTCCGCTCGGACAGCTTACAAAAGAACAGATTGATAAGGGTAGATTGGTTCTAGATGATTGTAAGAAAAGAGTTAACGCTAAAAGAAAAACAGCAGTTGTTAATTATGATAATCTAACCTCTCAATTTTACAGTTTAATTCCTCACGTCTTACCACATAAAATTAATCCTGATGACTTGCGACTTGATGCGTTAGATCGTATTATGGAAAAGCATGATACCCTAGATACGTTCTTGGATGCCAAAAATGTATCTACTGTGCTTACTAAGGGATCAGCCGTTGACGAACAATACAAAAAATTAAATGCTGGGTTAAATTGGATTGATCCAAACGATGCAACGCATAAATGGATAGTTAATTTGTTCAATGAAACAAGGGCAAACAATCATTCATTTCTGGGTAAAATAAAAATATTTAATATATTTGAGCTATCAAGAAATAAAGAAGATGATTACTTCCATGGAGGTCTTGATAAAATAGCGTCTCAAATAAAAGGAAGAGTTGAAAAACCAAGGTTTACTAAATTGACGCGTCCAGACTTGACCCCAGATGAGAAAAAACTTTTCACAAAAGCCAATGTGTGGCCATTATGGCATGGTACAAGACCACAAAATATGGTTGGCATTATAACTCGTGGATTAATGATTCGTCCCTCTGGTGCCATACATAATGGTAGTATGTTCGGAGATTCTCTATATCACGCAGAAAGTAGCAGTAAGAGCTGTTCATATGCAGGATGTCGCGGGGCATATTGGTCAGGAAATGCTCAAACTGATAGAGCTTTTTTATTTTTGGAAGATGTTATTGTTGGAAAGCCATATATTGTAACTCGTTCTCAATTTTTTAGAAAACCGCCAGCCGGACATCATAGTGTTTATGCTGTTCCAAGTAGAGGATATGGTGGGTTGTATAACTCAGAGAATATGACTTATGTTTCTTCTGGACAAAATCAGCAGCACAGATTGAGATATATTGTAGAATTTCAATCAAATATGTAGATAAAAATAATAAATACATAGGGTAAAAATGACTAAAAGATTAGATATAAATTATATTAGAATATTTATTAAAAGTAAGGGTGGGATACTTATCTCCAAAGAATATAAAAATAATTATACTAAATTAAAAATAAAATGTTCATGTGGATATATATTTAAAATTAATTGGAG
>PJEL010005558.1_pt1 | contig 10170 bp, 12 predicted proteins | sample 1853271 | NCBI WGS metagenome assembly PJEL01 (sample SAMN08108733, study PRJNA415343) | Invertebrate metagenome, whole genome shotgun sequencing project. | host: Globobulimina | place: Sweden: Gullmar Fjord | collected 2015-08 | reverse complement strand
CTCGAATATCATCTTGAATTGTTTTGAAGATGGTGTAATATGTAAATCTCTAACTTTTCGTTCAACATCGAGTATTGCAAATCTCATTTTCATTGGATGATCGTTAAATGATGATAACTTAATCGCTTTGGTCATATCTAATAATAACTGTTTTCTGATATCTGTTGTTAGTAGCTCAAAATCACCTAATTCAACCATGTCAATCCAATCCTTGTGTTTGTTTTTTCTTTTCAGTAAGATACCAATTATTTAACCTATCGGTATCTTTTTTTTTCATTATTTTTAAATCCTTTTGTATTTTTTGTTTTGATCTACCAGATACATAATAATATGAGTTTTTTATTATCTTTCTAGCAGTTTCGATAACGTTAATATTGTCTATGTTAGTTATAAACTCTGATGAATTTCTATTAATATCTGATTTGAATTTTTTTATTAACTCACATTCAACAGTAGACATTATATCATAAACGCCTGTTAATTTAAATACTAATATATTACGAATTTCTCTTGACCAAGGCTTTGTATAGGCTAAAAGTCTATTTTTAAAATTTTTACTTTTACCTACTTTTATCCCATTATCGAACTGTATTATATACACAGTCTCACATTTTAGTACTTTATCTGCTAGATTATTTAATGATAATATTGTTGGATTTTTTATCGAAAGCTCATCTACTTTATAATAAGATTTTCTTACTGTGTATTTATTTTGTGTTAATATGTTATCTTCCATTATTATTCTCCTAACTATATTATAACACACTACGCTATAAAACACAATAAATAACTACAATTAAAGTAATTTAAAAAATACACAAATATTTTACTTGCTTTTTTTGACATTTTTGGTATAATAGAGCTAACACGTTCGTTACGAACAGATCGTTCGCAACTAGAGACGGTTAATGCTAGGCGACCCCAAAGGGAGCCCCATCTAGCTGATCAACCTTGCAAAACGGATATCTCAGAAAGTTTAGCCGTAACTATATTCAACATCTTCTTAGTACGAACACTGTACTAATTAATAACACAACCATTTGATATTATAGAAATGTGATTAAATATCGACATTAAGTTATTGTAATTACATAAACACCATAAAAAATAGTGCATAAATATGAGCATCTGCATAGGTGTCACTTTAGGGTTGACCTAATTGATATATTATATTAATATTACCAAAATGATACAAACTTATAAATAGGGGTCAGTATGAGAATCACACAATCAAAAATTGAATATTTCACTCCAAAAGCCATTATTTTGACTATTCTCACTGTAGGTATCTCTTTAGGTTATCGAATTATAGATAGAAAGTGTAGGACGTTCACGCGTAATGAAACTAATCTACTATTTACTACTGGCATATTCAATCAAAATACAATTAAGATACCTATGAATAAAATTGAAGAGATTGTTATACAGAGATCGATAATTGGTAGAATTATGAATTATGGTACTTTAAGAGTTAATACCGGTGGTAATGGTTTAGTTAATTATGATTATATTAAAAATATCAATGATGTATTAAACATTCAATCGGAGACGTTATGAAGATTCGTAAAAGCACACGAGATTATTTAACGCTTAGAATTATGGTATGTACTATCTTAACATTAGGATTATACCTAGGATACTTAATAATTAAAGATCATAATCAACAGTTCAATGATACATTATCTTTTGAAACATCTACTATTGATAAGAAGCTATTGAATAGGTATTTGGGCATTGACTTATAACTAACCGTTATCACATCGTCTCTATAACATATTGATATTGTTCAAATAATCAAAATACTTAGTACTATCTCTGTACTAGTTATAACATTACAGGTATTTACAAACATATTACGTTTTCATAATTTAATAAGTAGTAGTGTAAGCACTTCGAAAGCAGGTAAAGCATTTCATGCTAGCGACCCTAAAGGGAGCACCGAATAGCTGATCAACCTTCCTAGAACTGTACAATACCTATATTCACTTTCCTAATTAGAGGCGGTAACGTCTCTTTTTTTATTTAAGTCATTGAAATCTATAACGCAATGTGGTATAATATACTATGAATAAGTTTTACATATATGAACACATTCGATTAGATACTAATACCGTATTTTATGTGGGTAAAGGTAAAGGCGATAGATCTCACTCGAAATCTAATCGTAATCAATACTGGCATAATGTTGTCAACAAACACGGCTATTCCGTCAACATCATACAAGAAAAACTAACCGAACAGGAAGCGTTCGATTTAGAAATAGAACTTATAGCTCATTATGGTAGATTAGGTATAAATACTGGTATTCTGATAAATATGACTGATGGTGGTGAAGGTATCTCTGGAATGATCCATTCAAGTAAAACACGTAATAAAATGAGTAAATCACAAAAGGGTAGAGGGTTTTCAGAAGAATCAAAAAAGAAAATGAGCGAATCACAAAAAGACAAGAAAAGGTCAATCGAACACCGTAAAAATATAAGTAATAGTCAAACTAAACGTTGTAATATTACAGCATATAAAAACGGTAAGATAGTCGGTGAATATACGAGCCAGCGTGATTGTTGGAAAGAATTAAATTTAGATCGAGGCAATCTTAGTGCTACATTACGAGGTAGATGTAAATCTTGTCAAGGTTATACATTTACTGTAAGTAATTAATACAATCATAAACAGTACTAACTTAATACTAATGTAGTACGAACTTCATACTAACACCCATATAACATCCTGAAATCACATACATTTAACGTCAGTTAATAAGACTCTTATAGAGGCGGTAGTACTGTCTAAAACCAATACGCTCTAGTAGGGCTTTTGAAGGTAAGTCAATGAATACAAATACAAAAGAAGATCACAAAACAGGTGAGCGATCCACAGATGCTCAAATAGCTCAATATGTAGCTAGAGCTAAAACACTCTTAATAGAACTAAAATCCACACCAGAGATATGCAAGATTTTGATAGCTGAATTCGGTAAGTCGAAATCATCATGTAAGCGTTATATCAGAGATGCCACCAAAGAGCTTAAAGCTGATTCTAAGGGCGATGTAGATGCTATTAGAGGTAAGCACCAGCACTTCCTAGAAGATGAGCTTAGAAAGGCGCTCATAGCTTCTGATGGGATTATTGATGTTTCAGATAGAGTTAAGGCTAAAAAGATAATGTTAGAGATATGGGATAGATTAGTTAAGCTTTATCCTAATCAATTACAACCTGAAATAGAAAACCCAGATCAAGTATTTAATTTCAACTTCACAGATGCAACTAAAGCCGATGCTGATGCAGAAGCTAATGTTAGTGAAGAACCTTCAACAGAAGATACAAAAGAGTAATAAACAATGTCGACACAAGTACCCCTACTTATTCATCAACGTATTGCTTTGGAATCACAAGCCAAAGAAGTCTTTATGTTAGGTGGAATTGGTACAGGTAAATCACATACAGGTGCTCTATGGATACTCAATAAGATTAGTAGTACACCTAAGTGTAAGATATTAATGGGGGCTAACACGTACAGTCAGTTAATGAATGCTACTGTGGCTAGTCTCGTATCAGTATTAGAACAATACAATATACCTTTTAAGAAAACACTATCAGGATCTAAGAAGAGAATAGAGATCTTTGGTAGTATTATCTATTTGTATTCATTAGAGAATTACGAATCCATACGTGGTATCGAGATAGATTACGCATACTTAGATGAAGCGTGTTTTGCGAAGAGTGAAGCAATTCAAGTAGTTAGAGGTAGACTTAGAGGTAAGGTTGGCACACGTCAGATGCTCTTCACATCGTCTCCTAATGGCTATAACTGGGCATATGAGCAGTTCGCTAACATAACTAAAGAAGAAGCCGCTAAACGTATTCTAATCAAATGTAAGACTGAAGATAACATCTTTCTACCAGAGGATTACTACCCATACTTAGTAGAGCTTTATGGTGGACTAGATAACCCATTAGCTAAACAAGAGCTATTAGGTGAGTTTATTAATCTAACAGCCGGTGCTGTATATTGGGGCTTTGATCGTAATGAGCATGTTAAAGATTGTAGGTTACAGCCTGCTATCCATACCCACATTGGTGTTGACTTCAATATCGACAATATGAATGCAATCAACTGTCAATACATAGGTGACGTTCTTTATGTATGTAAAGAGACACACCTTTCAGATAAAGATGCTAATACATTTGCGTTAGCTGAGACATTACAGAATGATCTCAAGCACTTACCTTATCGTTCAATCATACCTGATAGTACAGGTAAAGCACGTAAGACTAGCAGTCAGAAGTCAGACCATGAGATCTTAAGAGATGCAGGCTTTAGGTTAGAAGTAACCAACAACCCCGCTATCAGAGATCGTCAGAACAGCGTCAATAGAATGTTTAAACAAGGAAAAATAGTAATAGATCCATCCTGTAAGAATCTTATCAGTGAGCTTGAACAGCTATCTAAGAGAGATGAAGAGGGTAAGGTCAGTCATATCAGTGTAGCTCTTGGTTACGTTGTATGGAAGTTACAACCAATAAAGAAGCCACAAGCAAGAACACGAACCCGACAATTGTAGGAGTAATATAGATGAATACACAAAAGCCTTTAAAAGAATTAGTGCCAGCGATTATCAATCAAATAACAATCGTTCAACAGAACCAGACGATATACGAGACTAAACTGCTCGATATCTACGAAGGTCAGATACAGAAATATGTTGAAGAAAGTATTCGTGGTGAGTTTAGTGCTAGTGCCGCTGAAAGGGCTATCAAACGTATTGCACCTATTAACATCTTGACACAGACAATCAATAAGATTTCAACTGTTTACGGTGAGCCTGTTGATCGTACAGCTGGTGAGAATGATATAGACACGGATAACCTAAGCTTCTATGAGTCTAAGACTAAGCTTGATACTGTACTTAATACAGCTAATAAGATGTTGAATCTATTCAGGTATTGTGCATTAGAACCATATGTATCTGAAGGTGAACCACAGATCAGAGTACTACCACCTACACAATTCACAGTGTTTAGTGATGATCCTATCAACCCTACCAATCCTACCGTATTCATTAAGTTTATGGGTCAAGCTCCATCTATCATGCCACGTACACAGACTGATGGTGTAAAGATAATGGGCGCTGAAGAAGAAGTTATAATGGTTGACATCTTCTTTCTATATTCAGATACAGAATTCTTAATCGTTGATCGTGAAGGGTCTATTCGTAGTGACCTCATGATTCAAGTTGGTAACCCGGAGGGTGTAAATCCTTTTGGTGTAATCCCTTTTGTATATCTAAATCAATCTGATTTAATGTTGATACCTCTACCGAATAGTGATCTATTCCAGATGAGCATCTTGATACCAAAGCTTTTAACAGATCTTAACTATGCTACCAAATTTCAATCACATGCAATCGTATATGGTATTGATATTGATGCTTCACAATTAGAGGGTAATCCTGATTCATTCTGGGATATCAAGTCTGCTGAAGGTGATGATAAGAGTCCACAACTTGGTACAATTAAACCAGAAGTTGATGTCGATAAAGTACTTACCCTAATTAACACTACAATCGATTTGTGGCTTGATTCTATCGGACTTAAGTCTAGTGGTGGTGCTGGCAGTTTAAACCCCTCTAACGCAGCGTCAGGCGTCTCTAAGATCATTGATAGCGCCGATGCTACTAACATACGTAAACAACAGAAGAAATTCTTTAAGGGTACTGAAAAGGATCTATGGGAACTATTCAGAATAATGAATAAACAATGGATAACTGATTCAAGTATTAAAGATCGTAAAGACTTTTCTAAAGAATTTAGTCCGGTAATTAATCATGGCGATCCTAAAGTATTTATTGATCCTGAAAAGGAATTGAAAGTAATCAAAGAAAAGCTTGATAACAAACTAACCAGTTACAAACGTGCTGTTATGAAAGCTAATCCTGAATTGACTGAAGCTGAAGCTAAAGAGCTTATAGAAGAGATTCAAGCTGAAGAGTTAGACCGAGCATTACGTGCTCAGATAAGCCTTCGTAATAACTCAGAAGAGAGTGAAGAGTAATGACTGTTAAGAATGTCAATAACATTCAAAAGACTATTCGTATACCGACAACATACGATGCTATTGATCGTCTAGCTATAGGTGAATTGATAGTAGAACAGATTGTAAAGCGTTCTGAAGATGGTCTAGACCTCAATGGTAGGGCTTTTAAGTATGCTAAAGAGTCGGAATTTAAAGGTAATAACCTGACTGATACTGGTGACATGATGACTCTAATGGAAGTAATTGATACTGATCCTGGTCAGATTGTTGTTGGTTATGAAGATATTGATACAATTGAAGCTAATCAAGCTGAAGGTAATCAAATTGGTTCATATGGTCAAGATAAAGGTAATCCAAAGATAGCTAAACCTTTCATTGGTGTATCAGAAGATGAATTAGAGCTTATATTAGCTAAATATGATCAAAGTAAGCCCCCAACTCCAACAGATGTAGGACGTGAGGCTATCAAATCGGCATTTCTAACAAATTTATTCAAAGATCAAGGGTTATTCTAACATAAATGGGCTAATTAGTCCCGTTTTCGTACAAATTAATAAGAATAAGTAGTTATGGCAAAAACATACAACTCAATGGACGACTTTATTAAGGACTTCGATAAAAACGTCAAACAAGTACAGACCAAATTAGAGGAAAACAAAGTTTGGGATGAATTCGGTTGGGAGATTGTAGAGACAATCAAAAAACGTACACGTCAAGGTTTCGGTGTTGAGAGTAACGAAGCTAGTAAAAAGAAGCTAGATCCGTTGACAACTAAATATCGTAATCGTCGTAAAAGTTTGAAGAAACAAGGACGACTATCGACAGACGCAACACCTGCTAAATCTAATCTGACACTACAAGGTGGAATGATAGATAGCCTAGCTCCTAAAAGAATTGATGATGGGGTTAGAGTCGAACCAACAGGTGAGCATAACAAAGATAAAACGAAATGGAATGCAGATAAAGGAAGATCCTACTTGCACCTTTCGAAACCAGAAATAAAACGTCTTACAAAGAGCTTCAACGATAAGCTCGATAAGATTTTAGATAAGATTTTCGGATAACCAACAATGTTTGTTGGTTTAAACAGTGGTTGTACCACATAGGAATATTTTATGAGTGGAGATACTAAAGAGATTAAACAAGAGCAAGAGATTAGCGCAGAAGAACAAAACGCTAACAACGATGCGGAACTAAAGAAAGCAATGGAAGATTACAAGAAAGACATGTTTAAGTTTAAAGAACAATCTAAAGCTATGGAAGCTGAAAATCTTCAATTGAAAGCTGATCAAGAAAAGCGTGAACGCGCTTCACTTGAAAAGAACGAAGAATGGAAATCATTGTATGAACTAGAAAAACAATCGAAAGATCAAGCTCTAGAAGAATTACAAGATAAAAGTACTAAGTTTATTGATTCAGCAAAAATTAATGCAGTTCTAGCAGAAGTTGGTGGTTTTAAAAAAGATTGTTACGCTAAATTCATTGATGCAAAAAATGTAGAAATGACTGAAAACGGAACGATTGATTCTGACTCACTTAAACGTGAATCTGATCGTATCAGACAAGAGTACTCTGAGCTTCTTAATGTTAATGAATCTCCAAAGTTACCAAACAATGCGCCTAGTAATTTAGATCCTAATTCAGGAGCTAAAACATTAGGTCAACTAAACAAACAACAACTGAAAGATGCTTTTTCTGCATCTAAGAAAAACTAACCCAAATAAACTATAAGGAGTTTATAATGGCTAACACAACTACAACTGTAATCGCTGCAACTTCGATGGACATCGTTGCTGCTATTCTACAAGCCGAGCTTGCTGAAAAATCTGTCCTACTTAACTCAGTATCTGACTACTCACAATGGGTCGTGAAAGGTGCTAAAACTGTTCAAATCCCTAGAGCTTCTAGCTTTACTGCACAAGCAAAAGTAGTAGGAACTGCTACAACTTACCAAAACCTTACATATGCTGCTGACGAACTAGCACTAAATATTTACAAGCATATTCCTGTATTGATTGAAGATTCTGCTCGTGAGCAATCTGCTGTTGATCTTGATGGTGAGAATATTGAAAGAATGGCATCTGCAATGGTAGTTGCTATTGAAAGTTCAATCGCTGGTGTTCTAGTTAAAGCTGCTAATGACATTCAATTGTCTGGAACTTCTAACCTAGTACTTACATCTGGTGACATCGTTGACGCTCGTAAAGAACTTAATGATAATGACGTTCCTCAAGAAGATAGATTTCTTGCACTTCCACCTGCTCAAGAAGCGGCTATGTTGAAGATTTCTTCTTTTATCGATGCTAGTCAGTATGGTTCTAATGAGCCTATCATGAATGGTGAGATCGGTAGAGTTTTTGGTTTTAGAGTACTCGTTTCTAATCAATTCGCTTCTGACTCTGAATTCTGTGCCTATCACAAAAGCCACGCAGCATTTGCACGTCAAATCGCTCCTAAGTTTGAAAAACAAAGAGCACCACTTAACGTTCTAGGTGATGAACTTAGTCTTTCACTTTCTTACGGTGTTAAGCAACTCGATTCTGGTAATCGTGGTGTATACGCTGACGAAACTGTAGTAGCATAATAGAATAAACCTTTTGGGGGGAGTGGCTAACGCTGCTCCCTTTCTTCTTTTATTCCAAATAACAGTAAAGGTTTACTATGCTTCCTGCTAATCTATTTTTAATACCATCTTTCTTAAAAGCTAAAACTCCAGATAAATTAAAAGAGTTAATGTTGGAAAATAATATTTCTAAAGGCGCTGAGTTTAATTATTTCGATATTCAGTTTGTAAAGAACAACTGGTACGCATGGTTTTATGAAGATATCTCAAAGCCTGCTGTAAATAAAGTAATCAGTGAGGTCAACAATGGCTAAATATAAGGAAGGTTTAACCACACAAGATTTTGAAAATAGTAAATTCGAAGGTGATAGTAGTGGTGATGTTGCGGTAAGGACATTAACCACACTCACCGGTGCTGATGGTAACGAAGCTGAAGTAAATGAAAGTGGTCAACTTAAAGTCGTTCTTGATGGTAAGGTAGATCTTAATAATTCATCAAATGTGATATTAGATCCTGCTGGTGTTAATATATTTCAAGGGTCATCAACATCAACTTTAGATTATGCTCTTATTTTTATTACTGTATTTTCAGATGTAGCTAGCGCTACTGATGGACTTTGTACTGAAATAAGTAGTGATGGTATTACTTGGCGAGATGGAGACTGTTATACTATCCCCGCTGGTGTAGAAAAGACGTTTTCGTTTCAAGCAAATAAACAATTTCTCAGAGTGAGATATACAAACGGTACTACAATTCAAACAGTCTTTGATTTACAGACTATCTTCAAAAAGACTAATTCTAAACCATCAAGTCATAGAATTAATGATCCTATCATTACTGAAGATGATGCAACTCTTACAAAATCAGTTTTAACTGGTGAAAGCGAACTGACTGGTAATTTTGAAAATATTTCTAGTTACAGGAACGCGTTAAATGTTAATTCAGCTTGGGTTCATCGAAAAATCGTAAATGAAACGTTTCATGAGCATGATTCTGCTCAAACAACACCGAATGGTGCTGTTTCGGCGGGTGATACTTCAATCTTAGTTGACGATGCCACAGGATTTACAACTGGTGATACAATCAAATTAGAAGAAGGTCCATTACAAGAGATCGGATTATTGACGCTCACTAATGTAGTCGGGAATACCTTAACTCTAGATAGACCTCTAGGTAATGATTATACCACTGATGCTGATATTGAACTAGTTATTGCTAATATGGCGGTATCGGGGACGCTGGCTTCTCCTAGATTATTCGAAATAGATGCACCACCTGGAACGGTATGGCAAATTACTAGACTACTAATATCAATAGTTTCCACAGCAGCACCAGATGATGGTAAATTCGGAGGAATTGCAGCATTAACTAACGGCGTAGCTTTACGTGCTACAACAGCAGCGGGTCGAACTGTAGTTTATGGAAACTGGAAAACTAATGGTGATATGAAGCTAGATATGTACGACGTCGATTATTCGGATAAAGCTCCAGCGGGTAATCATGGAACTAGCGGAAGATGGACTTTCACTAAATCAGAAGTTATAGCTGAGATTGACGGTGATGCCTCAC
>PJEL010005557.1_pt1 | contig 10171 bp, 9 predicted proteins | sample 1853271 | NCBI WGS metagenome assembly PJEL01 (sample SAMN08108733, study PRJNA415343) | Invertebrate metagenome, whole genome shotgun sequencing project. | host: Globobulimina | place: Sweden: Gullmar Fjord | collected 2015-08 | reverse complement strand
CAATACGTATTTTCGCTACCGGATCGCCCCACTTATCAGTAACATCATCATCCAAGTCGACAAAACAATTGTCGGTTGGCAACCAATCGTTAAACACTTCAAAACGTAAGGTTTTATAGCTGGTGAATTCTGTTTTCATGCTTTGTTTAAGTGCTTCACCCCAAATTAGCTTTTCGCTATCTTGCGCTTCATCGTATTGCCATTTGGTACTTTGCGCACGAGCAATAGGGTTTTGATAAAAGAGGAAATCTATCGTGCCGCCCTTGGCTTTACCGTCACGATTAAAACCGTTAAAGGTTTTATCATCAATCTGATACCAGTCTTGTAATGCGCGATTAATAAAAGGCCCTACTTGCTTTAATTGTGCCTGTTTTTCTTTGCTTAAATCTTTATAAAAGAAGTCGCCACGGCCGGTTCCGCCACCACTAAAAATTAGGTTTTTACCAACAAGTCCGGTGTTATTGGCGATACCGTTTGGAAATTTTTCGCCTTTTGATGCTAATAATAAGCGTGAGGTTTCTACCGCTTGGCACGCGACAACATAATATTTAGCCGTTGCCACATGCTTGCGCCCTGCTTTGTCGTAATACAACACGCCCGATATTTCACCTTGGCTGTCAGTTTCAATTTTATACACTTTTGCATGCGGTGTTATCGTGCAATTGCCTGTCGCTACTGCATGATTAAGCAATGCTGCTCGGCCACTACCTTTTGCGCCTGATGAACAGCCATAACTGCTGCAGTAACCTGAATATTCACAGCTATTTCGGCCCATGGCCGGTTGTGACAATATTGCCCGTGGCACTGGCACGGCGTGATAACCGATTTCTTTTGAACTTTCATCTATCCATGAAGATATTGCATGTTCCGCAACCGGTGGAAATGGAAAGTCTGTCGAACGTGGTTCTTGATGTGGATGCTTTGAAACTCGACCTGAAACGCCAACCACTTTTTCAACCATAGCGTAATAAGGCTCAAGCTCGTCATAGTCAATTGGCCAATCTTCCACATTGGCTCCTTCAATGGCGCCAAATTCTGATTTTAAGCGAAAGTCGATAGGCTTTAAGCGATGAAAATAGCCACTCATAAAGTTAGACGAGCCGCCAACAACTGTACCATTCCAAAAGCTCCAACCAGACTCACTAGTCGCTTCACCTTGCCAGAAACTTTCGCCATCTTCGGTTTCATACTCTTCTTCGATTACGTGCTGTTCGTCTTCAAGCTTTGGGTTATAGGCATCGCGTAAACTAATGGCTAATTCGTCTTTATAAAACTCTTTTTCCGTTAACCAAGCACCTTTTTCAAGTACTAACACTTTAGCGCCCGCTTTGGCCAAGGTATAGGCAACAGGCGATGCACCCGCACCACTACCTACTATACAAATATCATATTTCATGCTTTTCGAGTTCCTACTTGCTTAGCGATATATTGCTGATGACTAACCACTTGCGTTGTTTTATTAGCAGTCGACATTTTGCTACTCAACACTATCGGCTGCTTGCCTGGTAGTTCATAATAACGTTGCCCTGCTTGCGGCAACGGAAACCCGGCTTGATGCTCTAACCATTGCCAACCTATGCCATTAGGATTGCCACCGTAACTTGGCGGAGAAAGCATGGCCTCAAAAATATAAGCGACTAAATTACTTAACCAATTTTCACCTGCCGTCGATTTACTAATTGATCGTAAAATAGTTTCTTTTTCATCGAAAGCTAACGCGACAAAGTTTTTCTGTAATTGGCTGCTACTAAAGCCATTTAACCAACCGACACCTTTATAGATAAATTCAATTTCGGCTTCTTCAGTCGGCTGCTGAAAAACCACGTTGTACAAATACTGCGTTACTTGAATTTCTTTCGCACTTGGCCCTGTTGCTGATTCAGGTAATAAATGAGCCAATACGGCATCTAACGTTAACCAAGGGTCGGTTTTTAATGCGCCATCAAGCTTATTAGCGGTAACAGCTGACCAACTGCGCATTGGCATAGCTGCCACCATAGTTGCGCCTGCCGCAGACTTTAACGCGCTACGACGTGAAACTTTCTTTTGCAACCACTTAGGCGTTCGAAAGTTTTTGTCAAAAAAAGACTTAACTTGCGGCACGGTTTTAGCCTTTTGCACTTGAGACATTGTCATTTTCCTTGTTATTTTTTACCTGCCACTTATCTAAAAATGCTGACCAGTACTCGACTGAGTATTCCAGGTTATCAAGTAATTCTGCCGTATCTTTTGACAACAACATACGGCCGCTATTGGTTGACACATACATATGTGGGTAACCTTGCACCGGCGGTAAAGACTTCATAAAGGCTTCATTTTCATTACTGTCGCTAACGCTTATTTTCAGCAGTACGTATTTGCTATGTAATTGTTGATAAACTGCTGGATTTTTGGCTAAGAATGCGTCCATTTTGTGACACCAAGTACACCAAGTACCACCTATTTCAATCAGCACGTTTCGGTCTGTTGCTTGTGCCAATTTAATTGCCGCTTGCGCGTCTTTAAACGGGTCACGTTTATCGCTATATACTTGGCTATATAATGGCAACGCTTTTCCATATTCACTGACAGGTTCTTGCGCACGTGCTTGGCTGGTAACTAATAAACTTGATAAAAACAAAACGATAAATAAGTGAAATTTCATAAATTTTCTCTAATTCGATGACATTCAATGCCGACAGACGATAAAGATACCCAAGCTATTTAAAACTGCATCTTCAAGTGGTTTGGGTATACACAATAGAATGACCTTATATTAATTAACTATATTTCAAAATAGTTGCTACGTCATTATGTCAAAATGCTATTCGAACGATTATAATGCGCAGCAATTATACTACGATAGGAATTTCAACATGCGTCCAAGCGGCAGAACTTTAGGGCAAATTCGCCCAGTAACCATCACTCGTCAATTTACAGCTCATGCAGAAGGCTCAGTACTTATTGAGTTTGGTGACACGAAAGTTATCTGTACTGCGACTGTTGAAGTAGGTGTGCCACGCTTTTTAAAAGGCCAAGGTAAAGGCTGGATCACTGCTGAATACGGCATGTTGCCTCGCTCAACTCACACGCGTATGCGTCGTGAAGCTGCTAACGGTAAGCAAAGTGGTCGTACGTTAGAAATTTCGCGTTTAATCGCCCGTTCATTACGTGCTGCGGTAGACTTAGTAGCACTAGGTGAAAACACTATTACTGTAGATTGTGATGTCATTCAAGCAGACGGCGGAACGCGTACTGCGTCAATTACCGGTGCTTGTGTCGCTTTGGTTGATGCTTTAAACCATATGCGTGCTAAAGGTATTATCAATAACAACCCGCTTAAGCACATGATTGCCGCTGTTTCTGTTGGTATCTATAAAGGTGAACCGATTGCTGATTTAGAATACCTTGAAGATTCTGCCGCCGATACTGATATGAACGTCGTCATGACAGAAACCGGTAAGCTCATTGAAGTACAAGGCACTGCCGAAGAAGAACCGTTTAGTTTCGACGAAATGCAGCAAATGTTAGAGCTTGCAAAAAATGGTATCAATGAACTCTTCGATATTCAAAAAGCCGCTTTAAACTAAGACACTGATAGGAATTGATTATGAAAGATTATCAACGCGATTTTATTGAGTTTGCTTTATCTAAACAAGTATTACGCTTTGGCGAATTTACGCTCAAGTCTGGCCGTACTAGTCCTTACTTTTTCAATGCTGGTTTATTCAATACTGGTGGTGATTTAGCGCGTTTAGGTCGCTTTTACGCGGCAGCATTACAAGACTCGAAAATTGACTACAACTTGTTGTTTGGCCCTGCTTACAAAGGTATTCCAATTGCCACAACGACTGCGGTAGCGCTTGCTGATAGTTACGATATCGACATGCCATATTGCTTCAACCGTAAAGAAGCAAAAACCCATGGCGAAGGCGGCAGCTTGGTTGGCTCTGCACTTGAAGGTAAAGTGATGTTGGTTGATGATGTGATCACAGCTGGTACCGCTATTCGTGAATCAATGGAAATCATTAAGGCCCATGGTGCTGAATTATCCGGCGTGCTTATCGCTTTAGATAGACAAGAAAAAGGTCGGGCTGAACTTTCCGCAATTCAAGAAGTTGAGCGTGACTTTAGCACTAAAGTTATTTCTATCGTGACATTGGCAGATTTGATCAGTTACTTGGAAGAAAAACCAGATATGGCTGAAAGCCTAGCGAGCATCAAAAAATATCGTCAAGATTACGGTATCTAGTTACTAGCGAATGCTAATGCTAAACATAAAAAGCCTGCATTTGCAGGCTTTTTTGTTATTCAGCATTTTAATTGAATAGTTAACGAACTTTACGGCTAAATTAGCTAGGCAGTAAGCTCAAATTGATGACTTGGCGGCTTTTCATAGGCATGATTAATCGTTGAATAAAACTGTTCAATGCGTCCAGCCCTTTCATCTACAGCACTCGCTCGACTTGGCGCGATAGCTTCTTGCGATGATAGCGTTTGTTGCATTTGATGATCAAACGCCTTGCTACTTTCATTATTTTCAAAGCTATCGTCATCTTGTGCCAAAACCTCTTTATCAAGATATAAATTACCTATTTCTGGCTTTGACTCAGTATTGTCGGCACTTGCCGCAACTAACTCTGCCTGTGCTTCAAGGATGATACTTGCAGCAGAAGCGGCGACGCGCACGTCTTGTGACGATGGGCTAGCAGGCGCTAACGCTGCTGCTTGCACTCTTTTCATCTTCGCAATGGTTTCTTGAGGATCACCGGCAACAGGTGTTAAGTCGACAGAAACTTCACCCTCAACAGCATATTTTTTACCATTAGGACCAATTTCAAAAGAATACGACGGAGAGCCAGTAAATGCTCCACCTACTGTTGCATGAGCCATTTCGTGAGTACGTACTTCTTTGTCACGACTTTCTAAACTTCTAATTTCTTGTGTTTCAGCAAAAACTTGCGCATCGGATTTTTGCTCACCAGCCGATGTTTCATTACCTTCGGTTGACTCCGCACCAGCACTGTTTTGTTCACCGTTTTCATTGGAGCTGTCTTGCGAGGAATCTTGTTGTGGGTCTTGAGGCGAGCCGTCGTTACCACGCGAATCACCATTTATCGACTCGCTCGCTTGTTCTGCTTGCTTGCGTAAACTGGCAAAGTCGAGTTGTTCATTATTTTGTGCCGGCGTACGACCACGTTCTTTATCTGATGCTACGCCTTTCTCACCAGCTGACTGATTAGCAGCCTCAGGCTTAGCAATAACTTCTCGTTGCTGGTTATCACGACGCAAGCTATCCGTCTGCAGATTAACTGCAGTTTGTATCGGAAGAGTATATGCTTGCGGAGTGATATTCATTTTAGCTTAAACTCGAACGTCAATTAGTGTGCCTAGATTTTCATCTGCAGACTGAATCACCTCAGCAGATGCTTGCGCTTGCACTTCAGCAACACGTAAGTTAACAATTGATTCTGTTAAACCATTGGGTTCATTAACCGCGGCAGTTTGAGTAGCAGCACTGTTAGTTACAGGCTCTGCGTTAGCTTCATTATTCGAAAGTGTACTACGTGCGATATCACTCGCCGCTTGACTAGCACCTTCTGACGCTTTTTGAAAACCTTGCACGCCAGCATTAAAAGCTGATTGTATTTCCATAACCTTCTCCTGAAGATATATATTTATCGCGAAGCCAATAACAAATATATCAGTGTAATTACATGGTTAATTATTAACCAAAACCAGTAAAAAGTAAACCACTTAGTCTGTAACAAAGCGTTCGAGTAACCAAGTTTTCAATATTGTTAAAAATTCAGCTTGATGAGAGATAAACGGCGCATGTGAAGCTTGTTCAAAAACATGGCTCTGACTATTGGGTGCAAGGCTGTTTATCAAAGGAATGACATGTTTAGGTATTAGGCCATCAAGCTTGCCATATAGTCGTAAAAAAGGCTGATTAACTCCAGATAATTTATCCGATAGATTAGACGTTTCTAAAAGCCGTAATGAATCATCTAATATCTGACGATTAGGCTGTTCGTATTGCATCACCAAATCACGAATGACTTTAATATCTTGACGAAGGTGCGGGCTACCCATAGCTTGAATTTTCAAAAAATTACTGATGGTTTTTGTGGTATCTTGTGCCAGTTGCTGATGAAACAGCGCTAAAACATTAGCTTTAATGCCCGGCCAATCGCCCCGTTCAACAAATTGCGGTGAGCTCGCCACAGTAACCAACCCAAGTACTTGCTCAGGATGAGTAATAGTAATTTGGCTTGCGACTAAACCACCTAATGACCAACCAATATAAACGGCGGGCTTACCTACTGCTTGTTGAATCGCATCGGCAATTTCAATTAAAGCATAGTCGCTAACTTGATACGACTTATTGGTCGCAAATCCGGGCAAGTCAACGGTGATAACTTCAAAATCAGCTTTAAGCTGCGCTAAACATGGCTGCCAAACGCCTGAATTAAGCCCCCAGCCATGAATAAAAACTAATGGAATGCCTTGTCCTTGGCTCGCAATTTGTAAACTTTCTGCCATGCTTATTACGCTCGATACTTAGTGAGCGCGTAGTGTAACGAAAGGATGCTGAAAATGGAATTTGGCAGCAAGCTCAGCAAGGTGATTGTGTTTAACTTAAGACAAAAATTGCCAATGGTCATCAAAAAAATAAGGTTGCTGATAAGTTGCTGTACCTTATGCGGTAATGCCTGCCAGCAACATCAATTACTTTGTCAGTACTGCCAAGACGACTTACCTTATTTTAAAGAAGACTTAATGGGTTTCGACTTATTGTCATGGCCAGCGATTAAGCAAGCCTTACCTAAAGCAACATTTGATCACTTATTGAGTTTAGCGCCTTATCAGTGGCCTTTTTCTACTTGGATTAGCCAGCTGAAATATCAAGGTAGAACTGAATTAGCTGAGTTATTAGCTTATTTACTCGCTCAGCGCTGGCAGCAATATTTAGCCACTATCGACAAACAAGTGATACTGCAGCAGGAGATATTAGTACTCAGCGTGCCACTGCACATAACTAAATGGCAAGAACGGGGGTTTAATCAAGCGCATTTAATTGCTAAGCACTTCGCTACACAACTTAACTACCATTATCAGCCAGCATTGCTGATACGAGATAAGGTGACTCAGAGCCAAGTTGGAAAATCGGGTGTCGAACGAAGAAAAAACTTAGCCGATGCTTTCAACATTAATCTAGCAGCTTTAGCTAAACTTGCTGAACATGTGATTTTAATTGATGATGTGGTTACAACGGGCACAACGGCCAATGAGATTTGTCAGCTACTGAAAAAAAGAGGAGTGCAAACCATTACACTCCTCAGTATTTGTTTAGCCTTACCGAGTTAATATACTTTAGTTTAAGCCTTACTCCGCAGGCCGAGCGCTAAAAGCTTTTGAGAAAAACAAACTATTGGCAATAATCTTCATGCTACCTAAAAAGTAACCACGAAAAGCTAAGTCGTCAGTGCTAGCAATCACTCGTCCTTTCCCAACATTATGGGCAACAAGCGTCGGATTATTTGCTATCCGGTTAACTAAGTTTTGATCAGTATAACCACTCAACAAAGGCATGTGGCTATATTTCGCAACACTGATAAATGGTGTTGTCGTTTGCTCCATAATAACCGTGCTATTGCGAAATACCGGTAACTCGCTGGTTTGATAACCATAAGCAAGTGGATGACTGGTATCAAGTTCAGCTTGATAAATTGCACCAGCAATGCGCTTTCTGCCTGCTAATGACTCTTTGTCACCATAGCTGAGCTTTTCAGTATCAAACAATTGATCGATATGATCTTTACTAACAAAGTCCATTTTTAGCAATTCTTTATCTGACAACCAACGGGCAGCACGCTTTTGAGCAAAAACTACACCACCGCTGGCTAACCATGATTTCAGTTTATTGAAAGCCACACCGTTCAACTTACCGTATTTACCATCAACCATAATAATATGGCTATAATCAGCAAAGTTCACTGCAGCCAAGCGCTGTATTTCAACAACTGTCACTGGAATTTCTAATAAATTATCAAGGTAATAAAGCATTTCGCCTGCTTCATATTGAGACGTACCTTTGCCGCCAACCATTAATACTTTCGGTGTTGAAATTGGACGGAAAGAGCTACTACCAATATCCACGCCTTTAACCGTTAAGCCGGTATCTAAAGCGATAAGCGGTATTTGATTTTTTGCCGCGAAATCGCTAGCAATACGGCGCCAGTTTTCAACTTTTTGATTGCCCGCAGGAATAATAATGGTACCTTCGTCAAATGCTTTTGTTGCGCCATTAACAACGGCTGAAAAGACTTTTGTTGCCACTTTGGTTTGAATGCCTGCGCTAGTGAGTTTATTTAATAACTTAGGAGCTAAAAAATCTTGCCATTCAAAAGCATAGGCATAGGCTGAGCTGATCGTTTCTGGCGATTTTTCGCTAGTTGGCTGCCAAGGTGATTCTTGAGTTTTTAAACCCCAAGTGCGCCCAACTTGGGCAAAATTAATATTCATTGCTAGCGGTAATGTCCAACCAGAAACGTCATAAAAGGTATTGTCTTGGAAGTTTTTTTGTTGATTGAATAGTGCCTTAATCACTCGGTACTGTGCTTGAGCTAACGGAATATAATAACTTTGCTCAGCGATGTAGGTTTTATCGTTAACTTTATAATCTTGCGTTAATGGGTAAACCTTAATTTGGTGCTGCTGTAACTTATTTAAAAAAACCTTTAAACGATAATTATCTTTAGTTTCGGTAAAAATATAACCATTGAAATTTTCATCGCTCGCTTGCTGTTGAGCAAGTTGATAAAAATCTTTGCGGTACGCTTTAAATTTCGCTTGGTTTTTCCATGCCCCTTCAATAGTTGAAAGCGACGTTAAGACATGGTTTTGCACACCATATTCAAAAGTTAATAAGCCATTATCACTATTCTGCTGAAAACCTCGACTACTCGCTTGTTCAAACAATACACCGATGCCACCGTTAATATCAGGATAAGTTGAGCCTTTGCCATAGTAAAAGTCATCAAAGCTTTCTTCGCTATAATACAAGCGATCTTGACCATCCAGTGCCTTAGCATGATAAGTCGCTAATAGCTGGGTTAATTCAGTGTTTTTTGCTGGTGTTAATGGATGTGTACGAGTGGGAATACCTGGTTGGAAGAAGTAGCTACCGTTTGCGCCCATTTCATGAAAATCACCTAAAACATTAGGCTGGTATTGATGAAAGTAAGGCATGCGATTTTGACTTTCTTTTTGTGACAACAATAACCAGTCACGATTTAAGTCAAAGCCAAAATGGTTAGTACGACCAGTGCGCCAGTTTTGGTGATGTTCAATATGATTCGGATCGGGATTCTCGGTAATACCTCGATGCGTAGTTACCCAATTGACAAATCGGTCCATCCCATCAGGATTAATGCTCGGCTCAATAACGATAATGGTGTCGTTAAGCATATCTTCAACAGCTTTATCTTCAGAAGCGGCTAAATGATACGCCACAACCATAGCAGCATTAGTACCACTAATTTCATCACCATGAACGCTATAACCCAACCAGACCACAACAGGGTCTTTCGCTGACGCTTCAATATCAGCGCGACGAGTTAAAATTTGCTCAATATTAGCTAAGTTTTCTGGACTAGAAATAGTCAACAGCACTTGTGAACGAAATTGGGTCGTACGGCCCATTTCTTCTATGTTAACTCGAGATGAAGCGGTCGCTACTTGTTGTAAGTAATGCAAAACTTGGTCATGACGTGGATGACGTTCGCCAATACCAAAGCCTAAAGAAGATTCTGGCGTTGGCACTTTTTCACCATATTTAGCACCATTGGGTAAGTAGGTACTTACATTGGCACTATACGCGGAAAAATGTACAGCCAAAGATGCAATAAACAACATTAATGCCAAGGTTCGAGACAACAATAACAACATATAAGCTTTCCTTATTTAATTGTTCGATAAAATAGCAAAATATCGCCTAATGAACCAGCTATGGTGTTAAATCAACACTAACTTTCGCAATAATTATGTTTTTTCAATATTTGCTGGTGCTTGGTACATAAATTATACCAACAAGTACTAGCACCAAATGACAGAGCAGAGTAAAATGCCTATACTTGAGTGATATAGTCGGGTATTGAACGTTCAATCCCAGTGGTAAAGAGTAAAA
>PJEL010005556.1_pt1 | contig 10174 bp, 8 predicted proteins | sample 1853271 | NCBI WGS metagenome assembly PJEL01 (sample SAMN08108733, study PRJNA415343) | Invertebrate metagenome, whole genome shotgun sequencing project. | host: Globobulimina | place: Sweden: Gullmar Fjord | collected 2015-08 | reverse complement strand
GTGCAGGCCGGCGACGTTGGCATCGGTGATGACGATGACCCGGTCGCTTTTCAGCACCGGGCGCATCAGCTTTCCGGCCTCGGCCAGAACCGTGGTGCCGATCAGGATGTCGTAGCTGCTCTCGCCCAAGGCGACGTTGAGGGTTTGATGGGCGCTCACTTGGCGGCGCTCCTGACGCTGTCGGCCTCGGCCAGGCTATCGTAGAAACGCCGCAGGGCCTCCATCACGCGGGCCAGGGTCATCTCCGGCGGGCCATCGACCGAGTCGACCACCATGTCGGCTTTGGCATAGATCGGGTAGCGCTTTTCGATCAGCTCATTGAGGACCTCGCGCGGGTCGCCGCGCTTCAGCAGCGGCCGGTTGTTGCGCCGCGCGGTGCGGCGCAGCAGCAGATCGACGTCGGCGCGCAGCCACACCGAGGTGGCGCGCTCGCGGATCAGCTTGCGGGTCTCCGGGTCCATGAAGGCGCCGCCGCCGGTGGCGAGAACCATGGTCGGCTGGGTCAAGAGGCGGGAGATGACGCGGCGTTCCCCGGCGCGAAATGCCACCTCGCCATGGGCTGCGAAGATATCCTCGACAGAGCAGCCGGCCGCCGCCTCGATTTCCTTGTCCGCGTCGGCGAAAGGCAGGCCGAGGGCGGCGGAAAGCTGGCGGCCGATGCAGGATTTGCCGGCGCCCATCAGGCCGACCAGGGCAATGGTACGGGGCACGGCCAGGGCGGTTTCCCCGGCTTCCGGCGCCTCTTCGTCTGAATGAACCACTAACTCTTGCCTGCTGATCGTTGCAACGCTGAAAGACCCTAGGTAAACTGCCGCATTCACGCCAGATTCGGACCTTATCATAAAATCATCTTGACGACGCAAGTAGACAGTGTTGCCAGGCCAAGGGCCGCCTCCGGCACGGAACAGCATGGCACTGCTGCTATTCCTATTCACGCAGGCTTCGGCCGCATGCGATTGCTTCGATGAAAAAGACCACCCTAGTTGCCCTTATCGTTATCGCCGGATTGATCATTTCCGGCGGATTTTTTCTTTTGACCTGGGATATTCCTCCGCCCTCGGCCCCGGTCGAGAAGGTGTTGCCCGATGAACGCTTCCCGCGCTAGCGGCGCCAGGCGCTTGGTCCCGCCCCTATCTCAATCCCGACCGGCCGCTCTGCTCGGCGGCATCCTAGGTATCGCGGCGCTTTTCGCCGGGCCGGCAGACCTGCGCGCGCAGCAGCCCGAGGCCCCGATCTCGCTGTTTCCGCCGACGGTCTCGTCGCCCGGGCAGGTGCCGGACAGCTTGCTGCCCGGTACTGCGATCCCGGCAGAAGAGGCGCGGGAGGCGTCGCGGGAAGGGGGCATCGAGATCGATCGCCTGGGCGAGTTGGATACCGAGGCGCTGGGTATTCTCAACCTCGAGAACGGCGGGCTGGGGTCCGAGGTCTGGGCCGGCAGCGACAAGTCGCTCATCGAGGCGCTGGTCCGTGGCCTGCCCGGCGAGATTTCCTCGCCGACGCTGCGCAGCCTGACGGTGCGGCTGCTGCTGAGCAGCGCAAAGGCGCCGGCGCCGGAACCGGCGGTCGTCGCGGCGCCAACTATGGCCGACGCCCTTGCCGCGGCCCAAACCGCCGAAACCGGGGCCAGCGACTTCCTGCGCCTGCGGGCCGAGCGGCTCTATGCCATGGGCGAACTGCAGGGTCTCAACCGGCTGCTCAGCCTGGTGCCCCAGCGGGTCGAGGACCCCTGGCTGGCGCAGGCCAGGGTGGACGGTCTGCTGCTGGAGGGGCAGGACGAGGCGGCCTGCAGCCAGGTCACCGGCGGCTTCGTCCGTTACCCGAAGGACCTCTACTGGTCCAAGGCCCTGGTGTTCTGCCAGTTCCTGGCCGGCCAGACCGATCAACCTCTGCTCGGGCTCGACCTGCTGCGCGAGCAGGCGCCGGACAGCGACCCTGTCTTCTTCGCGCTGGCCAATGCCATGATCCTTCCCGGCGGCAACGTCGGCGAGATTGACGGCGCCGCGCTGTCGCCGCTGACCCTGGCCATGCTGCGTCATACCGCTGCCGAACTGCGGCCCGAGGCGATAGACAGCGCCAGCCCCTTGCTGCTGCACGGCATCGCCGGGCTGACCCGCGGCGGCCACGAAGTGCCGGCGACGGCAGTGGAACGTCTGGCGGAGATCGGGGCGCTGCCGGGCGAGCGCCTGGCCGGCGCCTATGCCGCCTTCGAGTTCACCGAAGCGGAGTTGAATGATGCGCTGGGCGAGGCCGAGCGCGATGGCGGGATTCGCGCGCGCGCCCTGCTTTTCCGCGCGGCCAATCGCGAAAGCCTGGCGACCGCGCGGGCTGAGATCCTGCGGGCGGCCCTCTTGGCTGCCGAGCAAGCGGGGCGGCCCAACGCCATGGCGCGGGCGGCGCTGCCGCTGATGACGGATCTGGTGCCGGCCTTGGAACTGGCGTGGTTTGCGCCCATGGCGGCCCGCAACTTCTATCGCGTCGGCCTGTTCGAGCGGGCCGGCGCCTGGCTCTCGGTGCTGCGGATCGACGGCCTGAAGCATCCGGAATCTCAGGCTGCGCACGACGCCCTCAGGCCTTACATGCGGCTGGCCGGTGGCGGCGAGGCGTTGACGATGGAGGGCGCGGAACTCCAGGACCAGCTCGGCGCCGACCGTCAGCTTCTGCTGTTCGTTTTGTCCCGGGCGCTGGGCCAGGAGGAGGCGCTGCCCTGGATCGGGCTGGCGCGCTGGGGCGACAGCGGCGCCCGGGCCCTGGGGCGCCTGCCGAGCTTGCTGGCGCTGGGCGATGCCGCGGCGGCCGGGCGGCGCGGCGAGACGGTGCTGCTGGGCGCCACGGCACTGGGCGAGACCGCGGTTGCGGACAGTCATCCCCTGGCGCTGGGTTATACGGTTTCGGCGCTGACCGCCGTCGGGCTCGGCAGCGAGGCCCGGGCCCTGGCCATCGAGGCGGCGTTGGCCGCCGGTTTCTAGGCCGCCTCCCGATGCCTGCCGCCACCGAGCAGCCGGCCGGGCCAAGCAGTCCTCAGCTCGACCCCTTCATCGAAATGCTGGCCGCCGAAAGGGGCGCCGCCGCCAACACCCAGGAAGCCTATCGCCGCGACCTGCAGGCCTTCGCCGACTTTCTGCGCAAGCGCCGGCGCTCTTTGGAGAGCGCCGGACCCGAAGACATCAGGGCCTTCCTGACCCGCCTGGCGCGGGCCGGCATGGCGCCGCGGACTTCCGCGCGCCGGCTCTCGGCACTGCGTCAGTTCTACCGCTTCCTGCTGAGCGAGGGACTGCGCGGCGACGACCCCTCCGCCGGGATCGACAGCCCGCACCAGGGCCGACCCCTGCCGAAGATCCTCAGCGAGGCGGAGGTCAACGCCCTCTTGGCCAAGGCGCAGGAAGGCCAGGGCCCGGAAGCGCGGCGCCTGGCGGCCCTGGTGGAGTTGCTCTACGCGACCGGCCTGCGGGTTTCCGAATTGGTGGGCCTGCGCCTGGCCGCCGCGCAGCGCGACCAGCGCCTGCTGATCGTCCGGGGCAAGGGCGGCAAGGAACGCATGGTGCCACTGAGCCAGGCGGCGCGGCAAAGCCTGTTGGACTACCTTGGGGTGCGTGAGCATTTCCTGCCCAAGACGGGCAAGGGGGCGAAAGCGGCCAGGGCGGCCTCGCCCTGGCTGTTTCCTTCCCACGCCGCCGCCGGCCATCTCACCCGGCACCGGGTCGCCCAGCTGCTGAAGGAACTGGCGATCGGGGCCGGGCTCGATGCCGCCAAGGTCTCGCCCCACGTGCTGCGCCATGCCTTTGCCAGCCATCTGCTGGACCACGGCGCCGACTTGCGCTCGCTGCAGAAGATGCTGGGCCACGCCGATATTTCGACGACGCAGATCTATACCCATGTTCTGAGCGAGCGCCTGAAATCCCTGGTTCAGGACCACCATCCCCTGGCCCGCAACCGCCCGGAATGACGCGCTGCACGAGGTTCGGGTTGACAAGCCGAACCTCGGTGACCAATTTCCGCACCTGAGCCGGCAGGACGGTTGCACTGCAGCAGAGCGCCCGCCGTCGAGATTGTCGTCCGGTGTCGTCGTTCCGTCACCGCGTTTTCAGACCTAGCAGGGGAAATTTCATGAGCTTTACCATCGTCGAGCAGGCGGTTGCGCGCCTGAACCGCAGCGAGCTGGCCGTCCCGGGCAGCAACCCGAAACTCTTCAAGAAGGCTGCGGAATCGGCGGCAGATGTCATCTTCCTCGACCTGGAAGACGCGGTGGCGCCGGACGACAAGGTGCAGGCCCGCAAGAATATCATCAAGGGGCTGAACGAGGTCGACTGGGGCAATAAGACCATGTCGGTGCGGATCAACGGCCTCGATACCCACTATATGTATCGCGACGTCATCGACATCATCGAGCAGGGCGGCGAGCGTCTCGATTTGATGATGATCCCCAAGGCCGGCACTGCGGCGGACATCTATGCCGTCGACATGCTGGTGACCCAGGCCGAAGACGCGGTCGGCCGCAAGAAGCGCATCGGCTTCGAGATGATCATCGAGACCGCTCTCGGCATGGCCAATGTCGACGAGATCGCCAAGGCCTCGCCGCGCAACGAGAGCCTGCACTTCGGCGTTGCCGACTATGCCGCTTCGACCAAGGCGCGTACCACCGTCATCGGCGGTCCGAACGAGCTCTACGGCGTGCTGACCGATCCGGACGCCCAGGGTGAGCGCCTCTATCACTGGGGCGACATGTGGCACTATGCCGTGGCCCGCATGGTGGTGGCGGCCCGCGCCAACGGCTTGCGCCCCATCGACGGCCCCTTTGGTGACTTCTCCGACCCCGAGGGCTTCCGCGCCCAGGCGCGCCGCGCCGCGGTGCTGGGCTGCGAGGGCAAGTGGGCGATTCACCCGAGCCAGATCGACCTGGCCAACGAGGAGAACAGCCCGTCCAAGGCCGAGGTCGACAAGGCCAAGCGTATCCTCAAGGCCATGCGACAGGCCCAGAAGGAAGGCAAGGGCGCGGTGGCGCTCGACGGCCGCCTCATCGACATCGCCTCGATCAAGCAGGCCGAGGTGCTGGTCAAGAAGGCGCGCCAGGTCTCCAAGGGCTGACCGCCAACAGCAGTCGATCAAGCCGGAGCCGGTGTCCCCTTTGGGACGCCGGCTCTCTTGATTCCGCGACGTGATTCAAAGAGGCGATTCCCGCCCGCTGCCCGGTGGATTTCTTGATTTCTGAGGGTGAAGCTTAGGCGTGCGACGCTCGAAAGGCTGTGCTAGATAGATGGCCATGCATAATTTCCTCGATTTCGAAAAGCCGATTGCCGAACTCGAAGGCAAAATCGAAGAACTGCGGCACCTCTCCGACGACGGCGAGATCAACATCGCCGACGAGGTTGAAAAGCTGCAGAGCAAAGTCGACCGCCTGCTGCGTCAGACCTACGGCAAGCTCTCGGCCTGGCAGAAGACCCAGGTCGCCCGGCATCCCGACCGGCCGCACTTTCAGCATTATATTTCGGCACTGGTCGAGGATTTCACGCCGCTGTCGGGCGATCGCCTGTATTCCGAGGACAAGGCCATCATCGGTGGTCTCGGACGGTTCCGCGGCTATTCGGTGATGGTGATCGGGCACGAGAAGGGCTCCGACATCTCTTCTCGCGTCACGCACAATTTTGGCATGGCCCGGCCCGAGGGCTATCGCAAGGCGCAACGCCTGATGCGCACCGCCGAGCGTTTCGGCCTGCCGATCATTTCCCTGGTCGACACCGCGGGCGCTTATCCCGGTATCGGCGCCGAGGAGCGCGGCCAGGCCGAGGCCATCGCCCGCTCCATCGAGGTCTGCCTGGACGTCCAGGTGCCGCTGCTGTCGGTCATCATCGGCGAGGGCGGTTCCGGCGGGGCCATCGCGCTGGCCGCGGCCAACCGGGTCTACATGCTGGAACATTCGATCTACTCGGTCATCTCGCCGGAAGGCTGTGCCTCGATCCTCTGGCGTTCCTCCGAGCAGGCGCAGGAAGCCGCCGAGGCCTTGAGGCTGACGGCTCAGGACCTGCTGCGGCTTGGGGTTGTCGATGACATCATTCCGGAGCCGCTGGGCGGCGCCCACCGCGGCGGCAAGATGACCATCAACGCCGTCGGCGACAAGCTGGAGGCCGGCCTGCGCGAACTGCTGCGCGACAGCGGTCTGCAGCTCAAGCAGAATCGCCGCCAGAAGTTCCTCGACATGGGCCAGAAAGGCCTGAGCTAAAACGCCCCGGCGCGATCTCTGACCGGAAGCGACCCGTCCCGGCGAAGTTGCCGGAGTCGCCTTACCCTGCCTTGATTCCGGCCATCGGATTTTAAGGAGTCCGGGAGGGCGCGGGGTTTAAAAATCTCACCCATTTCAATTGTTTGTGTACATCGCAACCCTTCGCTGCAATTGCGATTGGTATGACTCTTGTGCCAGACGCCCTTTAGGGCGCTATTATGCTGGCAACGACCGGCGCTAAGGCGCTGGCCTGTCGTGCCTTCGGGAATTGGCCCGGGCCGGCAGGGAGGCTTCGAACAATAAAAGGGAGAGCGAACACATGCTTTTGAAAACGATGAAAAGCGTGGCGCTGGGCGTTGGCCTGGCGGTGGCGCTGAGCGGCGCGGCACAGGCCGAGAAGGTCTTGCGGGTCGGCAACATGGGCGAGCCGGAATCGCTCGACCCGCATTTCGTCCAGGGAACCTGGGAGAACCGGATCGTCGGCAACATGTTCCTGGGCCTGACGACCGAGGACCCCTTCGCATCACCGATTCCGGGCGCGGCGGAAAGCTGGACCATCAGCGACGACGGCAAGACCTACACCTTTAAACTGCGCGACCACAGCTGGTCCGACGGCACCCCGGTCACCGCCGGCGACTTCGAATATTCCCTGCGGCGCATTCTCCTGCCCGAGACGGCGGCCGAATACGCCTCGCTGCTGTTCCCCATCGCGAACGCCGAGCAGGTGAATTCAGGCAAGGCCGCGTCGGAAACCCTTGGCGTTCGAGCGATCGACGACAAGACCCTCGAAGTGAAGCTGGTCGGCCCGACCCCCTATTTCCTCGAGCAGTTGACCCACTACACGGCTTTTCCGGTCCCCAGGCACCTGGTGGAGAAGCATGGCCAGGCCTGGACCAAGCCGGAGAACATCGCGGTCAACGGTCCCTACACCCTGAAGAACTGGGTGCCCAACGATCAGGTCGTCCTGACCAAGAACGAGAAGTTCTATGACGCCGCCAACCTGAAGATCGATACCGTCATCTATTCCCCGCAGGAAGACCGCACCGCCGTGCAGAAGCGCTTCCGCGCCGGTGAAATCGACTGGGCTTCGGATTTCTCCTCCGATCAGTTCGAATGGCTGAAATCCAACCTCGCCGAGGAAACCCGCGTCGCGCCGTATCTCGGTATCTACTACTACCCGATGAACATGCGTGAGCCGCCGTTCGACGACAAGCGCGTCCGCCAGGCTCTTTCGATGGCAATCAACCGTGAAATCATCACCGACAAGGTGCTGAAGACCGGTGAAGTCCCGGCCTACAGCTTTGTGCCTCCCGGCGCCGGCGGATACGGCAATCCTTCCATGGTCAATTGGATGGACATGCCCTATGCCGCCCGCGTGGAAAAGGCCAAGTCGCTCCTCAAAGAGGCCGGTTACGACGCTGGAAACCCGCTGAAGTTCACGCTGTCCTACAACACGTCGGAAAATCACAAGCGCATCGCCGTCGCGGTGGCATCAATGTGGAAGCAGCAGTTGGGCGTCGAGACCGAGTTGTTCAACTCGGAAGTGAAGGTCCACTACAGCAGCCTGAACTCCGCCAAATTCTCGATCGCGCGGGCCGGCTGGATCGCCGATTACAACGATGCGCAGAATTTCCTCTACCTGCTGGAATCTCGTACCGGTCCGAACAATTATTCCGGCTTCGCCGACCCCACCTTCGACAAGCTGATGTCGGAGGCCGGGGTGACGGCGGATATGGATACGCGTTCCTCTCTCATGGCCAAGGCGGAGGCCATTGCCATGGAAGAGCAACCGATCATTCCGATCTACTACTACGTCTCCAAGAACCTCGTTTCCGACAAACTGACGGGTTGGGAATCCAATGCCAAGGACGTGCATCGGGTTCGCTTCATGGACCTGAATTAGGTTTTGCAGTGTAGGGCGGCGGCGTCGGTGGCGCCGCCGCACCGCACCGCTGCAGCAACATGATTGCTTTTCTCCTTCGCCGACTTGCAAGCGCCGTTCCGACGCTGCTCGTCATCGTCACCGTCGCCTTCTTCATGATGCGGGTGGCGCCCGGCGGCCCCTTCGATCAGGACCGCGCGCTGTCGCCGGACATCGAAGCCAACATCCTGCGTGCCTATAACCTGGACAAGCCGCTGGTCGAACAATATTTCGACTACGTCGGCAACCTCCTGGTAGGCGACTTCGGCCCCTCCTACAAAATTCGCGATTTCGATGTGAACGACCTGATTGCGGCGGGGCTTCCGGCCAGCCTGCAGCTCGGCGGCAGCGCTATTTTGCTGGCAGTCTTCTTTGGCATTTCCCTCGGAACACTGGCGGCGCTACGCCAGAACGAGGGAAGCGACTATGCCATCATGACCATTGCCATGGTCGGCATTGCCGTGCCCAATTTCGTTATGGCGCCCTTGCTGACGCTGGTTTTCGGCGTTTATCTCTCGGTTTTGCCGGTCGCCGGTTGGGGCGACGGCGCCTTTGTGAACAAGATCCTGCCGGTGATCGCCCTGGCGCTGCCGCAGGTCGCCTACATCGCGCGGCTGACGCGCGGTTCCATGGTCGAGGTCTTGAACACCAATTATGTGCGCACGGCCCGCGCCAAGGGCCTGCGTGAGCAGTTGGTGGTGGTCCGCCATGCGCTGAAAGGTGCCTTGTTGCCGGTGGTTTCCTACCTCGGTCCTGCGACTGCCGGACTGGTGACCGGCTCGGTGGTGATCGAAACGATCTTCGATATCCCGGGCATCGGACGCTACTTCGTACAAGGCGCGCTCAATCGTGACTACACTCTGGTGATGGGTGTCATGGTGTTCTACGCGGTGATGATCATCGTCCTCAATCTGCTGGTCGACGTGATTTACGTCTTCCTCGATCCCAAGGTGAGGCACAGCTGATGATCAACCTGACCGCAGGCTCCGACGGCATGGCCGGCATGGAAGAGCTGGAAGGCCGCAGCCTCTGGCAGGATGCCCGCAACCGCTTGCTGCGCAACAAGGCGGCCGTCGTCTCGATGATCGTGCTCGCCGTCTTCGCGCTGTTGGCGGTGGTGGCACCGCTGCTGAGCCCGCATGCCTATGACGCAATCTACTGGGACCGCATCCAGGCGCCGCCCGACTTCGTCAACGGACATTGGTTCGGTACCGACGGCAACGGGCGCGACCTCTTCGTGCGAACCCTCTACGGCGCGCGGGTGTCGCTCATGGTCGGCATCTTGGCCACCGGGGTCAGCCTGCTGATCGGGGTTACCTATGGGGCCACCGCCGGTTTCCTCGGCGGCCGTATTGACAACGTCATGATGCGCTTCGTCGATGTCATGTACTCGCTGCCTTTCATGTTCTTCGTCATCCTGCTGATGGTGATCTTCGGGCGTAACATCTTCCTGATCTTCGTCGCCCTGGGCGCGGTGGAATGGCTGACCATGGCGCGCATCGTGCGCGGCCAGACCCTGTCGATAAAACGCAAGGAGTTCATCGAGGCGGCCTATGCCGGCGGTGTTTCGAAGTTCCGCATCATCTTCCGGCACATCGTTCCCAACGTCCTGGGTCCGGTCGTTGTCTATGTGACCCTGACCGTGCCGCAGGTCATTCTGACCGAATCCTTCCTCTCCTTCCTGGGCCTCGGCGTGCAGGAACCCCTGACTTCCTGGGGCGTGCTGATTTCCGAAGGGGCGAGGGTCATGGAGGTGGCGCCCTGGATGCTGATCTTCCCGGCGACTTCCCTGGCGTTCACGCTGTTTGCCTTCAACTTCATCGGCGACGGTCTGCGCGATGCCCTCGACCCGAAGGATCGCTGACATGACGGCGATACTCGACGTGCGCGATCTGGATACCCGCTTTGCCACGCCGGACGGCGAGGTCCATGCGGTGAACTCGGTGAGCTTCGACATCGCCGAGGGCGAGAGCGTCGGCGTGGTCGGTGAGTCGGGTTCCGGCAAGACGCAGATCTTCATGTCGATCATGGGCCTGCTG
>PJEL010005555.1_pt1 | contig 10178 bp, 11 predicted proteins | sample 1853271 | NCBI WGS metagenome assembly PJEL01 (sample SAMN08108733, study PRJNA415343) | Invertebrate metagenome, whole genome shotgun sequencing project. | host: Globobulimina | place: Sweden: Gullmar Fjord | collected 2015-08 | reverse complement strand
ATTCAAGCCGTCCATGCTTGATCCAATATTTCAGCTCCAGCACTGCCCTGGAAAGATGTTTTTCATCTAGAAAATTATGACTTCCCTCTAACCGCGTGGTAGGTAAGGTCCCGATAGAGAAGTGCGATGGCAAAGCATTCCTCATTCACTTGTGGTGGTCAAACGAATTCACGGCTTATTAAGTTGTTCCAACAAGGGAAACAATGCCCTCAGAAAATGCGAGTATTCCCCTCCCTGAACTCCATTTTCCACTGCTTCCGGCGGGTTCGGGTTCGGGTTTGGGTGTATGGTTATAGGGTTTATGGTTTGGGGTTGGGGTTAGGGTTTAGGTTTGGGGTTAGGGTTATAGGGTTTTAGGGTTAGGGTTAGGGTAGAGGAGGAATTGCACCCTGGTACTAATATAAATTAGTTATATGCAGGCGCAAGCGACGGTTATCTCTAGAGATGCGTTGAGGTGAGGGTTAGCGTGAACTCGTATCTTTTTTATATTGAAAGGGCGGGACTGGAGGATTTTTTCTATTCTGTCAAACCAGAGGATTATATTTGTGTATTTCTAGCTCTTGCTCCTCGCTATCAGTTGCCATTTACTGCAAGTGAATATAGTACCAATCTTCTTGAAAAAGCAATCTGGGAACTGCCGCACGTGCATCGATATCCAGAATAAAATGGGATGAATGATGGTGAGCCTGCGATCAGGCCATTTCCAATAACCCCCATGAGTGAAGAATCACAAATTACCCCTCAGCGGGATTGCAAGTAGAGCTATATTAATGATTTAATTTACCCTTCCCATTGCAACAGACCAGATAGAGAAACAAAACCGCCCACAAGTGGTAGGTATCCTGCCCTACCCCCCTGGCGGAGCGGTACTTCATTCAGCCTTTCAGTGTTTAGCTTGGGCCAATACTTTCAGACTCTGGCATACAGAGGTAATTCACTAGCAATTTTCGTTTATTCATTGCTTTTTTTGTTTATTTTTATTCTTAACCCCCTAAGCCGTTCAGTTAGTTAGTAAACTCTTAGCGCCTTAACCTCCTTTGCATTTACCACGTTTTCCCCCTGGAAAGGCTTGACAAGGGGAAGGGGTTAAACAATCGCTTGCACCTACATATATGTGCTTCACTATTAACTATTCATTCATTTACTGGGTCAATTCGTATTTATTTAGCTGGGTGTATCTTATCCACCCGTAAGAGCTAGAACTAGCAGGGGTTCAATGTTTATATCAAGTTTCCTCCATTGGAAAGGCTTGATAAGACCAATGGATCAGACGGCCGATCGCTTGCACCAACATATATGTGATTCAACAGGGGATAAGGCCAATAGATCAGATTTGCAGTCGCTTGCACCAATATATATATGTGATTTCAAACCTTTTCACTGGTTCAATTCGTACGTATTTACCTGGGTGTGTCTGAGCCGCCCGTGAGGGCCTGCGCTGACAGGGATTCAATGTTCAGCCCAGCCTTAAGATCTGCTCATCGAAGATCTTACCAATGGCTATCGAAATGGTCTTCGTCATTGGCTTCGTCAACTGAAGGTAACTATTTAATTAGCTTGCGACGTGAACGGTGATATTAGGGGGACTATAGTTACCGTATAGCGGGATGTTTCTGGTGTATTACCCGCCGTTATTCCGTAGTTGCGCGTGTTTCATTGCATTTTCTCTGTTTTTTTCTGATTCTCGGGATCCATTTGGCCGCGAATGGGGTGTTTTCATGGTGGCTATAGTTACCTTGGGGCATCCTGTTGCTGCTTGTATCTTGTATCTTGCCCGCTTTCATTGCTAGTATGTTGTAATTGCGTGTTTCATCGTATTTTCTCTGTTTTTTTCTTGGTTCTCGTGAGTCATTTGGCTATGAATGCTGTTATTTTTATGGTATCTATATAGTTGCCGTGTTACATCCTATTGCTGGTGTCGTCTTACCCGCTTTTGTTGTTATTACTCCGTAATTGTGTGGGTTTTATTGTATTTGTTTAATGATACTGCGGAGCCATTGTACATTGTTCTATTTGTCGATTGCATCTGTATTAGTTATAGGTGTTATCCAGGATAGAGATTAGGAAGTTAATAAGGCACAGTCATGAAGTGAAGTGCTCTTATCGTTTTTTGAATTCCTTTCTTTATTTATGTTTCTACATCTGTTCTGTGATGAGTGTGAGCTATTATCAGTGTATTGGGACTTACTATTCTAGCTCTAGTTGCTTTGAACATATAATGGTACTAGTTATAAGTTTTACTAAGGGTAGAGGTTAGTAAGGTAAGGCGGCAGAACTACTACATCAGAGTTCTGGGTAACAACAAGCAATGTTGCCATTGAGTGCAGCCTACCCTTGCACACATCACAATTACCATTTTGCGCTTTCCACAGATACAGCTTTACCTTGCAAAATAGTAGATGACTGGGTATCTCTGAGTACCACTGCATCTAAGAGAAGAATTATCACTAAGGGTCGCATATTTTCTCGCAAAGTTAGTTCTGATACAAGTGTTGTTCGTCTCATGATTGCCCACCACCACTTATCGTTTATTATTTGTCGAGTGTAGGGCGATGGCCATGCAGCTTTGAGATGGCTGAATGGAGCAGAAAACCCTAATACGGCCCATTTTCTGGTATCGTATTGCAGTATAATTCTTTCATCCTCGTTGCGTTTCATTCATGTTTAATGCAATTTTTTTCTCGTGATTACCACTAATCACCACTCCCTGTGTTTGTTTTCTTCTCGGCAATATTAGGCTGTACTAGGAACTGTTGCTAGGAGCACTGTGCCAGAACTGGCAATAAATGTGTTGAAGAAAATGGAGGAGCATAACATTCCACCATCAAGGTCAACCATTGTGATGAGTCCATCATGATGCTTCTTAATTGGTTGTGTTTTGTTGTGTAGCAGTACGTACCTCGAATGCAATCATCTGTGAGCCTAATGTTGTTTTCATATGATTGTGCTGGTTCTGGGACCCCACAGAAAAATATACTTGGAAGTTTTGTTAGCATGTTCCAAATCAGGCCATGGGAGAGAAGCTGAGGTGGTAATTGATCAAATGCGCCAGAAGAATATGGATGTTAACGGAAAGGCAAGCAAGCAAACAGTAACAGTAACTAACACATTTGTGCCAGCCACTGTCATCATAAGTAAACATTGATGAGTGACGATTTTATTCAGCTCACCTCACCCGTTTCCACGACCTCTAGCTTGAATAGAATTTTCCTGGCTTTTATATATTCCCACATACGTACATTCCTTCCTCACTTGTTTCAAATTATGGATGAAACCACGTTAACCCCTTAAGTGCAGGCATTGCAATTAGCTACAAGGGCTGTATTAAATTACGACGGAACGACTGAGAAGGAGCTAAGGTAGTGTATTGCTACTGCTTGTTCAGAGAGAAATTGCCGCCTTGCCTTTGAATATTTCTGAAATTGCAGCATTTCAACCCCTTAACCAGAACAACACTTCAACTCCACAGGCAGGCTCTGCGTATGCTCATGTCTAGCTGCCTCTCTAAAGATAATATACCAGATGTGCTTGCAGTTAATGATGTCATCTTTCAAGCAGCCAGGTTGGGGAATATGAATATTGCCATCTTTTTGCTTGATTGGATGGAAGAGAAAGGCGTTGCAAGGTACGGATCATGACACGTAGAGACCGATTGCCCACCCTTCATTTGTTGCTGCTAATTTACGTTGTCCGTTGGGCTTGGTCTTGGTTAATGCAACTACTGCAATTGCGACACAATTGAATTGTTATTGTAATAATTCTCCCCGTTCTATGCTCAATTATAAACACATATTGGAACAAACGGGGGTATGGCGGTGGTGGGATGAATCTAGGGATCTAAACACCCCAAGCAATAGTTAATCTCCGTCCAGTAGCACATTGAAGGAGTTTCTGATATTCAGTGTCTCCCAACCTCGAGACAAATAGCCTTCTTACATTTCTTATTCCTGCCTTCAGTGATGAGTATACTTATGGGGCTTTAGTTATGGCCTGCAGTCGGAGGAGTCACAGGGCAGCACTTCTCATGCTCCAAGAATGCCGAAAACGAGGGAAAGTTTCACTTGCTGCATACGGTTGGGCCCTGGTACGCAGTATTCACCCTCATTGTCATTTGATTGTGGAAATCTCCATCTCGAAACCTACCACCTATAATTGTGTTGTTACACCTTAGCTGTTGTGCGTACATTAAATTGTATTGTTCTTTTTGTTGCAATGCATGCATACATTGCGTGATGTGATGTGATATTGATTGATGTAGTAGTATTAATAGCGCGTGATAGATATTGGTGGGTGGGTGGGGGCGCCTTTGATGCTGTTTGATATCCCATGTGCCTCCACACATCTACTAAATGATTTTTTTTTTCTCGTAATCTTACCACTTTACTATTTAAAGTCTGCTGCGACGCGTGCGTTGGATGAGAAAACCGTAGCCGAAGTATTGGATTGTATGAAAAAGGACGGCATTGAGCCGGTAACAGGCGGCCCATGATATTGATGCACGCACGCATTTGTCCCCAGCTTGTAATTTTTTTTTCTGTCTCTCTCTCTCTCTCTCTCTTTACCGACTCTTGCATTTTAGACTGTGAGAGATATAACACGTGTGATTATTTGTCACGGACGACGAGGTGATGGAGAAGCAGCTGTAAGAGCCTTCCGGTATTTAGAGCAAAAAGGAGGGCATCTAACTCCATCACTAATTAGTGTCTACGCAACGATTGAGGCCTGCACTGCCGCTGAAAATGAAGTAAGTATCCCTTCTGCCTATTCTGATATCAAATCACCACCCACCACCTTTTCGTTTTAGATTTAGATTTAGATTTAGATTTTTCAAGCAGGACCCCCCCCCCCTTAAGCTTAAAACTTAAAACCTAACTCTCTCTTATCTGTGGTTAAGGTTCTGGCTGATACAATTTTTCGAGAAAGTCTTCTCAAGGGCATTATAAGTTTGAAGATGTTTCCACAGGATGGTTTGTTTCATGTCGATTTTCATGGCCATTCTTGTGCTACGGTCAGTGAACCACGAAAATAGTAGTAGTTAACCTGTCCGATATATATATATATATGTTGCATCAATTGGTTATAGCTTACACGCTCACTACAACTTTGATATTGAAGGCCATTTCAGCACTACGTACGAGTATTGCAGACCTGGTAGTGGAGGCCAATAGAGAAGATTTGCTCGTTTCTGCAGGTATGGGCCTTATTACAGGCCACGGGGAACAAAGATCCAAAGAACCTAGAATGCGACCTGCCCTCCAGGAATATCTTAAGGAGAGGTAAGAGAGTATTAGCCGCCGCCTTGTATACTGACTTCACCTTTCTAATGGAATTCTTCTGTGAAATTAGATGGAATGTCCTGAGCTATTTCACAGCAAGTAATCCAGGAATATTGCGCATAATACCTTCAAGCATCTTGTTATGGCAGGAGCAGTTGATTCAAGCCACATCATCAGTAAGCAAAGAAGAACAGAATTAGTTGGTGTCTCGGATCTCCTTGAAATACGATACGAACGGTGAAAGGGATAGAATTGAACATGCGCACGGGCGTGCAGAGAGAGAGAGAGAGAGAATATATATAATTTCTTTCTGTATTCTTTCAATCAGCCAGCCATTTCATTTCACCATGGCAATACGGAGATGATGAATGAACTTGATAATGGTGCAGTCTCGTCTGGTTGGTGGTATATACAGGAGTTCTATGATGTGAATATAATAACCTATTCGTCTAACGTGAGTTGGTGGTGGATTGCACAGAGAAGACAATCAGACGAGGCCGCCATGTGGTTATATAAATATACTACTAGTGCATCTAACGAGAGAGATCAAATTATAAGTATATATATATCACTCTCAACTTTGTAATTAAAAGTAGAACGTCCAGCACATTATGGTGCTATCCTCCTGGGGTCACGAGGAAACAAGCTGGCACGTCTGACGTTGTGCAGGTCCAGGAAGAGCATAATGACGCGCTCTAATCCAATACCGCCTCCACCATGAGGCTCAGCACCATGCTGGAATGAGTCCAAATAACCGTGGATCGTGTCCAGAGGTATTTCCCATACTTTTGCTCTGGAAAAAATAAGGTAGCAGCGTAGTTACCACATCAAAAGGCAGAATGATAGACACATGTTGAGAAAAAAGAACAACAACAACTCTGTAAGTCAGTCATCACGCTGCTCTTGAACAATCAATTTGCATCCGACGTTAAAAATAGTAATTCTATAAATCTCTGCCAACGTCCTTCTTTGCAAGCCACCACGTAGTGACAACCACAAATACTCTAGCCAACAATACCTCGGCCTACTCTACCCAAACGCACCTCTCCTCCAGAAGATCATGTACGTGTATCCTTTGTCCGCCGGATGTAATCTCTTCCCTATTAAGGAACGTTCATAGAGGTCAAAATCAAATTTGTGGCTTGGTGGCTCAGAAAGGGCTAGAGCGCAGAGCATGATGAGAGAGAGAGGAAGTGGTGGAATTACAACAAAGAAGCTACGGCTGGTTGCGGGGTGTGGGGTGGGGAAGCCCTTACCCTCTGATGAATATGTCAAAGGTATTACTGAGGCGATCATCCTCCGGGCAGGGCATGGAATAGAATGGCCTTACAGCCAAGGGATACTTGTCCATTATGAAGAAATCCGTCCCGTACCTTCCAAGTCAGCAGAACTTGAGTGTACACTCTTCTACTTTGGTGTGATTGAGATCTGGCTAACCCTAATCCTAACCCTAACCCTAACCCTAACCCCCCCATTTGCTCTTGTATACTGCTACTATTTCAAAGTAGTACGCTACTACTCACTTATTCTTTACGATCTTCCCGAGGGCCTTCTCCTGCTCTGTGTTGAGATCACCTAGGGGGTTGGCTGTGAAGCACAGCACACGCACAAAGCAAAGCGCATGGAGTGAATGAGATAAGTAGCATGTCTCGTCATATTCATTCTCAGAGAGGAGAATGAAGACTTGTGGTTGGTATCATCACACACACGCCACAAGTGGTGCAATTATTATGTCTTTTAGATGCAGCACCATCCCAGCTGAGAGTGAAGGATTGAAAGGCCCCCAAAACCTATAAACTAACCCAACGTACCATCGTAGCCTGCCTGCTGCAGGAGTGCAATTCCCTCATAGAAGGAAAGCCGCAATGTAGGTCGGCAGTAGGCAAGAGGCTCGAATGGATACTGCAAGGAATGGAAATTACGTTACACCAGGCATCATTCACTACGAGACGACACGTTGTAACAGGGGAAGGATATTTTACATCGTCGTTCATATCATTCCTTCGTCCGCGATACCATCTGCTATGTAGGTAGGTACTGCGTATTTAGTATTTACTTGCCTGTTTGCATACCGTTTCAAGCTCCATTGTGAATTTTGAATTAAGGTTATCGAAGATAAAAATAAAGAGCTCACCAAAGAGGTCCATCACTTCACTGTAGTGAGAGTTGATAACCTGAAAGGGGCGCGGTGGTGGTCAGATATTAGGGGTTGTTATTATCTATGTTATGCTGTAAGGTGGGGTTACGTGGAATTGAGCTCCCATATGCTGGTATGGGATAGTTAAGAAATAATGCCCAGCTGATGACTGGGTACGTACGTCAGCTGGGCATAAGTTGGGCTGGTGCTCGAAGGGATTTATTTTGAGGTACAGCAAAACAGTTTTCATTTTAATTTATCACCACGCACTTACCATTTCAAAATCCAATCCAGTGAATTCTGTAAGGTGCCTATGCGTGTTACTCTTTTCAGCTCGAAATACAGGTCCGATTTCATAAACCTGCCTAAACCCACTACATGCAGCGGTAATCTGAAACCCAAACCATTAGGAGGACACCAATCAGATGAGGAGATTATTACTGCTACTGTTAATTGGCATAGCAGGAGATGAGAGAGAAGAGACACATCGTAGTGGCCCAGCACAGCTGCTAATGTAAAATGGTAATGACACGATAGCAATAAGTAGCCTACCCCAACGCAGCAGCAGCACAACTAAGAGTAGCTGCTGCACTTCTTACAACTACCCCTAACCTATAGTGCTGTAGTTGGTTTAATCTGATTCCTCAAGATAGGAAAACACGTACGCATACCTGTTTATATAACTGGGGCGACTGTGCAAGGCAGGCATCTGATCCAAAGTAATCAAGTCTGACACAAGCAGCAATCGAGAGATGGAGGAGTATAGTAAGGTCTTGCAATAATATTTGCATGGCTGGCCGGCCACGTGTGCTGAGCCGGATGTATCGAGGGATGTATCGAGGGCCTAAATCGTTCATTTTTTTCCTATACACCAAGTCGTACTAGTAGAATCAATATGCTACGTTCATCAACCACCCCATGTCCCAACTCACGTAAATACATTGGCCCCCCCCTCAGATGCCCCACTGATGAGCTTTGGTGAATGAATCTATAATGAGGATATCACACGATACATCAAATCAAATGGAAATGGTTAGAGGTTTCAGTGTAGAGACTGGCTGACAATTGAAAATTGAAAGATGAAGAAAATAAATAATTAGACCTCCATAAATCCCTGTCCATTAAGAAATTCTCGAAATAATTGGCATACTCCTGACTGGATACGGAATATAGCCTATAAACAGAAATGAAGTAAACAAAAAATATGAGAGGTGGTTCGATTGGTTCGTTGGTTGGCTGTGTGGTTGGTTACGATACCATGGTAGGGGAATGAATTAATTATCTCTTCTTCAAATATGAAAAAGATGCAAAAAGATGCAAACAGCGCCACGCTATCCTCGTTACAATCCCAACCCCCACGCAAGACTACTTTCTCTCTCTCACTCTCATTGGGCTAGGGCTACCTGGTTGGACAGTACTCGCAGATCAATCCATCTGTAGTCAAGCTTAGTAGCAAGTGATACCGTTGCCCCTATCCAATCCTCTTCTTCAACTCCTTCCGAAAACGTATTTTCGATACTATCTTGGCGTTCTTTGGTAGTATCATACCTGAGGTGTATCACCCGCATTATTCATCATAAATGGGGCAGTAACGGTTATATCTAGACAGTGCGACAAGTTCACCATTATCCCACACTACCTGGACGTCGCATCATCAAGCTGAAATGGAAGAACAGGAGAAGACCTATGCAACAATACCACAACAATTGTTGGGTGTGAATGAAGATTTTTAAAAAACAAGCACACCACTGCTACTCTCTCATTCTACCCATGTCTAAGTAAGATACGAAACGAACCGACTAATGGCATGAGCCTCCTCGATATGCAACTCCACAAGCGACTGCGCTTGCATTAGAGGAAAATACAAAAACAAAGGTTGAGTTAATGAGCATACCAGAAACGCCACTTGTTTGGGGGACAACGTTCAGGGTACATTCATGCACGTGCATGAATACTACTATTTCAACCAGGCCAGGCCACATGAGTAGTGGATTTGACGAGGGATGCTCTACGGCACTCCACCAAACTTTACCTACCTGTGTAGCAGATTGAATAGGCGATGGAGCCAATTTCACAATGCCTTTGATGTCGACTACAGTCTCTGGTGGAAGATCTGCAGCGTAACGCACCTTGGATTCAATTACATCGGGTCAGTGGAAATAAGATATATATATATACTGCTTGTGGTTCTTCACCGTTCTTTAGGGTTAACAGCAGCTTACCGCAGCTTTACTAATCTCCTTGCTAGAAAACATAACAGCTGAGAATAGAGGTTTTCATCAATAAACTTACAAACAAAAATTAGATTGCCAGAAATCGTGAGTTCAGGGTACCAATGTGTTACCTTGGACTGTAAATAAGGTCTGCCTCAATAACAAGAAAACACCTTTGCCTTTATCTCTAAGGAAAGGGTGTATTTTGCTAAGTGTTAGAGCGGCAACGAAATAATAAATGCTGGTGTTGCAGCACAGGTGATGTAGGTAGAGAGGTAATATTCAATTCTTCACATCACAAACCACCTCACTCTACTGTTAACCCTAACCCTAACCATAATGCACGCATACCTTGTTGTATGTATTCTTGCCCTAACCCAAATAGTGGCATCGGCCTTTTGTTTCCCTATATCTTTAAGCTGGAAAAAAGAAAAGAAAATGGCAGAGTTATTATTGTTATTATCAGTTTGAAGCACGTACCACGATCTAATCAATGTGTGCTTCGCGCATTTGAACTATTCCGGAGTTATTGCCGTACTACCTCTGTAAAGA
>PJEL010005553.1_pt1 | contig 10181 bp, 4 predicted proteins | sample 1853271 | NCBI WGS metagenome assembly PJEL01 (sample SAMN08108733, study PRJNA415343) | Invertebrate metagenome, whole genome shotgun sequencing project. | host: Globobulimina | place: Sweden: Gullmar Fjord | collected 2015-08 | reverse complement strand
TTATTGAGAAATATCCTATAACCTGAAAATAGACAACTTTTATATTATTAATAAATCAAATATCATGAAAAAAATTTCATTCCTTTTAATTTTAGTCTTTACATTACAATCTGCAACATTCTCTCAAGGATGTTTTCCAAATGGAATTAGTTTTAGCTCTCAAGCTGAAATTGATAATTTCCAAACCAACTACCCGGGCTGTACCGAAATCGAAGGCTACGTAAGTATTAGTGGCAGCAACATCACAAACCTTGATGGCCTTGACGTTATAACATCAATTGGTGGTCGGTTTGAAATTGTAGATAATCCTGCATTGATAAGTTTGGCTGGCCTAAGCAATTTATCATTTGTCGGAGATTGGGTAGAAATATTAGACAATACATCATTGTCTGATCTTACTGGGTTAAATAATATAACGTCTATACCCGGATATTTTCTAGTACATAGAAACACTTCACTAACAAGTTTATCTGGATTAGAAAACTTAACTTACGTTGGAGGTGATTTTCAAATTGTTGACTTAGACATGCTTGTAAATTTATCAGGTCTTGAAGGATTAACAACTGTTGTTCAGGAATTTGCGATTGCACAAAATGATGTACTAATTAATATTAATGGACTCACATCATTAACCTCAGTAAACACCCTTGTTTTTTGGAAAAATAATTCTTTGTCAGAATTAGAAGGTGCATCCAATTTAACATCATTAGGTGGAAGTTTATCAGTACACGGAAATCCAGCACTTGATAACTTAGCTGGTCTTGAAAACTTGACCACAATTGGTGGTACTTTATGGATATATGAAAATATTAACATGACCGATTTTATCGGGCTTAACAGTGTTTCATCAATTGGCAATCAAATTGGAGTTAAGCGTAACTCGGTATTAGTAAATATGAATAGCCTCGCATCAATACTTTCCGTTGATGGAATGATCACTATTGAAGATAATGACGAATTAGGCTCATTGTCAGGGTTAGAGAACATTGATCCCACAACTATAGACAGTATTGCAATATTTGATAATCAGTTGTTATCTACCTGCGAAGTATTAAGTGTTTGTAGTTATCTTTCTATTCCCGATGCTTTAGTAAATATTCATGATAACGCCTTAGGATGCAATGACATAACCGAGGTAGATTTAGCTTGTCAGGTAGTTGATACGCCAGAGCTAGTGTTTAGCGACTATTATTCAATTTATCCAATACCTGCCTACGACAAACTAAATATAAAAACCCGCAACAATTCTGTCATTGATAATATTACGATTTATAATCAATACGGACAAGAAGTAATTACTAGTGAAAATGGTAATAGCTCAATAGATGTATCAAGTTTGATATCAGGATTGTACATTATTGAAATCCTTAACAGTGATGTAAAACTGAGAAGTAAGCTTATCATAAAGTAAACTGATCTTATAATCTCAAAAAAATACAATTATGGAAAAACCCTTTAAAACAATTACGTTTCTGGTAGTTGTTATTATTTATTTTACTTCATGTCAATCAGTACTATCCCAAAACGATCATTCAGTTAAGTGGGTTGTTAATTCTTCAGGTGCTAGCTGGGATTACCTTAGCGAAGTAGTAATGGATAGCAGTGGAAATTATTATGCTGCTGGTAATTATTCTGGTACAATTCAACTTTCAAATTTCGAAAAAGGAATTGAAGGGCAAAACGATATCTTTTTAATAAAATATAGTTCTGACGGTGAAGTAATCTGGCTGAAAACTATAAAGAGCAAAAGCAATTGTTCCGTTTCCGGTTTAAGTATAGACACTGAAGGTTACTTATATGTTGCTGGCTATTTTATGAACGATCTTACAATAGATGAAGTAACTACTATTTCAGATGACAATAATATATTCGTACTTAAACTTACTAACTCTGGGCGGTTTGAATGGATAAAGAGTTTCCAGGGAGATTTTAGATCAGATCCCTTAATAGTAAAAACAGATTTACAAAATAATGTATTCGTCGCTGGTTCTTTTAATAATTTCTTAACACTTGATAGCGTCACCTACAAAGGAAATTACTATTCTGACATCTTTCTTCTTTCGTTTAATAATGAAGGTAATTCATTAGGGAGTTTTCATTTTGTCGGTGAGGGTAATGACTATGTAAGTGACATTGCTATAAAGGACCATTTTGTTTATGCAGTAGGAAGTTTTGAATACAACATTACATTGTTTGATACTACTCTTGTCTCTTGCGGCCAAACCGATGCTTTTTTCATAAGGTTTTCTCTAGATTCAGATCAAAGTTTAATCAGGCAAATTGGTAGCAAATTCAAAGACTTTGGAACAAGTATTTCTCTGGATAATAATGATGATATCATAATAGGTGGAGCGCATTCGGGTAATATAAAACTCTCTCATGATATTACTTTACAATCAGTTGGTAGTTTAGATACATATGTTTGTAAGTATAATAAGAATGGCAGTTTAATTTGGGCAGATAATTTAGGTGGTTTCGCTAATGATTATTTAACAGATCTTACTTTAAATGAAAATCAAGATATATATTTAATTGGTACTTATCGGGGTATTATCAAAAAGAAGGACGCTGAGATTGAATCAAACAGATTTAGTCATGACATCTATTTCGCGAAGTATGATAGAGATGGTAACTTTCAATATCTACAAAGTATCGGTGATACTACTCCTGAATTAAGTAGCACTCTTATAAATAGAGATATTGCTAACATAGTTATATCTTCTAACTTATACAACACAGTTAATATACTTGAAAATAAACTAGATAGTGTAGCTGGAAATGATTTTTTAATTGCTGACCTCTTTGACTGTTCCTTTGGATCATTAATAGAACTTCCTCGCGATACAAGTTTATGTGGGAATGATTATACAATTATTGCTGATACAAATTTTGTAAACTATTATTGGAACACATTTGAGGGAGATAACAGCTATAAAGCCGACAGTAGTGGATTGTATATATTAACTGTTCATGATATAAATGGATGCATTTCCTCAGATTCTATAGATATAATCCTCAATAAACCAATTCAGGTTTATCTTGGTGATGATATCATTTCCAATATAGGTGATACAATAACCCTTTCAACTAATGCCAATTATAAGTCATACTTATGGAATACTCAGTCCAAAACAAAATATTTAAAAATTATTACTAATAATATGTTGGAAGGAGAATATTTCTATAAAGTTACAATTGCTGACTCGAATAATTGTCATAGCACAGATGAGATTATGTTAACACTTGTAAATTCATTAGAACAAAACAGTGACGGTTTAAAATTAGTAGTATATCCCAATCCTACTAGAGACTACTTGAATTTTAGTATTAGTAACATCGATGTTTCAAAGGATGTTAATCTTTCATTAATTACACAACTGGGAATAAGTGTTTGGATTAACAAAATCATCCCAAGTAATGAAAGTTACATGAGTAGTTTAGATGTAAGCCCACTAAATCCCGGCACCTATGTATTTCATGTAACAAACGGTAGTAATAGCGTCAATCAAATAATTACAATTCTTCAATAATAACGATTATGAATAATAAAATAAATTTAATTATTATAGTATTAATCTATATTTTCAATACACAAAGCGTTTATTCACAAGATAATGGTAAAAATCCAATTGGTGACGATGATGAATATACAAAGCTGATTCCTCCCTCTCCTACAGCATACGAGCTCGGTAAATACGGACAAATACCTGTTGGATATTTTACTGGAACTCCAAGTGTTTCTGTTCCTATATATACCTATAAAGCTGGCAAACTGTCTGTTCCTATTTCGTTAAGTTATAATTCTAACGGAATCAAGGTAGACCAGTTATCATCCAATGTAGGATTGGGCTGGAGTTTAAATGTAGGGGGAGTTATTACCAGGATAGTAAAAGATGAACCTGACGAAGAATCATATCAGTATTTTCCTGAGTCGGAAATAGAAGAAGCCCGTAGTCCGTTGGCAATGGAATATTTTACAATTGCTGCAAATAATGCGGATCTAGATACAGAAGCAGATGTTTTTATGTATAATTTTATGGGATATTCAGGCAAGTTTGTTTATAATAATGATAAAGGGATTGTCTTGATGCCTGCTAGAAGTTTACAAATAGAGCCTTTTATCATTGAAAACTCAACAGAATTTGGTTATAGAATAACCACTGCCGATGGTGTCATCTATGAATTCTCAGAAATTGAAAAGACAAAATCCTTTAATACGGTACAAAGTAAAAACAGAACTCCAAATATACCATTAACAACCGCTTGGTATTTATCAAAAATTACTCATCCTACTGGTGATCAGATTAATTTTATTTATGAAAGCACAAGTTATGATTACGATAACTCAATAGAGCAACAATATCATAAATCATTTTGGGGTGGTACATGTGGTGCAGCAAACAACTTAATTACTTATAAAAATAGTAGCCACATAATATGTCAAAGAATATCACAAATAAATTCAAACAAGAATATTAATGGAAGGGTAGATTTTCAGTATAATGTTAATCATCCTAGTGTTATTGGTTATAAACTCATTTCAGGTATAGCAGTATATGATGCTAATAACTCAATTATTGAAGATATTAGTCTTAATTATACACCAACCTCCAATAATCGTATTTTCCTTTCAAACCTAACTTATGAGGATCCGACGAAACAATATAGATTTGAGTACATCGATCCTGAATCACTCTGTGAACGTCTATCCTATTCACAAGATTATTGGGGATATTATAATGGAGTGTATAACCAATATTTTTTACCAACAATAACTGACCATCAACTTTTCATCGATTCTCCTTATGCCGGTGATCGTGAACCTGATAACCAGTTTGCACAAAAGGGCTTGTTAAAACATATAACTTATCCAACAAAAGGGTTTAATGAATTTGAATATGAAGCTAATACTTATTATGATGATAATGTAGCAATTTATCCTCCGCCAACTAATTTGCATTTAGAAGTATATGCGATAGAATATGGAGGAGATAATGATATAAAAACTACAAACCCTATAATGTTTGATCAAGAAGTGATTATAAATTCTTCGGTATGGTTCGATAACTCAGCTGGCTGCGGTCAAGTGGGTGATCCTACAGCATATTTTCAAATTAGAAACCTAACAACAAGCAATTTAATTAATATTAGTAAGCGCTCTGGCAGCCAACCTTGGAATTCGGTTGGTACTAAAGCTACAGTATATCATGACCAGTTATTTGAATTTAAAGTTTCTTTTGAAGAAGGTCATAGGTATGAAGTAGAACTATGGGTAAGTATACCATGCTATAGAGCAGTGTTAACTATGCATTATTTTGATGGTGTAATTACTTATGAGGGCCAAAACATTGAAACAGGAGGGTCTCGAATAAAACGTATTATAGCAAAGGATCCTATTGCAGATAATATCGATACAACAAGCTATTATTACAATCAATATTCAAACCGATATGAGTCTTCAGGAGAGATGGGTGCCAAAGGATATTATATTTCAAACAGGATTGAAAGGATTCCGGGTGAATTTCCATGTGAATTTGAAGATTGTGAGCGCTATGTTTTGGGATCAAATAGTTTTATTCCGCTTTTCAATACTGGTAATAACAATATTTATTACAAGTATGTGACTGTTAGCAAAGGCGGTGATAATTTTCGAAATGGAGGTGAAACTCACGAGTTTAAAATACATCGGGATTCTCCGGGATATCCATTAGTTGGCAATGGTTTTACTCAAAGTCCTGCGTCTTGGACCAACTTTGGATGGGACAACGGATTAGAGGAGTCAGTTAGGACATTCAAAATTGAAAATAATCAAATAAAAACGGTATCATTATTAACCAACAATTACATTAATGATGAGAGGATGTCGGATACAGTATATTCATATGCTATAACGAAGAATTTTGATCTTTCATGCTACCCGCTAGAGATTTTCCATACCTGTACAGATGAGGATATAAGTTGGAGTAAAGAAGTTAAAATGTGTACAGCTGATCATAATGGTAAAAAACATATTTATTTTGTTGTTGCTCTACTAACCGCAGGCTATGTAGACAGGGTTTGTATAAGAAGTGGGGCTATTAATGAATCAGTTACTTTAACAGGCCCATGTAACGGGCATGACCCAGGAGACATAGTGCAATATTATGATGCTCTAGAAAACCTAAATGTTATTGAATACATGAATCTTTCATCATGGAACTACCTTTCAAGTTCAACGCTACGTGAGTACGACACGGACAATAACGGCGAAATTGTAAAAACAACCAACTACTACTACGACAACCCACAACATCTTCAGGTTAGCAGGATTGAAAAGACTGAAAGTATTGAAACAACTGAGTCCCAAATGTATTATCCCGAAGATTATGATGAGGGTCTGTTTACAAACCTGGTAGCTAATAACATCACCAGTGTACCGATTGACCAACGGACTATATATAATGGCAAACTGCAAAAAGGCCGATTGATACATTATAATGATATAGGGCAACCTGTTGATATTTATAATGCAGAAGATGAAAAAGGAACTACACTTGTCTTCTCTTCTAACAACCCTTATTCATATGCTAATGGTGTTAAAAAGAAAATACTTGAATATGATCCAACGAGCAATACTCTTAGGTCATATAAAAATGAGGATGATATGGAAACGACAATATTGTGGGGGTATAATTATAGTAAGCCAGTAGCAAAAATTGAAAATGCAGATTTTGCCTCAGTAGATGCAGCACTTGAAGTAACTTATGCAGTGCTTCAAACAAAAACCAGTAATGAATTAAAAGAGATAATTAATAATCTAAGAACGCATTCGGCATTAGAAAATACCATGATTACCTCATATACTTATGATCCCTTAATTGGTATGACTTCAACTACTGACCCAAATGGCTACATTACACATTATGTTTATGATTCGTTTGGCAGGCTACAAACTATCAGAGATTTTGACTGGAATGTCATAAAACATTTTAATTACAATTATCATGATTAATAATTTTGTTAAAACAAATTTAAATATGACTAATAAAGATATCAATATGAAAAAGTATAATGTTCTATTTATATTGTGTTTTATTTCGGTGTTTGTATTCTCACAAGGAGGTGAAACATATAATTGTAATTATGTAAGAACATTTGTTCCTATTGGCGATAATGCCTCATTAACCCCACCTGTTCATAACCAATTCGATTATGAGGAGGACTGGATTGAACAAATTGTATATTTCGATGGATTAGGTCGTCCAATTCAGAAAACACATGTTGCCGGATCTCCTTCAACTAAGGATATTATCCAGCCAATTGTTTATGACGATTTGGGTAGAGTACAACAAGAATATTTACCATTTACATTCGATCAAATGGGATTAGATATGCCGGGTGCATACAGAACTGATCCGATAACTGAGCAGAAAAGCTTTTACCAATCGTATTACGAAGAAGATCCTGATTTCACATTTGGAGAAAAGATATTTGATGGTTCTCCTCTTAATAAAGTTATGAAACAGGGTTTTCCAGGTGAACCCTGGGACGCTACAACAGGTCGACCTATTGAATACACTTATTCCTCTAATGTATCAAGTACCGAGGTGTATAAACTTATAGTGACAGAAGATAGTGAGCTAATGAAGTTTTGGTATTACTCCGGAAATAAGTTACACAAAACATTAACAAAAGATGAAAATCTTAATACAACAACGGTTTATACAGACTTTTCAAACAGAACAATTGTACAAAACAATAGTGGATTGTTTACATATTATGCATATGACGACTTGGGGAATTTGCGTTACGTAATTCCTCCTCTATCCTACAACAACCTAGTAAGTGCAAGTAATTCTGAAACATTTAACCTTGAAACAGACTGGATTAGTGATCTTTGCTATTATTACGAATATGATAACAAAAACAGATTAATATTAAAGAAGTTGCCCGGTAAAGAAATTGAATATTTCATTTATGATAATCGTAATAGGTTAGTCCTTACTCAGGATGGAAGCCAACGATTAATTAATAACTGGCTTTATACAAAATATGATGCATTCAATAGGCCGATAATAACTGGTAACTATAAGAATACAACCATTACCGGACAGGCTGCCATGCAGCAACTTGTTGATCTTGGTACAGTTTATTATGAAGAATTTGATGCGGCAGAAACATTTGGTTATACAAATGATGCCTTTCCTGATATTGAAATCGGTGGAGTTGAAATTTACACTGTTACCTTCTACGATAATTACGATTTTTTTGAAGCTCAGTCTCATTATTTTGTAGAGCTGTACTCATTTAAACAAAATGAAATCGAATTTAAAAATAGTGCGGTGACTAATACTAAAGGAAAAGTAACTACAACAATTGTTAATATTATGTCTACACAGGGTATGTCTGGTACTAATACGGATGATTGGGAGTTTAACCTTCTGTATTATGATAAATATGGTAACTTAATACAATCAATTAGAAATATCGCCTTTCAGGGTACTGATATTGTTTCAAATAAATATAATTTTACAGGGCAATTGGTTGAGTCAAGAAATCACCTTGTTTTTGGTTCAGAGCGTTCGGTTGAATCTATGACCGATCCTACGATGGCACCAATCTCAGAACTACAAACATTTACTTACGATCATGCTGGACGACTTTTAAACACCAGTCACCAAGTAGACCAGGATACATCCGTCGGTTTGTCAAATATTGTGTACGATGAATTAGGCATGCAAGCAACAAAAAAGCTGCATTTGCCCGGTAATGATATTGTATGGAAACAACTTATTGATTATGATTACAATATAAGGGGGTGGTTAACAAGCATCGACAATGATATGTTTTCGTTAGCACTTGGTTATGATATTACCCAAAGTACACCACAATTCAATGGTAATATAAGTGAAATGTCATATAGCTATACTGGTTTCTCAGGTAAATATACCTATTCTTACGATGGGCTTAACAGGTTAACAGCAGCAGACCACTCCAGAGGTGGTACTTATAGCACTAGTTACACTTACGACGATAATGGAAATATTACAAATTTAACACGTGAAGGCATAGACAATTTATCATACTCATATAATGGAAATCAACTCATAAGTGTAAATGACCAGCTAGGTGATCAGTTCCAAAATAATGGGTTTAGTGATAACGGATCGTTTGAACTAATAGAATTTATTTACGATTATAATGGTAACATGATTTATGACCTGAATAAGACTATACTAGGTATTGATTACAATTATTTAAATCTACCTGAGAACATAAATATTATTGAAAGAAGTGATTTTAACAGCGTACTATATCAATATGATGCTACAGGGCAAAAAAAAGTTAAACAAACCAGGACAAATGGCCAAATCATTAAAACTATTAATTATATTGGTAACTTTGTTTACGAAAACGGTGTTTTGAAATATATATTAACAAGTGAAGGGCGCATTGTACCAGAATACGGAAATATGGTTTACGAGTATTTTTTAACAGATCATCTTGGAAATACCAGGGTTATGTTTGATGAGAATAATATTGAACGGCAGCTTGATAATTACTACCCATTTGGTATGCGAATTACCAAAACTAGACATTCAAAAGGTAAATACGATTACAACCGCTACTTATACAACGGAAAAGAGTTGCAGGATGATTTTGATTTGGATTGGTATGATTATGGGGCAAGAATGTATGATGCGCAGCTGGGGAGGTGGCATGTGATAGATAACAGTTCTGAAAAATATTTTAACTACTCACCATATAATTACGTTGAAAATAACCCTCTCGCTTTTTTTGATCCAGACGGCAATGATAAATTCTCTTTCAAAATAAAGCTAAAGCAAACAACTGGAAAAGTTGGAGTTCATGGTAAAGTAGCTGGCGTAGGATTAGGTGGTAATTATAATTTAGGTGGAGGTGAACAAGCGTTAAGTTTATCCATTTCTTTTGACACGAAAGAAATGAAATTTTCAGCAGGTATAGGATATTCACAAAAAATCATTGAGTCAGGTAGTAATTCTGTATATGTTGGTCCTTTTTCAGGTGGCACAAGTGAAGAGAAAGAAACCACCTTTGATTACTTCCTTGTCAATAAACTTAACATGTTCCTGCTCGCTCAATGCTAAGGAATCAACAGCCTGCTGACTTAATAAAATCTGCCGTTGTTTAGCAAATGCAACCAATCTTGCAGCAACATT